>Ga0209727_1000198_pt1 | contig 75469 bp, 99 predicted proteins | sample RifGroC1_FD_183995 | JGI IMG/M metagenome (GOLD analysis project Ga0209727, IMG submission 183995) | Groundwater microbial communities from Rifle, Colorado, USA - Groundwater C1 (SPAdes) (version 2) | ecosystem: Environmental > Aquatic > Deep subsurface > Groundwater | place: Rifle, Colorado... | reverse complement strand
TTACAAAGTATATTAGATAGTTATAGTCAAGTCGATGAGGTTATGCGTGAATATCCAGATATTATTGACAGAGTTATTAATAATCGTTTGGAAGATATTGATTTAAACAAACTCTATAATATTGGAAGGTTTAGATTCGATGTTATTAAACGTAAAATAATTGAAAATTTTGCACTAGCAGAGATGGTTACGGAATTTAAAGGATTTATCGAATTTAAAATCTTAAAGGCATTGTATGATAAATATGGGTCAGTCGATATGATCAAAGAGAAACTACAAGATAATCCGTATAAGTGTTTGTGCGGATTATCCAGAATAGCCTTCAAAACAGCAGACAAGATACTTCTTGGATTTAATAAAGATTGTATAGCAACAAAGAAAAAAGGAGAAATTCCTCCAATCGATTTCACTTTTGATTTGCAAACTTCTAGTCAAAGACAAAAATCTGCAATCATGTTTCTACTAGAAGAAAATGAGAATGATGGTAATACAAAAATTGATATCAAAGTCCTAAGAAAACAATCAGAAGCATTAGCAAAGAAATGTATTGAACACTTTGTTGATATTATTAAGAATGATAAAGATATTCATTTTGGCAAAGCGACAAATACAGTTGCATTAGAGGAAACGTATCAAACTGAAGTATATATTGCTAATAGGATTTTAGAAGGGATGAAGGTAGAAAATCAATGGAATATAGATACTGAAAAATATAAGATAAATTCCGAAGTAACTCTCACAGATCAACAATATAAAGTTTTACCTATGGTATGTAATTCTAATGTGTCTATACTAAATGGGTTTTCCGGTTCAGGCAAGAGCCAAACAACTAAATCAGTAATTGATATGCTAAAAGATAATAATAAATCATTTTGCTTATTTGCTCCCACTGGTAGAGCTGCAAAGGTTCTTGCTGAATTCACTAAAGAAAATGCTTCAACTATACACAGAGGATTAGCGTATATTCCTCCAGAATGGGGTTACAATGAGGAGCATAAATTACCTTATTCCGTAGTTATAGTGGATGAATTTTCTATGTGCGATGTCTTTCTAATGAAACATTTATTAGAAGCAATTGATTTTTCTAAAACTAAATTACTGATGATTGGTGATAGTGCTCAAATTCCTTCTGTTGGAGCAGGAAATGTATTCTATGATTTAATTAATTCAAAACTAATTCCTATAGTTTCTCTAATACAAATATTTAGATATGGAGAAGGAGGAGTATTAACTGTAGCAACAAAAACTAGAAATAGCGAAAAGTTTCTAGCAGACCATCAAAAACCACAAATATTTGGCGATGATAAAGGTTATATGTTTATATCTATGCAACAAGAACATATAATTAAAAATATTGTTGCATTGTATCAAAAACTATTAACTTCAGGAAATTCTATAGAAGATATTATGATTTTATCTTCATACAATGTAGGTGATTATGGTACAGTAGCAATAAATAAACATCTACAACCTATTGCTAATCCTAATGTAATATTGAAAGGTATTAACATTCAAATTGGGGATACTAAATTTTATAAAAATGATTTGGTAATTCAATCAGTTAATAATTATAAAGCAATAAGATATAAAGAAGATGGTTGGATAGACGAAGATGATAAAACATTTGTTGCAAATGGAGAAATTGGTAAAATAATTAAAATTGAATATGGTAAAGTAATTATTATGTTTGATGAATTGGTTGTATATACTAAAAATGATTTATTAAATGTTAAATTGGCTTATAGCATCAGTATAATGAAGAGCCAAGGCGGTCAATGTGAAAAGGTTATTATGATAACTCCTAAAGCTCACACCTTTATGCTTAATAGCAATCTTATTTATGTTTCGCAAACGAGAGCAAAGCAAAAAGTATTCCATTTTGGAGAAATTGAAACTGTAAATAGAGCAATTAAAAAGAAAGCAGACTTTAATAGGAAGACTTATCTGAAAGAATTACTACTAGTATAAACCAATAAATAAAATTTCTTGACATCAAATTACCCACATGCTATAATATAAACATAGAAAGGAGGTGAAAAAAATGAATCCTACAAAAATCATCAATCGAATCGACGGTAAATGGACTACCTGCACTTCACAAGAATACAATTCCCAAGACACAGCAAACTTCATGTTCAGCAAAAGTGATTTGACCAATATCACTACATACTACAAAAAGATTTCCTAATAATCATAATTCCTAAACACAAATCATAAAATAATTATCATAATATTAGCAAGGATTTGATCATATAGATTATAAATACCACTAATCAAATTCTTGCTACAATCAAAAGAGGTGATACGTATTAAAATTCTAACAGATGCAATGGATGGATCAAAGTGGATAGAAATCTTCAAAGAAGAATATGAATCAAACTATCATGATAAAATTAACTATATGCATTGTTTTGAACAAGATACAGGTAAAATTGGTTATTATCGCAAGGAAGTAGTGGATAAATTAGAAGTATTGGAGTTCTGTAATAAAGAATCAGAAATTAAAAACGAAAGGATGGAAGACTGAGTTTTGGCAAATATAATAGATTTAACTGGTCAGACTATAGGACGTTGGAAAGTGCTGAAAAGAGCAGATAATCATATTTCTAAAAATGGAGCAAGTAAAGTACAATGGTTATGTGAATGTCAATGCGAAAAGAAAACACTAAAAATAGTTAACGCAGATAGATTAAATCAAAAGAAGAGTATGTCTTGTGGTTGTCTAAAAAGTGAATTATTGTCTACAATACATAAGAAATATAACTCATATAATCTATACACCGAAGATTACGGAATTGGATGGACAACTAACACAAATAAAGAATTTTATTTTGATTTAGAAGATTATAATAGGATTAAAGATTATTGTTGGCGTGAGGATAAAAGAGGTTACATACTTACTACTATAAATAAAAAAATGAAAAGAATGCATAGATTATTAACCACTCCAAATAAAAATGAAGTTGTTGATCACATAGATCATTTGATTTATGATAATCGAAAGTCAAATTTAAGAATATGTTTGCAACAAAATAATTTAACAAACAAACGCATGCAAAGCAATAATACATCTGGTTGTGTTGGTGTTATGTGGCTTAAAAAGAGAAAAGTTTGGGAAGTACATATTCACTTAAATAAAAAACTTGTCAGATTGGGTTATTTTGATAATTTTTATAAAGCAGTAGAAATTAGAAAAGAAGCGGAGGAAAGATATTATGGAGAATACAGATATATAAAAGAAAATGATAAAGGAGAATAATTAGTGTCTAATATATCACAATGTCAACATAATATAGATGTTATCAATGTTTAAAAATTACTTCGTATTAAGGAAGTCAAATGTTTCACAATTGGAAATTCTTATAAAGCAGTAGACTGTCTAATAAACATGTTAAGATTATTATGATAGACGCAAGAGGTGTTATGTTGTTTGTCTATTTTAGCAAGATAAGTAATCAACATAATAAATAAAAATAACTAGGCAGAGGAAAGAAGGTGATGAACAATCTGTATAAATAATTTAAATAATATTTCTTTACATGGTATTGACTTTCACAAATACGTAGTCATAAAACAAGACGATTTATACAAACATGCATCAGAACAAGATAGTATTGATTTGAGTAGGATTCTTAAAAATATTAGAGTTAGTAGAATTAAATTTAATAAAAAACCTAGCAATCAGTATTTAGTTATTAATATTGATGAACCATATGCAGGTGAGGTTATTGAGATTCTGAAAAAGAATAGGCATTGGGATATGTAATGAAGGGGGTGATAAAAGATGAAAATGGTTGAAAGCAAGGTAAAAGAAGATATTCGTGTATTTATTGAATCAGTAGAGCAATTAGAGGTTATTGAGAAAGTAATGAGTATGGTTGTTGTTGAAGATTGAGCAAATAAAATAATCTTTTGATTGGATTAACAAATACTAAAATAAAAATATTGGAGGATGCATAATTGAAAGTACAGAAAAGAAATAGCACACTGGTTGAATTTGATAAAAATAGTATTATTCGAGCAATTGAAAAAGCAATGCTTGAAACAAAAGAAGGAATTGATACTAAATTAAGTCATGACATTGCAAATAAAATTGAGTCTATTGGATTAGATATATTCTCAGTTGAAGATATTCAAAATTTTGTTGAAGATATGTTAATGGAAAGCAATAGAAAAGATGTTGCAAAGAGATATATTATCTATCGCAATCAAAGAGATAAAGTACGAAAAAATAAAATAAAAGGACTCCTCAGTGAAGAGTTTATAAGTAAATATAAACATTTACCTTCACCAATGACACAATTGGGTAGTTTTGTCTATTATCGTACATATAGTCGATATCTACCTGAAGAACAGCGTAGAGAATATTGGTGGGAAACAGTTAAAAGAGCAGTAGAATATAATTGTAGTTTAGTACCAACAAATAAAGAAGAAGCAGAAAAACTATATGATAATATCTTTTATCTTAGACAATTTTTATCTGGTAGGACTTTATACATAGGTGGTACATTGGTTTCAGAAAAATTCCCAACTTCGAATTATAACTGCTCGTTTGCAGTAATAGATAATTTTGAAGCATTTAAGGATGCTTTCTATCTACTTATGATTGGTTCTGGATTTGGATTTCGTATTCTAAAAGATGATGTATCAAAACTTCCTAGAGTAAAAACTAATGTAGAAGTAATTCATAAAGATTACTCTTCTGTTCCTAGTACAAAAAGAGAAGATAGTACATCAATTCAATTTACAAACAATGATATGGTGAAAATTATTGTAGGAGATAGTAAAGGTGGATGGGTTCAAGCATTAGATTACTTTTTAAGAATGTTGTGGGATAAAGATTTTATTGATATTAAAACCATTGTATTTGTTTATGATCACGTTAGACCAAAAGGAGAAAGATTAAAAACATTTGGTGGTACTGCTTCTGGATATGAAAGTTTAAAATCAATGTTTGCTAAAGTAGATAAAATAATTAAAAAAGAAGGATTAAGTCAAGAACAAGATAGAATCAAATTAAAACCAATTAATTGCATGGACATATTAAACGCTATTGGTGAAAATGTAGTAATCGGAGGAGTTCGCAGAACGAGCGAAATATCTTTAATTGGTTCAGATGATGAAGAATGTATCAAAGCAAAAAGCAATCTTTATACTCAATCACCAATTAATGGAAAATGGGAAATAGATACAGAATTATCACATAGGCAAATGAGTAATAATTCTATTTATTATAAAGAAAAACCTTCTAGAGAACAAATTCATTGGCAAATTGAACAAATGAGATATTCAGGAGAACCAGCATTTGTTAATGAAATTGCAGGAAATAAACGTAGGCCAAATTTCAATGGTGTTAATCCTTGTTTTACTGGTGATATGAATCTTTTAACCTCGGCTGGATATAGAACATTTGAAGAGTTAAATGGAAAAGAAGTTAGTATTGTCAATCTAAATGGTGATATATCAAATGGCAAAGTTTGGTGCAATGGAGAAAAAGATATTGTTGAAGTACAATTAAGCAACAATAGAATTATAAAATGTACCCCAGATCATATTTTAATGTTAGATAGTGGTAAAGAGTGTGAAGCAAAAGATTCTTTAAATAAAGACTTGTCAGCATACTATGGTAAAAATCCAACAGTAATATCAATTAATATTTTAGAAAAACAGAAAGTTTATGATTTTTCAGAACCAGAAACGAATTGGGGAATTGTAGAAAATGTAGTTGCACATAATTGTGCTGAAATTTTACTTGACTCTTGTGGACTTTGTAATTTAACTACTGTAAATGTTTTTGCTTTTGTGATAGACGGAATATTAGACATCGAAGCGTTGTTAGAAGCACAAAGATTATCGGCAAGATCAGGATATCGTATGACTTGTGTAGAACTAGAGCTTCCAAAATGGGATGCTGTACAAAAAAGAGATAGATTAACTGGATGCTCTTTAACTGGATGGCAAGATATGGTCAATGCTACTCGAATGACTAAAATAGAAGAAGCTGAATTGTTAAGAAAATTACGTAAAGTAGCTCATGATACAATTAATACATATGCTCAAGAATTAGGATTACCAGTATCATTATTAATTACTACAGTCAAGCCGGAAGGAACTTTGAGTAAAATCCCAGGAGTTTCATCAGGAGTTCATTATTCTCAAGCTCCTTGGTATATCATAAGAGTAAGAATTAATGCACATGATCCTTTAGTTAAAGTTTGTGAAGAATTAAATTATCCAATCTTTCCTGAGAATGGTCAGGATATTGAAACATGCACAACAAAAGTAATTGAGTTTCCTGTCAAATCACCTATTGGAAAAACAAAATTTGATGTATCAGCTATAGAACAACTTGAAGACTATAAAATGTTTATGGACAATTATGTTGATCATAATGCTTCGATTACTGTTACTGTTCGTGATAATGAATGGAATCAAGTAGAAGATTGGATTTGGAATAATTGGGAAGATGTGGTTGCTGTAAGTTTCTTATCTCTATCAGATTCTTTTTATCAGTTAATGCCACAAGAAGCTATTACAGAAGGAGAATATAATAAAAGAGTTAGCGAAATGAAAACTTTTATACCTTCATTGATTAGTAAATATGAACTAGTTGAAACTGAATTTGATATTGGAAATGATGGTTGTGAATCAGGAGTATGTCCAGTAAGATAGAAATAATTAAATAGAAAGAGTTGATATTAAATAGAAAAAGTTTGTGAAATATGTAATAGCAATCACCTTGTTAGATTTAATGAAAAAATTAATAAATATATATGTAAAAGACATTATTGGCAATTATGGAAGTTCGGAGAGATACTGCCGGATAAAATAAATCATGTTTGTGAGGTTTGTGGTAGTGATAATAGGGTTGGTTGTATTGACAATAAATATTATTGCAGTAGACATTACCAACAAATGAAAACTTACGGTTATATAAAAGAGAGAACTAATAGAGATTTAAATGAAATTGTTAGTTATAATGATTATGCCGAAATAATCTTATATGATGAAAATCAAATTGAAGAGGCAAGAGCACCAATTGATTTAGAAGATGTAGATAAATGTAAAATACATAGATGGAATCTTACCGTAGAAAAATACGTTTCTAATCATACATTAGGTGGATTACATAATTACGTAATGAACTTTGAACCTCCTGAAGATAAATCAAAGGTTGTAAATCATATAGACAGAGACAGAAAGAATTGTAGAAAGTATAACCTTGAAATTACAACATATCAAATTAATGGAATAAATAAAGGTAAACAGTCTAATAATACTTCCGGTTTTCCTGGAGTATCTTGGGATAAATCTAAGAATAAATGGGAAACAAATATAAAGTTAAATGGCAAATATAAAGTTAAATGGCAAAAAGAAGTTTTTAGGTTATCGTGTAAATATAGAAGATGCAGCAAAAGCAAGACAAGAAGGAGAGGTGAAATATTTTGGTGCATTAGTTAATAGAGACAATGATGTAAATACTGTATTTAAAAATAAATCAAAAAATAATTAATTGGAGGAATATAAATAAATGAATATTAAAATCAAATACCACTCAAAGGAAATTGATAAAATTACAAACATTGAAGGTAAATCAGATTGGTTTGACTTAAGATCAGCAGAAAATGTCACTCTCAAGGCAGGAGAATATAAATTAATATCTCTTGGGGTGTCAATGGAATTGCCTGAAGGGCATGAGGCATATATCGTTCCTCGCTCTAGTACATATAAAAACTTTGGTATTATTCAAACTAATCATCATGCAGTAATTGACGAATCATATAAAGGCAATAATGATATTTGGAAATATCCTGCATATGCATTGAGAGACACAGAAATTAAAGTTAATGAGCGTATTTGTCAATTTAGAATTCAAAAGAAAATGCCAACAGTAGTATTTGAAGAGGTTAATTTTCTTGATAATGAAGATAGAGATGGGATTGGAAGCACAGGTAGAAAGTAAAATTAATTTAATAATGGAGAGGTTGAAATATATCTCTTCTACATTCCCAGAAAGGAACAACAAAACAAAATGCAAATAATAAATTGGGATGATTATTTCATGTCCGTAGCATATGTATCATCATTGCGTAGTAAAGATCCAAGAACACAAGTAGGAGCATGTATAGTAGATAAAAATCATAGAATCATATCAACTGGATACAATGGTATGCCGAACAGATGCAATGATTCAGAAATGCCTTGGGAATCAAAAGAAGGATTAGAAGGGAAATATCTATATGTAGTACATGCAGAAATTAATGCTATTTTGTACGGTAAAAATGATCTTCAAGGATGTATTCTGTATGCAACATTATTTCCTTGTAACGAGTGTTCTAAAACAATTGTCCAATCTGGAATATCCGAAGTTGTATACCTAAGTGACAAATATAAAGATATGGAACAAACTATTGCTTCTAGATTTATTCTAAATATGGCAGGAGTAAAGTATAGGCAATTAATTAGTGATACTAAGATAGAGATTACTTTAAGTAATACTTCGAAATAAACATATGAAAGGAATTGATATAAAAATGTCCGTAAGTGAATATAGAAAAAGATTAGAATATAGTTCAGAAGATAATAAAGTAGAACTATCTGAGACAATAGATGTACTAGATGATATAGAAATGCAAGTAAATGATATTAAAGATAAACTTGAGGAATTTGCAAATCTAACAGAAATTAAAACAATATATAAACTTGTAGAAGAATTAAGTAGTAAATTATATTAAAAAGGAGAATGAAATTAATGAAAACATTAAATCCACAAAAATCAGAAGAATTATTCAATGAAATTAAAAATATTGAATATCTAGTTTCTAAATTAGGCGGTTGTGTTCAAAATCCAGACTTTGTAAATGAAGATAATGCAACAGAAAACTATATATCATTTTACACTAATTATAAAGAAATTAGTGTAAGGTTAGATGAATTAGAACAAAATATGTTTAAATTACATTCTTCGTTTTAGGACGAATGTGAAAATTTAATTAAGGAGAATGTTTGAAATGAAACCATGCATACATTTTGACAGTGGAGTTTGCTATTCACCTGATTGGGGAGAACCATTTGGCGAAGGATGCTTATTAAATCATAAAGATTCATGTCCTCATTATAATCCTAGTAAATCAATCAAAGTAAAATATAAAAATTGGGAAAGTGAAATTGGAATCAGAACTATTATTCCTGTCAGTGTTTATTATGGGCATACAGATTTTCACAAAGAAAACCAATGGTTAATGGATGTATTTGATGTTGATAAAGATGCTCTAAGAACATATGCAATGTTAGATATTATTGAATTTATTAAGGAGTGATGATCAAATGACAGGAAAAGATAAATTAATAGAATATTTACAATTAGAACCTAATTCTAAAATTAGTCATCTATTTGGTGTATGCCCTAATGCTGTAGGATTAAAAGAAAATCAACACAATAAATGTATTGCAAGTAATGATACAATGTGTGCTGAATGCTGGAAACTAGCACTGGATGAGGAATATTAATGGAAGATAAATTATTGGAATTAAAAGAACAATTCTGTAAATTTTATTGTCCTAATAAATCAACAGGAATTAAAGATTATGATGAAGAGATTTTAGATAAGCAATTTGTTTGTAAAATTTGTCAGATTTCAGATTACATAACCTTTATCAGAGATGAACTATAACTAAATAAACATAAAATAAAATTGACAGAAGGGAGGTGACATAAAGAAGAAAGGAGAATAGTTCACAATGAAAGAATTAAAAGAATGGTTAATTAATGAAATAAACTCCATTAATATAGATTACTATAATGAAAGCACCTATGCGTGGTCAAAAGGGTATAAGAAAGCTTTATTAGAAACTTTGGATGCTATTAAAAGAATTGAAAGTGAAAGAAAGGAGAAATAAAATGCCGATAAGAACTGAACAAATTGATGTATCATTCAATCTTAAGCTTCAAAAAGATTTACAAGAACATGAAGTTATATGCTCTCATTGTGGAGGAACGGGACTTCAAGTAGATGATAATCCATTTGGAATCAAAGGCGAAAATAGTAAAATTCATTTCCCATATAAACAACAAACTATTGTTGGATGCAGACATTGTTATAATGGAGTTCAAAGTAAATGTTTACATTGTGCAAAGATATTAAATAGAGGTACATCTAGATGTGATTGTAAACAGTCAAACCTAGAACGCCTTCAAGAACGATATGATAAAGATTTAGAAACTTGGAATAAAGCAAAAAAGATTAGTTATGAACAAGCGTGTAACGACTTCACAATGATTTATATTGATAATTATGATAAATATCTCATGGTTGAAGAATTAGAAGAATGGATAGAAGATAAAGAAAGCGAAGCAGACCAATCAATATGTCGTGAAGAATTAAGAGTTTATAGTACACAATCAATTGAATTATCTATGGATGCTTATAATATTATTGAAGATGCTTGTAGTGATTTACATGAAGATGCTATGGATGATATATCTGATAAAGATCAAAAAGAACTTCAATTATTGTTGGATAAATGGTGTAAAGATAATCGACAGGGAACTACTACTTATTATGCTGATTTTAGGGTTGGGATTATTTTATAAGAAAGAAGGAAGATTAAATGAGTTTAAATATACAAGAAGATACAGAACGCATCTTAGGAAGAAAATATAATGTTGAATATAAAGTAAATAATGCTTTTAAAGGAGGTGAATTATGAATCAATCACTATTTAATTTTGATTTGAGAAAATCAATTATAAAGAAATTTTCTGAACAAATTATCAACGAAGAAAATATTTCTCTTAAAGAAGCACAAAATAGAACACTTAACTTTTTAACTACAATTAATAATGAAGTAAGTGAAATTAAACAAGAACTATGGAATATTGTTAATAAATGGCATAGACAAGATGTTGATTTAAGTAAAGTAAATATAGTTGAGCATAATTTGATAGATCAAATAGAAAAACATTTTGGAGCATCTATTGGCAACACAACAGAAGAAAAAGTTTTGTGGATTAAGAATAATGTAACTGTAAAGAAATAAAATAAAAACCTATTTCATTTGAGAAGGGGTAGACTTGTGTATATAAAAAATTATGGTGTATATCCTTATTAATAATACGCACCAAGGAAACAAAGATGGAATTCTAATGGTCTCTACCAATAAAGAAGAAGTCGATGGTTTCAAAGAGCGAAATGATGAACAAAACGTGTGGAAGATTTTAAGTTATAGTCTTTAAGAAAGAAGTTGATCGAAATAAATGAAATAACCTTTGAATTAACAAATAAATGTAAATTAGACTGTGTTCATTGTTCTAATAATTCAAATATTAACGGAAAAGAATTTCTTGATATCAATACAATTAAAAATATAGTTCAAAAATACAAACCGCAATATGTAAATTTAAGTGGAGGAGAACCATTATTAACTGATAATTTTATAAGTATTATTCAATGGTTAAAAGGTGAGAAAATTAAAGTTCGGTTATATACCTCAACTTATGTAGACGATATAAACACAAAATTAAAAGCACTAAAAATAATTGACCTGGACTATATTATAATTTCTTATTACAGTCATCAAAATGACATATATGATCAAATAGTTGGAGAAAAAGATGCTCACGATATTATTTTAAATAATATTAAACTTTGCTTAGATATTGGTTTAAATACAGAAGTACATATTGTTCCAATGTCATTAAATCTTCATACATTAATTGATACAGTAATAGAACTAGTAAACATTGGAGTTAATAAGATTAGTTTATTAAAAATCATTCTTCACGGTAGAGGAACGGACAAAGAATTTTTATTGCCAAATAAAGAAGAGTTGAATAAGATAATCAATGAATTACAACTCAAATATCAAGACAAAATTCGTTTGGGGTTACCATTTTCAGAAGGCAAGTGTACCGCAGGAACAGAAAAGCTAGTTGTTTTATCGAATGGCAATGTAATCCCTTGCGATAGTTATAAAAGTGGTAAATGTCTTTGTGAGAGATGGATAAATGAAAGATAAAATTTAATGTTAATTAAGGAAGGAGAATCACACAAATGATCACAAACAAAGAAAACTACATCCTACAAGCAATGGATAAAATAAACTTCAAATTAGTTGAAGAATTTATGAATGAATACAAACTATCTGAACTTGATGCCAGAAGGGGTTTAGCAGAAATTTATTATTACAATGAATTTGAAATTATTTAAAGGAGGAAAATTAAATGGATATTCTATTATACAATGCTAAAGGTGATGTAGTAACAGCATACACATCAAATGCAAATTATAAAAATGGTGAAACAATAACTATCAAAAATGAAAGTAAAAACTATAAAGTTGTTGATATTGAGAAATATAGAGTAATGGGCCATTCAGAACGTGTTGCTTTAGAATTGAAGGCGATAAAATAATTATAAAGGAGTGAACTAAAATGCTTGATACAAACATTCGAATTGCTCAATTACAAGAGCAATTAGAATCATCCAATCAAGAGTTAGACAATATTAGAAAAGAAATTCTTGAATTGGGAATTAAAAGAGACATACGTAAATCATATATTAAAGAAATTCAAAATCAAATTACACAACTCCAAGCTGATCAATATGATAAAGAAGCACAGAAGAGATTAATTAGAAAAGGGTACACTTATATTGGCAAAACTGACGAAATGAATTCACAAGGAATCTATGCAGAATGTGATAAGTGTAAAAGACATTTATTATTGTTTGAGTATGGTTCGGGAATAGGTTCTACATATAAAGGTGTATGTCCAGAGTGTAATATTGTAATTGATTTCACTGATTATAAGAGTTGGTAGGAAGTTGGTATCAGTATGAATCAGAACTGTAAATTAATTAAATGTATACATAATGTAAATAATTCTATTAATAAGTGTTTAGGTATTCATGGATTAACCAATACATATGAACTTTCAAAGTATTGTTGGTTAACTCAAGGTGTTGTGTTTAATAGTTTAGATTGCCCTGAATATCAAATCAAAGATTAAAAAATAAAATTATTAGGAGGAATACATATGGATTTAGAATATTTTATTAATAAAACATTAAATAAGGTAATTAAAATAGAATCTGTTCATTCAGGTGGAGAATTGGGAATTATCACTAAATTATCTGTTGTTGATGCAGAAATAGAAAAACAGGAACATTGGAATGGATTTAAATTAAAAATTAACAATGCCAATATTGTAATTTGTTTTGATTGGCAAAAACCTAGCAAAGAATACATGTGTAGACATATCTTAGAGTTATATCGTAGCGGTGAAGTAGTTGTTGCAATTAGTTTACCTGAAGAAGATACTTGGGAGTAGAGTAAAATATAAATATAAATTAAAAGGAGAATGATTATCATGAGAAATAATGTAAACATTTTAAACAAGGAAACTCTTTCAAACAAGGAATTAGAGATAAAACACTATGATAGAATGAAAGGATTCTTGACTGCTGATTTTGAGGGAAGGGATTTTAATGAGTGTGATATCATATTAAGGCAAATTATTAAAGTTGCTTATGAATTATTGAATGAGAAAGATGAGCATGTTGTTGGATTTGTGCAATATTAGCTTATATTAGGGGGATAATATTATACATAAAGCAAGAAATAAAATTATATTGACTCTGTGCTGTAATTAATGTATAATAATTTATATGGTGTGTGTGTATATATTGTAGTGCAGAGTTAACGAAAGGATGTGAAGAATTTGGCAAGTAAATCTTTACTAAATCAAACTAGTAAACCTAAGAAAGTGGATAAATATAAGGAGACTAGTGAACCAACTAAATTTAAATATGCTTTTGATGTAGGAAGTGATGCTATATACAAGGGTATTATTGAGGAATATAGAAATACGTTGTGTACTATTACAAAACGAAGTCACAAGAATCAAACTGAATATTACTGTATTAAATTTTCCTTGGATGATTCTCTATTGAAGGATATTAATGGTACTATCCTTCAGAGTTTAGAGAAATTTGAAGCAGAATTAGTAAGTGATGAAAACAATGAATTAAGTCAAAATCAAGAAGATGATATTGAATTATCCAATGAAGAAATCAAGGTTATTGCTAACGGGTATATTCCATATAAGAATAAAAATTCCTGTTTTTCACCTATAGATTTTGTTGTCAAGAAGAATTGTGATGGGTGTTTATCACATAAGAATCAATGTGTCTATAAGAAGAAATATAAATACGACAAGGTGAAGATTTAATTAAGAGAGGAAGATATAATTGATTAAAGTTATTAGTTATACAAAAAATCCATTATCATTAATGGGGGAGTGTGCTAGTTACTGTTGGGATTCAAATCCTTCTCCACAAATAGGAATTGACTGTATTGAATCAAATCATGGTAGAGTCTTAGAGTACGCAGATGTCACTTTACAAATAAGTGGATATTCAGCAAGGGTTATCCGTGAAATTTATACTCATATATCAGGAACGTCAAGACTTCAAGCCAGTACAAGATATATTAAATATGGAGAATTTAACTATATTATTCCACAATCTATTACAAAAAATAATTTAGCATTAGAAATATATCAAAATATCATGTCAAATATTATGGATACTTATAAAAAATTAGAAGACTTGTGTATTCCTAAAGAAGATATTGCTAATATTCTCCCATTAGGAATGGAAAGCAAAATGGTTTTAAAAATCAACGCAAGAGCAATTTTGCATATGGTAGAAGTTAGGGAATGTACTAGAGCGTATTGGGAATTTAGAAAATTTATTAAGGAATTAAAAAGTATTGTTAGTGATTTGGATAGTGAATGGGAAAAAATTATTAGTTATGCAAAAGTAAAGTGTGAAGTGTTAGGATATTGCAATGAGAAAAATGGTTGTAATAAATATCCTACTAAAGAAATGTTATTGAAAGGAGAATAAATAATATGCCAATCATTATACCGATTTCAGGAAAGGCAGAATCAGGCAAAGACCTGACTGCCACTCTTCTTAAAATAGAATTACAAAAACAAGGCAAAAGAGTATTAATTATAAATTATGGTGATCAACTTAAATTTCTTTGCCAAAAATATTTCGGATGGAATGGTGAAAAAGATATTAAAGGCAGAGAGTTGTTACAGAAAATTGGCACTGAAAAAGTTAGAGCAAAAAATAATAATTATTGGGTAGATAATGTAATTGAATTGGTAAAAGTCTTTGAAGATGATTACGATTATGTTTTAATTCCAGATACAAGATTTATCAATGAGATTGAGAGATGGGATAATGATTTTCATTTTATATCTTTAAGAATTGAAAGACTTAATCATGAAAATAAACTTACGTCAAAACAAAGATTACATTCTTCTGAAACAGCATTAGATAATTATGACTTTGATTATTACATAAAATGTGAGACTAAAGAAGAATTAGAGCAGGAAGTTATTAAATTTATAGAATATTTAAATGAGAGGATTGGCGATTAAATGTATATTTATGAAGCTGGAGCATTAACCATACATCATAGAAACAATGAATTCTATAAGGCCACAGATTGGAGAGATAAATTTGGTGCTTGGGCCTATGAAAATTCAGTAAAAGTATTTAATCCTTGTATTAATTTTCTAAGAGAAATTAATCATACATACGATTCTAAGATTGTGGTTGACCAAAACAATTACTATATTAATAAGTGTGACATCTGTATTGTGTGCTTAGAGGCTATAGATTATAGTCCAGGTACTATCTTTGAGTTAACTAGATTTAGAGAGCTAGGAAAGCCTGTTATAGCCTTTGGAAAGAAACATTGGAGTCCACATATTAATAGTTGTATTTCAAATCATTGTGAGACACTTGATGACGTTATAGGACTGATTGAAAATATGTTTGATCAAGGGAATTTGGATTAATACAATAATAAAATACAAAGGAGAAATAAATATGATTGATTACAATAATGAAATTTGTGATAAATGTACTCGTATCTCTTCATGCACTTACCCTTGTTCTAATTATCAAGACTATATGTTTATACAAGATTTAAAGAAAGCATATAAAGAAGAAATTCTTATTGATAATTCTAGTGATTGCAAATGCAAGGATAATGACATTGAAGATTTTCTAGAATTCGGTGTTGAAAGCATAGAATGGCTGAGAGTGGTAAATTGCCAAATTCCATATACTGAATTGCTAGATAAAAATGCTTTTCAAGAATATTTTAAAAGTGAAAATGAGAAATATTGTGAAGAACAAGGTATATGTAATGTCTGCAGAAATCCTTTGATTGAATTTGCTGAAAAAGAAGATGGAATGACCAGTGAAAAATATTGGACTTGTAGTTATGGATGTTAAGGAGAGGATTAAATTTAAATGTCCTGTGGATTATGATATAAATAATTGTTCTTCAAAAGAATATGGATTAACTTGTGAAACATGTTTTCATATGGATGATACTAAAGATGAAAAAAAGATATTGTACTCCATCTGAATCTTTAGAACAATCGTTAAAAGAAATGAAATTAATAAGAGAAGGAAAAATACCTAAGAAAAGTTGGAATGATTTAAAAGAAGAATTAAAGAAAGAAGGAAGATATAATGGCAAAGATTAAACAATTCTGTAATAAAAACAAAAATAATAAGAATATTAAATATCAAGTTAGATTTGGTATCAATCTATTTGAAGAAGAAAAATCAGGTGTTTTCGCTAAACCTACATTTTTTAAAACAATCTCGGAAGCAAAGAAAGAAGTATTTGAGACATATAATACTGCAATTAAAGAAATGTTTCCTGATGCAGAATGTGGTGAATTAATTATGGTTAGTGATTTAAAATGTGATTGCGGATGTAATTATGAATCTGCTAAATATGAGAATGGGCCAGAATTGGTGGGTCGTATGGATGGAAATTTTGATGGTGGTGAGTTTTATGTTGAGATTGTTAAGGCATAGCAAAGCTAGAGTATCATAAACTTCTCTTTTTTAAAATGTGATTTATTTAATTAATGGAGGCTGAAGAGATTAGATCAGAGGTAAAGTCTCTCTAATCTCTTTTTTCTTTCCTCTCTGGTTTCATTTTTAGAAGATTGTCCTATATTTTTACTCTCTAATTTTTCTTTATATTGAGGATAAGTGTTTGTAGGAATATCAGTCTGTTTTTGTTCACTTTTCTTTTTGAAGCAATCAGCAAAACCAGAAAAAGTTACAATTTGCTTTGGTTTATTATCTTTGAAGAACTTATTCATCTTATTCATCAATGCTTTAAAGTCTAAACGATAATGAGAAACAGGATTTCCCTGACTGTCTTTTTTAACACGATATTCTAGAACTCCAATACTGTAGAAATAATATCTTGCTTTTTCTATAGCATATCTAGATAAATGAGCTACATCTTTCCATTCCTTCATTTGAATTGGAGTCCATTCATTTCTATCATCAACCCAGAAAAGCAACTGACTTAGAAATCTTGCATTATCAAAAGAATTATTAGCAAATGGCATCATATCTCCAGATATAGCCAATAATGTGCTATGTCCCATTGTTTCTTTAATAAAATCAAATACAGTTTGTTGTGCTTTCATTGATAAAACCTTCTTTCAGCATTTTTCAAAAAATGAGCGTAGCGATGCTGAAGACTGTTTACAAATTTTTAAAATCATGATAAAATGACTTAAAGAATTCAATACGAGTCTTCAGGGGTCTCCTAGTTTAGTGATGTGTCGCCACAACTCAAGCACTAACTAGGAGATTTTTTCATTACCTATTCAATTTGAATAATTTTATTAATATTGACTCAATAAAAAAGTTAGTAGCATGTACATTTCTGCACCAACTACTAACCTTTTACATTCTTTGTTAAATTATTCTCTAAGTTTATACTTGCTTCTAATTTAAACTTAGGGTACAATAATCTCAAGAACTTAAAAGCTTAATGTTGTTCAGAACATTATGCTCAGAAAACACTTGATCTTTGCAAGAGGTCAGGTGTTTTCGCATTTATTGAGTTAATTTGATTGAGTTATATATTCGACACCTCGACACTATTCTCCTTCTAAGAATAAAAATTATCCACAGGTAATAGTATATATCATAATTTCCTTTGTGGATAGATAGTCCTCGACAAAATTTATCCACATGTTGATAAGTATTCAGGCCGTATAATAAAAAGAAAAATAAGCCCATTGCTACACAATAAATATAGCAATGGGCCTTTGTATTTTATCAATACCGCAAATGAAAAAGCATTGTAAAGTATGGGGTAATGCGATATAATCAGAATAAAGGTAAATACCCCATACTTTATAGTGGGGTATAACATGAAGGAGGAATATTTATGGCAATTCAGATCATTCCAATCGACTGTGGACGCAACACTGTAAAGTTATTAAACAATCAATCATTCAGGTCTGTAGTTGGAGATTGGCATCATAGGGAAATATCTGATAATGAAGAATATGAAGTAATTATCAACGATAAAGAAAAACATTTTGTAGGACAATTAGCACTCGATGAATCATTTGCTCCAATTGAGATGAGTACAGCATCAAAGATTCATGAACAGACAAGGGTGCTTTTTTTAACTGGGGTCGGCCTATCCTTAGAGGAAGATGACAGTGATTTGTACATTTGCACAGGTGTACCAGTTGATCAGTTCAATGCCGCAACAAAATCTGCATTGGAAAATTTATTATTTGGCAAATACGATATTCAAATTAATGGAGAACATAAAAAATTCTGTATAAACAATCTAAATATTATACCTGAATCTGTTGCCAGCTTTCAATATGCATTATCGAAAGATGAAAATTTATCAATTGGTAAGAAAAGAATAATTGACTTAGGAAGTTTAACTGTAAATTATAGTTCTATGAATGGGAGTAAATTTGTAACAAGGGATTCTGGAACACTGGCTTTCGGTTCCATTAAACTAAAAGGAAATCAAATTGATAATTCTCAATATGTTGGAAAGATTGTAGCTGAACTTAGTCAGAGATTCACAGACTACGAAATTTCTGATCGAGTTTTATTAACTGGTGGAGGAGCATTGCAATTTGGTGATTTATTTAAGAAATATTATCCTAATTGTTCAGTTTTAGATAATTGTGTCTATGCTAACGTAGAAGGTTATCACAGGATGGGCGTGAAAAAATGGGCAAAAGCACAGGCGAACTCACAGGCAGAGTAAAAAGAAAAGGTGTTTATTTTAACCTAGATGATGAAGATGAATTATTACTTTATGAAAAGGCAAATGAGATTAGAAATTTTAGTAAATGGGTTAAGAAGCAATTAATTAATGATGGGGTCGTAGTTAAAGAGACTAAGGAAGGAATAAAGGAGGATGTTTTGATACAGACTAAAGTAGTCGAAAGGAAGAGAGCAGAAAAGGATGAACTTGATGATATGATGATTTGAGACGCAACTATAATGGTTGTGTCTTCTTTTTTTGTTTAGTGAGTATGTAGGAATAATTGTAGTATTGTATGGGGTAATTGGAGAATATGTAGGAAAAGATAAGGGATAGTATGGGGTATAAATTAAGTCCTGAGAAATCAGAGTTTTTATTTTGGGAGAAATTTTAAATTCCCATTTATTACTATACATATAGAATAAGCATTGCTTAATATACATTAGGGAAGGTGAGGTGAATTAATTAAATGTTAAGTAAGATTGAAGTAGATGTTTTGCTGTATTTATTTGATAATCAATTCAATAATCAAATGAATTCTATCTCTATAAAGAAATTATCAACTCTATTAAATCTTAATTATTTTAGACTTAGGAATATAATTGGACATCTTAATCAATTAAAGCTTATTTTTTCTGGATATAAAGAAAGGAATGCCTTCTGCTATTATATTTCAGAAAAAGGAATTGAAATTATTAAGGATTTTAAATCAAGTTTTAAGGAGGAATTATTATGAGAAAAGATACAAAAGCAATGTTGACTATGGTTACTGGCACTTTTATTATTGGTATTGGTTCTGAATTAATTACTCCATTTTCATTAATTGTAGGTTCTTTAGTGGGATTATTAGGTTGTATAATGTTTTTATTTGGAGCATTCTTTATGTTGAAATCAATGTTCAAAAGTATGCCTGAAATTATTAGACTTACTAAAGAAGCAATTAAAAGGAGAAAATGAACAAAAAAATATCCCCAATGGTGGGGATTTGGTAAAGGGTAGACTTAACTCATTTAATATGATGAATCATATTTATGCACACATATATTTTATTATGCAAGTACTACCTATTTGGAGACTATCGGTAAATAATGGAATGCTACTAAACCAAATCCAATGAGTATTTTTATGAGTGCAGGTGTCATGAAAATCATCTCCTTCCAATATGACTTTAGTATTACCGCAAATTCAAATACTTATACATCTAAAGGAGGTTTATTAAAAATGATTGTTAGAATTAATGGATCTGTTTTAAATCCTCCATGTGTTCATCCATTGGTAACACTTGAAAAAGAAGTATTAGTAAATCAATGGATTGAAGTAGGTAAAAAAGTAGAAAAACTATTCAAAAATTATCTAGTTCCAACCTCTGTTGTTTTAAGTGTAATTAATTTAGCATCACCTGTTTTAGCAGTAGTTTCACCTGTACCAACATTAACAAATTCAGTAGGTAATCCAGTTGGCACAGCAAATCTAATTGTTTCATTATGGCCTATTATCACAATGGTTCAAGATTTAGCATTACCAGTAGGAATTATTGTATCAATATGGGGAATGGTAGAAATGATTATTGGTTCTCCTGGATGGAAGCAGAAATTAAAATTTGCGGTCATTGGTTATATAAGTATGTTCATTATTCCTACATTTTTTGTTGCAATTCATAATGCTTTTAGTTCAGTTCAAATAGCAATTCCTAGATAAAGGAGATAATCATTATGATTAAATTCTTGCAATATCCTATCACAGCAAAATTTGGAGCAATTGATAGTGTTCACAAGATTCCTCATTCTGGAGTAGATATTGGAAGTCCTATGTCTACTCCTGCCCAATCTTTAACGGATGGAATCATTAGCAGGATAATTCACGATAATATTATTGGAAATGGCATTGGAGTTAAGTTAGATAATGGCAAAGAATTGGTTTATGGTCATTTATCTCAAGTGAATGTAACTTATGGTCAACATGTTAAAGTGGGAGAAACATTAGGATTAACTGGAAATTCTGGAAGAAGTACAGGCCCGCATATCCACGTTGGGCTAATATCATCAAATGGTCAATATCAAGACCCAAGCAATTATCTTCAAAAAGCAACTGAAACAGGATTTTGGGAAAAAACATGGCATGTATTAACTACTTCTGGTACGGATTTATTAGATGAAGCAAAACAAAGTATATTTAACAAGTTTTTATCATTTATATCTGATTTATTCCATTGGATAGTTCAAAACAGTGATTATGCAATATTAGTTGCTATGATATTAGCTTTACTTGCAATATTCGGTTCTAAAAGAGCTGTAAAAGGAGTTTATTGGACTTTTGCATTTTATATCATATTAAAAATGTTAGGAGTGACCATACAATGATTTTTGCTGAAAAAATTACTACTATTAAAAATATTAATTGGTTTAATATTGTTAATCCTAAATATGTAAGATTTAAAATTAAACCTGACTCTTCTGCTAGAAATTATCGTACAGAAGATTTTGTTAAAACTATTGCAGATCAATTTAAACTACCTATTGATAGAATTATAAGACAAGCAATCTTACCAAGAGGATATAAAGTGCAGGAAAGGGCATCATTTGAAATTGATTTCAAAGAAAACAATGTAACATTTTACATTGGTGTGCCTGAAACTATTGCACCTCTTATTTACAGAAGATTAACATCTATATGGGACAAGACCACAATCGACAAAGTAGATAATGCAGAAGAATTTAATTCAAACAAATCTGTTGTTTATGAATTAGTTTACAGTAAGCACGATCTATATTCACTACACACTGATTCAAAGGACAATCTTCCACTTATATCATTAATTGAAGCAGGAAGATTAATAGGAGAAAATGAAAAGGCAAGATTATTTTGCTATCTTGATCCAATATATCAATTAGCATGGCAAGGCGAATTAGATGAAGCGTGGGATAAATTAAGAAGTGGAAATGCTCCGAGAAAATGGAATCAATCATTTAAAAATATTACCTTTACAATTGCTATCGGATTAACAGAGTTAATTAGAGAGGTAATTATTGGTTTGAGTGAGTTAATTAGTGATGGAAATAGTCAAAATATATACGCTAAAAAACCATCTGATCCGGAAGGCCAAAAGTACACAATAGAAAATTTATCAAATTCTACAAAAGAAAAAAGAAATAAATCATCTATAAGAACTTATCTTTGGGTTATTGTTGAATCAGATGAATCTGCAAGGGCAAATACAATAGCAAGGACAATAGCAAGTAGTTTTCATGACATAAGCTTAGACAATGAATTAGCACCTTGTCAATTAAAAGGTAAAAAAGCAAATGAAGTTTTAAGAATTATAAATACTCATAAACCACCAAGAGTTAAGCTAAATTTTAATATTATGTCATCAGCAGAAATATCTAAAATTGTTCAAATCCCTGGTAGAGAACTTCAAGAAAAATATCCTGAAGTTGAAAGAGTTGAATTAGCAGAAGTTGAAGTAAACAATAAATTCTTAAATGAATCAAAAGGGATTGAATTAGGTGATGCAACATTTAAAGGACAAACTGTTAAAGTATATCAACCTGTAAATGATCCTGATGAAGCTTGCTTGCCGAATGTAGGGATCGGAGGTATGGGGCAGGGTAAGACAAAAGGATTGGCTTCAAATTGGCTCATAGGGGCTTATTTAAAGGGATATGGAGGTTTGGCAATTGATCCTAATAAACGTGAAATTGGAGATCAAATACAATGTGCTGTTAATGCAGGAATTGTAAAGAAGGAAGATTTTATTAGAATAGATTTAGGACAACAAGCATTTTCATTAGATTGGTGTGAGACATTACATGATTCTAGTACAAAGGCAAGATTAGCTGGAACTGCCGTAGATTTTTTTGGTGTAAGTGACGATACAACTGGACAAACTGAAAGATTTTTAAGAGCATCTATAATTGGAATGACTACTGGTAAAGTATCAGAAATTATCAAGATTTTTAATGATAAAACTTATCTTAAACAAGTTATTGATGGTATGGATGAAGGATTAAATAAGGCAACTTTAAAAGAATTTGAAGGTATGGGTGACGGTATGAAGGGTAAGATATTATCTCCTATTTACAATAGATTGAATAGGATATTATCAGATCCCCACTTAGCAAATTGTGTAAATTCTAATAATAGTTTAGACATGGTTCAATTAATGTCACAAAAGAAAATTATTGTATTTGATGTTCCTAGTGACGACTTAGATAAATCGGCAATAGATGTAATTGTCAATTTACTATGTTCCAAAATTGATATTGCTATGAGACTTAGAAAGAAAATATATGGATCTGAAGCAGAATTTCCTTTCTATATCATGTTAGACGAGCCACATCAATATCTTCGTAGTGCTTCAATATGGGAGGGTGCTGCTGTCGAGAGTCGAAAGTGGCTTGTGGGGTACTTTTGGACGTTCCATTATTGGGAACAAATTCCCAATAATTTACAGAAAGCAATTCGAAATGCTTTGCCACATTATCATATTTATCCTACAAGTAAATTAACTTGGATAAGTTTAAAGGAAGAGGTTTATCCGTTTACTTTGGAGGATTGCTTAAAGTTGAAACGTTGGCATAGTATTAATATTATTAGAAGTGGTGGGGAAAATGCTGTGCCATTTATTTGCAAGATGCAATTACCACCTGAGAAGAGATTTAAGAGTAAAAAGGAGAGTAAGTTTTGATTTACTCTTTTCTTTTTTTAATAATTTTTAATGTTTTTGGTATAGAACTCTTTCAAATTGTATAGAATTGTGATAATATCAAAATACGATGAAATGAGGTTATTATTATGATTATTAATATGGTGAATAAATTAGTAGATGAGAAAATGGAGGAAAACACCGATATGGCGAAGAAGAATAGGTTTACTCAGGTGGAAATTGTTAAGGATGATATGACTCAAGGCGAAGATGATTCTCAAATGATTAAAAATTTAGAGAAAGCAAAAGAAGAAACTGCATCTACTTTAGACACAGGAGTTTGGGAAGAAGAAAAGGTTAATAATAATCAACAAGAGATTGAATCTGAAACTATTAAACCTCTATTCCCAAGTATGAGTGAAATAGTAAAAGCAAATGAATCAAATGAAGATAATCAGATCCCAAAAAATGAATTTAATGAAAATTTTAATGAAATTCAAAAGCAAAAAGATATACAAAAAACTAAGAAAGAGGTTAGAAAAAGATTGAGTCAAATGAATAATTCTGACAGTTACACATTTGAAAACGTTGTTGAAATTTATCGAAATGGTGAATTGGCAAAATATCAATGCGTGGTGAGTTCAGACGTATTGGCTAATCTTTTAGATCGTAATATTATTCAATACAATGGAGAATTAAATCGAGGATGGAAAAAGAATAGTAAGAATGAATTGGTTGCTGTACGTTCAGTATCCCATATTAATCAAATATATGATAGTCTAACTAAGGATCAAATGCATGGCGGTTTTATCGTGCTTAATTTAAACCCAGATAAAGAAAATTCAATAGAGTATGATGAAGATTCTCACACAATAACTGCTCCAATTACTACGAAACTCGAAATACTTGATGGTCAACATAGATTGGCTGCCTTTTCGAAGATTTTAAAGGCATATCGCAAAAATCCAGAGTCAGTACCAAATCCTACTGAATATCAAATATCCGTGGTAATTGAAATGTTAGATGATAGTTCGGCAAAGTCACTTTTTAGCGAATATTGTCTAAAAGGTTTGAGAATTAATAAAAGTCGCGGTGAGTATTTAAACGTGGAAGACAATACAAACAAACTGTGCAGAGAAATAATCAAATTCAGTGATATGAAGGATAAGGTAGAGGTAATTTCTACATCTATTAAGAGTAACTCAAATTCGATAATTACTTTTGGAGTTTTATCAAAAAATATAAAGGATAATTATTCTCCTCAAACAAAATCTGAAATTGAAGAAATGAGCAAATATCTCATAACCTTTGTGGATTCACTAATTCAAACCTTCCCTAAATTTATGGCAAGTAGAGATTTAGAGGAGAGGAAATTGCTTAGATTAAATAGTCTAACAATGGAGGCTTTAGCATGGGGTGGATATTTCTACATCTCTAAATTATTACAAGAAAAAAACAAAGAAGAGATATTAAATATACTTTCTAAGTTTAATGACGACATTGAATATAAGGGATTCAGGGGAAAATTTTTAGCAAAAGAAAATCCTATCTTTAGAAAAATTATGCGTGAAGGAAATAAGATGATTTCTACTAGCAAGAGTGCAACATGGATCAATAAAGTCTTTAAGGAGTATGTTATTGATGGTAAGAATTTAGAGGAAATTGGAAGAGAATAAATTGTAAAAAATAGAGAGTAACTACAAAATTAATTATAGTTACTCTCTATAATATTATTTGTTGATTTCTAAATATTTATCATAGTACATCCAAACCAACGGCTCGCCAGTTATTGACTTGCCTGCTGATTTATGTTTTCCTTTACAACAAGCAGAAATATTTGGTCTAATTGATTCTCTACCATTCAATGAAGCTTCATGTATGGAGTTAAATATTTCACCAGTTGTCAAGCATATTACTTTCTCACATATCTCTTCTTTTGGATTATAAGAACACCATCCTAATTCAGTTCCTTTTTTGAGATAATTTCTTATTGCTCCACTACTTAAATTTAAATTATTCCCTATCTTGACTGTGCTTTTAAGTCCTTCATTCCATAAAATACATGCTGTCTTAACTAAGTTTCTGAACCCTGATTCATAGACTTTTAACCAATCAATATCAGATTCATTAAAGTTTAATACTTCTGCAAGACATTGTTGATCTGGACGACTTGGATCACGATTCATAATATTGTTTTTAATCCATTCTAATTCACTTCTCCTACAGTCTATAATTATGTAATTAGTAATATTATTTTCTTTAGCTAAATTTTCTTTGTCCCTATCATTTTCTTGTATCTCTTGCAATGTCCCCCATTTGCCATATGTTTCTTCGTAGTGTTGGTTGCCCATAACCTCGCAAATCCCATTTATTTTATTTATATATAAATCATATCTATAATCTTTACACCATTTAAAAGTAGTTTTAGATAATTGAATTATAAATGTTTCGTGTAATTGTTCTAAAACATTTATCGTAACCTTTTCTGAGAAGCTAACACCATCTCCGCAACGATTACAACCAAACCCGTGATTTACCAAATTGGAAATTTTAATTCTTTTTTCATAACTACAGTCTGGACATTTAACTAATACATACTTACCTGATCCAAAAGAGTATTTATGTGCATCCTCTTTATTAACAAAGAAGTGTACTAAGTGATGATGAGTAACAAAAATGGTGTTACACATATCACAATCAAGACTACCTCTTTGTCCTCCTGTAAAAGAACTTATATGTTTTTGTTCTGGTTTGTGTTCAAAGTTATCTAAACAATTAAACCAATATCCTTTCCTGTCTATACCTTGTGAAGCATAACTAACATCGTGAGAAGTTAATTGGTTGCCATCTTTATCAATATTTAATTCTTTATTCCATCTACTTAATATATAATCTGCTAATTCTTTTGGTAAATTATCATAGCACCATTTATAAAAACTTATCCATTGTTTAAATCCAGCACTAGCACATCTTATACAAAAATATTTTCCATCTTCTTTTACTTGTTCCTTATAATCTACCCATCTTATTCCTTTTAATTCTTTACCACAGCCATCACATTCTGCATCTACCTTCGCACTAGATTTATCACCTAAATCTTCTACTCTAACTTTTATCTTTGTTCCTTTTCTAACTAACATTTTTCTATTATGTTCATTATAATATCTTTCAAATTTATAACCTTTTTCTTCATATTGTTCAATATTTTTGCCATTTACTCCAACCTCAACCTCTGTACTAATCAATCCCATTATTTATCATTCTCCTTCCAATATTTAGAGACACAAATGGAATAAGGACAACTATGTATTGGCATGATTGTCCTAGTTTTACTTCAATAAATTTGGCCTAACTTATTGAAAACCATATTAAATTCAATTTCACTAAACAAAACAAAAAAGAGCCTCAACAGCTCTTTAAAAATAAAAAATATTAAATTATAACTAATAAACTCCAAATCATCCAATTACCAACAATTCCCACCTCTACAACCCTTACTACAAACCACTTTCAAACCCACTATTTCAAACAAAATAAAAACATACTTTTATTGGATAATAATAAAACTCAAATTTGAACAAAACCCCTAAATATGCTATAATATAATCATCATTGTCGAAATGGAGGTTGTCACAAATGACACAAGATACAATTAATCAAACACCAAAAAATACAAGTATAAACCCAACACACTCAATCAGAAAGAAACTTCGTCTCTGTTTTAAATGTTGTGAACCTCTATCACCTAAAGAAACAAAAATACACTGTGAAAAATGCAGATTAATTATCAAACAAGATTATCAAGCAAAAAAAGAAAACTGTAAACAATTAAGAATCTGTTTTACTTGTGGCACAAGATTAGATTCAACGGAATATTTTAAATGTAGAAAATGCTATGAAAAAGCTCGTATACATCAAAAACCATATAATGATAAAATAGACCGAAAATCAAAAGCACCAAAACTATGTCTAGGTGGTTGTGGAGTCTTTGTAGATCAATTCGGCAAATATTGTCCTGAATGTAAAAAAGAAAGTATTAAAAGAAATATTAAAAACTCATATGATAAAAGTTTCTACAAGAAACTTAATCAAAATAATCAACAATCAAAACCAATTACAGAACGTAAAAGTTATCAAGGAAAAACTCTAACCGAAAAAGAAAAACAAATCAGCACAAAAAACTTCTATATTCAATTAGAAATTGATCAAGCTATAAAAAATGGCAATTATATAGGATTCAATATTAAAAGAGTAAGAAAGTTAAAGAAAATATCTACATCTAACTTTATTAAAAATTCCAATCTAAAATTAGATGAATTATATAATATTGAGAAAGGTAAAAGAAAAATCAATCTACCACAGTTTAAAGAAATTATTAAGGTGTTAGGCATTGATTCATCTCTGTTTGGAATCGAATCAGATAAATTATGTAAGAAACTATATTCTAAATTTAATACTGAAATTGTTAACATTGATTTTATAATTAAAGGAGAATACAGAAATGAAAACTAATGACATAAACAAATTATTCAACCTATCTCACCGTGTCGTCAACCAAGATTTACTAATTCCTATTTCTCGATTCCAAAACAACCAATTTAGACTCAAAATAATAGAAGAAACTGAATACGAAATACCTCTATATGAAATCATCCTAAATGCCATTAAACACCTTGATAAGCCAATAGATAGGTTCTACTTCAATGATAACTTTCATAACGCCTTACGCATACCTCTCTGGCCCTGTCATGGTAGATATAGATGCATTCGATATCAAAGTTTTAACCCTTTATCAAACTAAATTAAGAATCGAAAAAGTTGAAGAGAGTATGAACAAATACATCTCTAAAAAACAATATGATAAATTATTTTTCCTTATAGAGAAGAAGATTACTCTAGATTTCTATATTGAATCATTTGAAAATATACCTGATGAACAAAAATATAAGTGCTTTGAGGACATTTATAGACGTTCTGAATATGGTTTTTCAAAACTTAATAAAAACTTCTTTCTCAATATATTTAAGTACAAACCAAAAGAAGATTTTAGAAAAATTTTAAAAGTAGATAGTAGTGGTCTTGTTAAAATATATCGAGGACAAAACACTGAATCTACGCCTTATAAGAAAGCATTTTCTTGGACAATTGATATTAATGCAGCTAAATTCTTTGCTACAAGATTTGATCCTGATAATGGGAAATTATATGAAGCAATGATAAAAATTGAAGATGTTCTTGCTTATATTGACAAGAGGGGTGAGAGTGAGGTTATTGTTGATCCAGATTGTTTAATTAATGTTAAGAAGATTAGATTGAGATAATTATTAATCAAACAAAATGGACATGCTAATCAATATTATCAAACATAGGGAGGCAATCATATGGAAGAAAATCAAAACATTCGTAAAATTACCAAAGAAACAATATCAAATCAATCTAAATCTTGCCCTATTTGCAAAAGTAATAAAGTAGATACTATGAACATAAATGCCACCATGAAATTTCAAACACCAGAAAAAGAGATTACAATGCCTATGTATCCTATTAATTATGTATGTTTAGATTGTGGATATCTTATGTTCTTTTTAGAAATCAATATTGATTTAGATAAATTTCAAACACCTGAATAATTTATATACTATATTATATTAATATTATATTAATATTCCTAACTGCCAACTAAAGCAGTTAGGAGTATTTGTTATATTTTTTATTTCTTACCTAAAACCATTTGTATTAACTTACTAACCTTCAAATCTCCAAATTCTATAAGATGATCATACAAACTCATTCCAAATCCTTGAGTATTAATAAATATTTCATATCCTTTTTGGATGGCTACATCATGAATAATTTCAGCATAGTCAATTATGCTCATTGGTTGTTGCATATGTTTTCTAGAATTAAAAGCAATTAATTCATTGCCAACGTATGCTATCACTTTATCATTTTCTTTGCCTTCACTACAAACACAATCAATATACATTGGTTTTACATATTTATACTCATTTAATGACAGACCATCTTGTTTAAAAGATGAAATTTTATTAACCAAAATACCCTTTGCCCCTTGAACATTTGAAAATAATGTTTTGATAAAATTTCTTTGATCTTTACTAATTTTAATAGGATATGACACTTTACCAATCCAATTATCTAATTCTACACTTAAAGAATATAATGCGTTTTGATAATTATGTTTTTCAGTTAAGATTCCTAAACTTTCAGCAATATTAACAATATCTTCTGATTCTGCAAGGACTATGTTTAAAGATGCCTCTAAATCTAATAATTCCTTTTGATTGATCAAATCATATGGCATATCCCTCTCAATCCTACATATTTTATCAGTCAGTTTAACATAAGCATCGCTCATACATCTATACTGATCATAATCTTCTTTACAAGTTTCCATTAACTTATGTAATTCTTTAGATTCTGCAAATAGAGATGATACAATATATTCTACAAACTCTTCATCTCCTTTTAACATATTATATTTATACATTTGATTAAGACTATCATATAGTTTTGATAATGAATCAACCATTTTTCTATAAGGTCTAAAATCCTTAAAATAGACACGATATCCTACTGAATCTTGACTTAAACCTGAGTTTTCCATTAATTTATTCTTTGTATCTTTATTGACTTCAGCTTTACGCATATTACCTAGTTCTGCCAACATATATGTGATATCTTCCTTGATTGTTTTAATCATAATTTCTTTCATTGTTATTTCCTTCTTTCTTGCGTTTGGACGCAACCCTTAATTATTAATATTTTCAGAAATGCTTCCCATTGCTTTACCAATAATTCTCCCTGAATCTTTTGTAGTATTTATAGCATCAACTACATTCCAAACTTTATGTCTCCTAATTAATCCTTCTCCATTTTGTTCCCAAATAGCAACTTGTTTAACTTCTCCTGTATAATACTCTGAGTGCATAAGTTTCCAATCATACATCTCAAGTAAATTCAATATTTCCTTAACCATTTTTATTTCATTAAATGCTCTATTTTCATCAGATCCAGCATATTCATTAAAACGATTAAGTCTAAATTTAAGCTTATCTATAACTGTTTCTATGCTACTTTGGTTTCCAAAAACAAACTTTAATAGATTATTTTTAAAATTACTTAGTTCTTCCCTTGTTTTAGACACGTTATCATAGTTTTCATAGTTTTCATCACTTCTTGTTTCTCTCCATATGTTAATATATTCCTCATTAATTTTTACTAATTCCAAATATCTCTCAAAATCTTTTAATTCCATTTTAATTTCCTCCTTTATTATAGTGGTCGGTCACAACCCTAAAACTTACTAATTTACTACTCAGCAATTTCAACTTCCTGAACACAGGCACAACTAATAATTGAATACGGATGTTTATTTAGTTCCCAAACATTCTTTACATAATAAATGGTGTTGCCACTCTTTATTATTCCGTCTGATCCAGTCATTATTTCATCAAGTATTTCATTATAAACTATATCTGCGTTTTCTTTTGATAAGAACATTTTTTCAAAATTAACTCCATGGCGATAATTTTCCTTTATATTTTGTGTAGAAATGAGCATGATTTTCTTCTACTGGTTGATAGTTGATAATTTTTGTTTCTTGAGTAACTTTATATATTTTCATTTTATTTTTCACCTCCTCTCAATGAGCGTTCTTGTAAAACGCCCTAGCCACATAGCTTAAATTTCATGCAAGAGAGGGTTGCCGCCCTCTCATTTTTTATAACTTTCAAATGGATTTATTTATCAAGTCTTTGCAAATCCTTTATTAATCTCATTAATTACTATTTTTGATATATTCTTCGTATCTAGTTTTTCTTTTAGTTTTTCTTTTAGTTTTTCTTTTTGCAAATTTTCTACAAATTCTTCTAACACTTTAATTCTAGCATCCATATTGCTTAGAAAATTTGCTAATTCCTTTGTGCTGTCATATTCGGTTTCAGAAGTATCCCATACATGCTTCTCCAATTCAACTCTTGATTCATTCATTTTACATTACCATCCTTTATTTTTATTTTACTTTAAACTACCCCTTAATCCTACTTACTCATCAAAACCATAACTTCACTCTTACCACTCTTACCACCAAGCAACATTGCCCAATTATCTCTTGCTTCGTCTGAATATGTAGACCAAACTGATTTTAATTCGCTGTAGAGTTCTTCCATTGTTTATCACCTCCTTTCTAAGTATATATTTTTAATTATAATGCATCCCTAAAATACAAGACATTGGAACTTTCACAATCTCATAATTACCTTTAGCATCTTTATAGATTATCTTTACAAGTTCTTGAATTTGAAAAATATCTAGATTTTGTTTTTCTGTTTTTAGGACATAACCCTCAAATTCATTGCCTTTTAAATCTGTAAATAATACTTGTTTATTTATTAGTATGTATTTCATTTCTATTTTATCACCTTTTTTAAATTTATTATTTTACTGATTAATCAATATCAATTACTTAACATCTTCAAAATAATCATCAAATTCTTTCCTAATTGCTGAGTCATATTGAGTAGTAATATAGATATCATACATAATATTTTTAATTGTTTCGTCTGTTTTAGCATTTTTGATTTCAAGTAAAGTTTCTTCGATATAATTCATTTTACCACTTCCTTCCATTAGTATACTGCTACTACTAAGTATATTGCCAAGCATACTGATAAACATTTTTCATCACCTCCTTAAATTAATATAGTTAAGGTAAACTAGAATAAACATATTACTCAATTGAACGGACATAATAACCATAAATATGATATAATCTTAAAAAGGAGTGTATTTAATGGCTAGAAATATAACTCAAAAAACAAGAAAAGCACTTCGCTTATGCACATATTGTGGAAAACCTTTAGAACAAGATGAAACAACACAAAAATGCAGGACTTGTATTAATATGTCATTACAAAAAAGAAGGAGAAATCTGCTAGTAGATATAAAAAATCAGGAAGATGTATTAAATGTGGTATTGAGATAATAAATCAAAGATATACAAAGTGTGATTCTTGCAGAAAAGAAGAATATGAATCAAATTATATTAGTTATCAAATGAAATTGTGCTTAGTGTGCAACGCTCCCATACCATATGGATTATTTTGTTCTAAGTGCCGAAACAACAATGAAAAACAAACCCCTACTACTTACGTAAAACCAGACTTAAACCTAAGTACAAAAGATTTTTATCTACAATTAGAAACTAATACCCTGATTAATACAAAAAATTATATGGGTTTTAATATTAAAAGAATAAGAAAATTAAAGAAATTATCTTATATAAAAATAGCTAAAAATACTAGTTTGAATGGATATTATTTAAGCAGAGTTGAATTAGGAGAAAAGAAAATAAGTTTAGATCAGTTTATAGAACTGGTTAATGTCTTTGAAGTTAATCCAATGATGTTTGGTATAGAGAATGATGATTCTTTTGAAAAACTATATGATAAGTTTGGGAAAGAGGTGATTGACATTGGATTTATAATCTAGCGAATGTATTTTATTTGCTCCTTCATAGGAATAATTTAATAATTTTATTTATGTATTATATAACCCTATCCAAACAGCCAAATCCACAATTTGTTTTTGAACCTAATCCACTATGATAAACTATATCCCTTGCTTCTTGATCTCCAAGTATACGAAAATGACCTTCCCACGATGAAAATATACTACTATTATATACTGGAAATCTCATCTGAATAGGTGATACTGGTACAATATAATAATTATTTATGTATTTAACTATATTGCTTTTGGGAGTGGAAGGTTTGATAATACCTCATTTATCTTATCATCTATCAATTTTTTATATGTATCCTCTTTATCAAAATCGTAATACCACAATACTAAGTAATAATAATTTTCTCCTTGCATATGTACATATTGTTCTTTAAATTTATCCCTAGCTTTAAGATATTCTAACTCTTCTTTTGGTGTGGTATTGTGCTTTTTAGAAGATTTTATATTAAATATATTATCCTCTAAATCATGTTGCTGTCCGTTAACTTCGATAAAAAGATGTCTATTATCAATTATTATTTCATTATCATATCTTAATATCCCCTTTCTTCTCTGTTTATTGCTTATAATATTTACAGGAGGGTTTATTATATTTTTAGGATTTAACGTGCATTCTTTTTCATGTAATACATCGTATCCACATTCATTTATGTATAGTCTTGTTCTCTTCTGTAAATGAGATTCTGCATTAATTTCAGCACATCTAGGACAACCAATTCCACTACTTCTACTAGCAATAACTGCTTCCCATTCATGATTACATTTTTTACAACTCCACCAAGCATACTCTCCATTACTTACTGTTACATCAAATGGAGTTAAATCACCATTCTTTATAGGATGCCATTCTTTAGAAAGTTTAAATCTTAAAGTTTCAAGACAATTTGACAAACCAATTTGTTTGCCATGACAGAACCCACAACCGTGGTTATCATAAATATGACTCCATTTCATTTTGAATATTTCGCCACAACCATCTTTTAAACATTGCCATTCTAATTTATCATCAGCACCAACATATATTTTACTAATTAATTTAAATGGTTTATTATTTAAATTGCACCATAGTTTTATATTTTGTATTGTATATGAGTTTGATTTGTGAAATCTAGAAGCCGTCGAATTTCTTCGCAGGCAATCTAAAGATAAAAGATAATAATATCCTTCTTTGTCTTTGAACACCAGTTTTTGTTTGTTGTTTAAATATATTGTACTTACTAATTCCAATTCAACACTATTTAATTTGCACCATAGTTTTATATTATCTATAGTATGCGAATTTGATGTATGAAATCTACTCAGAGAATGATTCTGTTTCAATTTTTGTTTCATATCACTTAAATTGCCAAAATAAATATATCCCTCTTTGTCTTCCATTGTAAAATTTTGTTTTGCGTTTTTAGGTTCTGTTCCCACCAATTTTAATTTAAAACTACTAATAATTTCATAGTCAATAGTAAAATTTTTGCCCAATTCAATTCTCTCCTCCTGATCAGGGAGGGATAGCTACCCATAAACTTGCAAGTTCTCTCCTGTATATTTTATATTTACATAATGAATATTTATTTTAAAAATCCCAATCTTCTTGATTGTCAATTTGCTGCAACTCTTTTATTTGATTTCTAATTTGTTCTGGTAATTTATCAATCCTAACATCCCATTCGGCTAATTTATTAAACAATCTTGTCATTTGATAATCTGTTTTATAATCATAAATACTACATAATAAACCATAATAATGAAAATAATAATTAAAAACATTGTCTTTTGAATCATTTAGAGTATCTTCCATAATTAAACTTCCTTTCTACCACCTAAAACTTGACCAATTCCCACAACTAATATCTATTGGTTCAAACACATACATAAATCTTCTTCTCTTGTTAAATATAATTGATATTTCTTTTAATCCTTTGTGTTTCCCATGCTTATGAAACCACATTCCCTTATTTCTAATTTTTACGGCAGTTTTAGAATTCATAGAAACACCACATCCTTATCAATATATTAGCAGAGTATGAACCCCTCTGCTATGGGTCAATATATACATATTACATTATATTAAGATATTGGTCTTCCGGTATTTTCTTCAGAAATCATTCCTATCAACCATTGAAAATATGGAGAATCTAATAAAGTAATAAACAATTCTTTATTATGTTTCCCCACTATAAACTCAGCAATTTCTTCTTTGTCTTCAGATGAGAAAATATTGCCCCATTGTTTACTAATATCTCTTATGAGCATTTTTAAAGTTTCGTTAGCAATAATACCATTTCCTAATCCGTCATAATCTTTCATGTTAATTTAAACCTCCATTAATTTATTTTATATTTTAATCTTTATATCTACTGCCCACCTCAGCAGATATCACTAAGTAGTATGTTTAATAAATTTTATATATAGTTTACTACTTCTTTCTCAAACTCAGGACTAAATTCCCAATTATCAAGTAGTGCTCGTATGTGATAATGCCCGTTCAATCCTCCTAGTTTATAAGCATATTCATCTTTTTCTTGTTCTGAGAAATTCATCCAATTATAGGCAATAAGATTAAATAAACTTAATCTAGATATTTCTTCATATTCTATTTCTGGACTTGTTGATGTATTTAGTAAATTATTAATAGCTAAATCAATATCTTCATCTTTTACAACAATATTACCTTTTTCAACATGAAGAAACATCATTAACTTATTTTTCTGAGACAATTCCTTCATATATTCAGTTGCCAGTATTTTTGAAACAAATGGTACAACAAATTGTACTTTAGGTACAACATTAACAGCTAACTTATTATATTTCTTTGATTCTGAATTTGTAATAAATATTTTCAGAACTGCAACAGCATAATTCATATCACTGTCTAAATTAAAGGTTTTTAATTTCTCATTGAGAATAATGTGACTTTTTTCATCGAGTTGAACTTGGGTTTCAATATTAATATTTTTAGACATAATTTGCCCCTTTCTAATTTAGTGTAGGTCACAACCCTATTTATATTAATCCTTGGTGGGTAAGGAGTTAATAACGTATTTAAACACTAGATCATATTAACTAATCTTCTTATCCTTAAACTCTTTCATCATCTTCAATTGATCCACAATAATACTATCAATCATTGGTATACTAATATTTTTTGCAGCATTAATATCTGCATTTTCTTCATGTCCACATGTAACACATTTAAACCTTGCTTGATTACCCTTGCAATCTCTATTTTCATCACTAATACATCCACAATGACTACATCTCTTGCTTGTGTACTTTGGGTCAATGAGTACGAACTTAATACCCTTTTCTTCACATTTATATTGAATCTTTGTTTGCAAATCATGATATGCCCAATTCTTTAAAAATTTTACTGATTGTTGTTCTGAAAATCCACTTAGATTTTCCATTTGAATTGTAGCACAATTATGTTTTACAGCAAATTCTACTATGTATTTGCTAACTTTATGGTTATATGTATCTTTAAATCTTGCTACTTTATCACCAATATCTATCAATGGTTTCATTCTAGTATTTCTACCATGCCCTATTCTCCCATTACCAACAATTTTACTGGCTTTTTGAATTTGCCTTTTTCTAGCATTTAGTTTATTTCTAAACTGTGATATTTCCTTGCCATTAATTACGCTCTCATTCCAAGATAATTTATCTCATTCCAAGATAATTTATCCCATTTTTCAGTACTCATATCAAATACTTGCATTACTGCTGTATTTACTAATCCTAAGTCAATTCCTAATACTTTATTCATATCTAATTGCCTTGTAACTGGTTCAAAACTAAAACTTATTATTAGATACCACTTATCACTTTTCTTTTTATCTTCAATAATTTGTGCAGACCCTTGTTTGTATTCTCCAGATATAATTTTATTTAATATAAATTTTTGGCTAGTACCCAAACTTTCAATAGTGAAATTCACTTGTTTTATATTATTTTCTTTTTGATATATCCTATTAAATAAACTACATTCAACTTCAAATCCCTTATTATTAACATTAATTTTATAATTAGTGTTCTTTATAATTATTGGATCATTTAACTTAAAATTTGAAACTCCAGACTGCCCTTTGAACACACCTTTCTTTTTATCATCACTAAATCTTTTTGATACAAATTGATATGCTTGAGCAACATTTCCACTATTATGAGATACCATAACTTCATTCATTCTGTTTTGTATCCAAGCTCCATGAGTTTTACCAAATCTTTCACGTTCATTTATATTTACACCATTTAATTCCTTGTATTCCATATTTTCCATAGCAAATGTGCAAAAATAAGTCATTGCTTTATTGAACGCTAACCATGATTGATACCTTAAATCTCTTAATATTTTCCTATAATCCAATATTTTTTTATAATCGTTTTCTTTATTTCAATTTTTACACATTGATTCATTTATATCATCCTCTTTTAATTTATTTTTATGAGTTAAAATCGTAAATAAGATTGGTGCAAAGGTACTTACATCTTATATGTATATACAAGTTGTAACGATGTGTGATTTTGCCTTTTGGAATATCTTGATACTTATATCTTATATGTATATGCAAGTTGTAACGGAAGAACATTAATAGAGGTTTAAGAGGAGTGATACTTACATCTTATACATACACACAAGTTGTAACAGCCCTACATTGCAACTCAATCACACCAACACTTACAACTATATAAAATGCGAACCTATTTAATTGTTACAATTTGTATATACATATAAGAGTGCTGGACGGTATTTGTGCCAGCAGTTTCAATGGGTGCGAAATACCTAGTATTTTTATGTATACCTTACATTCGCATTATTCCCATTACCTTACGAGTGTTATTCACAACCTTATAAATAAGATATTATGAACACTTCTCGATTTTAGGCCAAGTTGTTAAAAACACAACTAAAGGAATACCTTTCTAAGATGGCCTTTTATTTAATTAATGATTGTGAACTTAATAATTTATTTATGTATTTATAAACATTAATTATCACAACTTTTCTTTTTATTTCTTGCTTCAACCTATAATCAGTTTACCATAAGTGGAAATGCCTGTCAAGTTTTATTTTGTAAAATTTATTTATTGATTTAATATCCATTTTCCCTCACCTCACTTTCTACTCTTTCATCATACCACTATCTGCCAAAGTTTGTCAAGGATAATATTATTTTTTATATTCATAAGAAAAGAAAAAGCAGAAAGGGAATTTTACTTCCCCTTATTAAGTTAATTCATTATCTCTGCTTTAATTTTACACTTTTGAATTTCTCCAATAACTTCATGCCTTATGTTTATCTTAACACTTTCATCATCCACAAAAGCTATAGGATTATCAATATAACTTTCTACAACTCCTTTAATAGAATCATTAATGGTCGGTATATCTTCTTCCTCAAAGTCATCAGGATCAAACATTTTCTCTTGGTTGATTTCAACCTCTAATATTGCTGTCATAATAATCTTTACTTTTACTTTATACATATTTAATCACTACTTCCCTATTATGCTCTAAATATATTTCCAATTCTAGCATTAGGAAAATCTAATCGAGCTAATTGTTTAGCATGTTCTTTAGACTCAGCCATAACTTCAAAAACATCCCAATAATCCTTGGAAAATATAATAATAATCGAATATTTTTTAATTTTCATATTTAATCCTCAAAGTTTTCCAAAAACTCTTCTTCTGTTGGTAAGTCATCCAAATCAAAACTAATAACCTGTTTAATAGGATAATAGGTTTTATCATAGACAGTGATTGGTTTTAATTTGTCTTGCATAGAATAAAATCTTTCATTCTCATCTAATGGAGTTTCATTAGCCCCTTCATACACCTCAAATAAATTCTTATCTAAATCAATTACATAACCCCATCTACATGACAATGAATCATTAGCAAAAATAAGGTTATCAGTTAATTTTAATTGCCGATTAGAATCCTGAATTAACTGGAGGATTCCAGAACCAGTATCTTTCGAATTTTCAGGATATAACTCTTTGAATTTGCTTGATATTTCCATAGGTATGAGTTTTTCATTAGGATCTTTTCCTGCTTCAATCCACATTTGTTCTAGTTCTTCTTTTGAAATAAAACTTAATGCTTCAATCTGATTTTCAAATTTAACTCTATTCATTTCATTTCGTAAAAAATCTAATATACCTACTCCTTGACCACTTGGTTGACCATCCCATTGTCCATATTGAGCAACTTTATACTCACCATTATTAACTACACAAATTAAATGTCTTGTTCCCATTTTACATTTCTCCTTTAATTACCCATCTCTGCTTCAGATTCTTTTTCCATTCTCAAAGACATTTCAGAAATCATTTCCTCAGATATCTTTCTAATTTCAATCCATTTTTCTAAACCTTCGTTTGCTCTAATCATATCAGAAATATCACCATTAGCAATGATTGAATAGAATTGACAATATCTTTCGTATTGTTCTTCTGTGTAAGAAAATTTGTTAGTTTCTTGCATAATTATCATTTCCTCTCATTATACTCATCTTTTAAATTACCATTTTCATCATAATATTTTTTACTAGGACTTTTTATCTTATGCCAAGGGCCATAAGTCTCAAACTTATTCATCATAGTAACCATTTTATCAAAAGTGTATTCTTTTACAGTCTTTGGATTAAATAAAGCATTATGCACTTCTATACTGAACTCATTTTCAAATATTTCGTCTCTAACAATATCGCCTTTTGCACACCAAGCATGATCAATAGTCTGAAATGGTGGATGTCGATTAGTAATATATCCATGAACTAATTTCCAATCCTGATGTCTTAATACAAATTGCAAACTTAATTCATAACATTTGCCGATTTTAGAATGATTTATCTTAATATTGTTAGTATTCATACTTACTCACTCTCCCATTTCCTTATTAATTAAATTTTGTAATTCAGTTCTACCATTTGACTCTCTTACCCCTTTACGAATATAAGCAGGATGATTAGGATATTTTGAAATTAATTCTCTAAATATTCTCTTAGCGTTTTCCGAAGTATCTGGACTCCCAACATAATAAACCCAATCATAATTAATTTTACCGAAGAAACATGATTCAGAAAGAGGTTTTTCTTTCTTCCGTATTTCAGTTATTTTTATGGCAAGTTTTTCTTTAAATTTAGGATCAGTCATATCAGTTTTCATCATTACATCAATTTCTTCAGGGAATTGCATTACATCTACAACGCTATTACCATTAATTACTGTCTATGCATGATGACTAGGAAATGTATTACTAAAAGGATAAATTAACCAACCCGAAAAGAATTTTGCTTCTAAATTTATTGCATCTGCAATTTGAAGAATAATATCAGAACTTGTATAAGCATGGCCCATTTCAAATTTACATTGATCAACAAGTTTAGTGAATTGAAGTATTTTAGGATCGTTTTTATCTAATTCTTCTGTATATTCAGAGTTAAATACTTGGAGTTTACTTTTTGATGAAACTGGAAATAATTTACTTCCAATAATATGTTTTTGTCTTTGTACAGTGAATTGTATTTTATTATCATCCAAAATAATCATTTAATCACTCTCCTATTATACTAATTATAGAGGATGGGTATAGGATTGTCAAAAAACAAATAAAGGATTATATGTCACTCATTCTTTTCATTCTAGCATCCTGATCCTTATAAATTTTCCTTAATTTTAAATTGGGAGATTTACATCCAAGATTTTTACACCTATCACAAAAGAATTTGATATATAATTCAATATCTTCTTCACTAGCATTGTGATTAATTAATTTACAGAATCTTATAGCGTCTTCTCTCATGCAATCATTCATATTCAACACTCCTTTTCCAATTATAGCGAACAAAGCAATCCATTGTCAAAAAGGTAAAAAATGAGGAAATCCTACTAATAAGTAAGACTCCCTCTTGAGGATGAAAGAAAGAGTTATAAATGAAAAATGAAAATTAATCACTTATGTTTGTTATGATACATTATTTTATGATTTATGTCAATAGGAGATTAGATATCTTTAAAAATATCAAGCATTTGTTCTTTTGAAGCATGATACATTATAATATCATGTACACAAAGATGTTCATAAATCCTTTTTAGTTTTTGAGAGTCACCATTTAATAAATCATTAACATATTTGGCAGTTTCTAAAGCATCGTCTGTTAAACTCATAATAATATTATCACCTCACTTTTGTATGATAATTGTACATTATGAGATGATAAATGTAAAGCAATATTTTATTTATTGGTTTATAATTTATAAAAACATCTCAAAGATATTTTCTTTATTCCTATTATACATATCTTCTTCTATTTCTCTCAACACTTCATCGGGTATTTGAGCATGATTCAACTCAATACATTCTTGTTTTGCTTGATATTCTTCATCAGTCAAATCATTATTATTATCACATTCATCTACATTAAACCAATCTTCAAATATATCTGGCTCATTGCTTACAGTTACATTCACAGTATCTTCTATAATCAATTTTCTCTTATTATTCTGTAACCCTCTACCCTTAATCTCTGCTGATGTACGATTATCAATGATATCAAATACATCTGTCTTTTTCTTGACAACATAATCAATAAACTTTTGATGCTCATTCTCTTTATAATTAATCATTACCCATTTATAATCCTCATATTTGATACCATCTGCTAAATTTTCTCCATCCATCAAACCTAAAGAATCCTCTAAATCATAATATTTTTCTGAAATCTCAATATTTTTACCTTCAAATATATTAGACAATAATTCATTAGGGTTAGCATCTAATATTGACATGATTTTATACTTTTCTTCATCAGGTTTTGTTGACGCTAATATTTCACCTTTTCTAACAATATCTTCTGCTGTTACAGTTCCCAAATTTTCTTTCTTAATAATAGAACCTAATTCTCCATTAAGTTTACGATTATTATTCTCATATTCCCTAGTGCCTTTGAATACTCTATTCTGATTTGTATCTAATTTCTTCCAGTATTTAATACCTTCTTTAAGATTATGAGTAGATTCATCTTCAGTGGTGAATAAAGTATAAATATTACAACTCTCTTTTAGTGCTTTATTAATATCATCTTTGTAATACCATAATCCTGCATTTCCAACTCTTATTAAATCTAACTCTACCAATATTTTGTTATATTTATTAATCGAATCATCAACAAAACCTAACTCCTTATTAATTGTTTTATATGGAGGCCAACATACCTCTGTTCTACCACCTGATTTTTCAACTTCATCACCTTTTGGACGCTTATACATTTTACAGGTCAAGTAGCAAAAATAAACAAGGAGATTCATATTGTCTGTTTTATCTATAGTTTGATTAAGTATTTTCTCTTTATCACAATCATAAAGCATAAAGAATTGATTATCTAAATCAATATCTAATGTGCATGATATTCTTTCATTAACTTTTACATCTATAAAATTGATATCACAACTTATTAATTTTAACTCTTGCAATTTGGACAATATTTGTTTGAATTGATCAACTGATTCACCAGTTCTAGTGTTATATTTATAACCACAATCAGTAATCATATCTTTAAGATAGAAATTTGTAATATTTCTCATATTCTTATTCATATAAATGAAGTCTAAAATATACAATGATTTATAATTAAATTTACCTTTATCTGATTTTGTATTTTCCAATATGCTAAACTTCCTTTTTTTAGGATCTGAGTCTTGATTCTTTTCAGAGAAATAGAATAATTCATTTGGTAACTTGCAAAATATACCTTTATTATTTAATGTTTGTTTTTCTGTCATTTGTTAAAACCTCTTTCTTTAATTTGTTTATGATAATCATTAGAAAAGAAAATAATTTATGAATCGCGTTTCGCGAGACATGAGTATATTATTCTCTCTTATTAATACTTAGTTACTCTTATTACACCTCATTTGACTACCTGTTTTATGTAGTCAAATACAGTAAATTGTAAGTATTGAACTACATAAAAGTGGTAGTCAAATATTTTTACTGTCATTATGGATAAGTAACTAAGTTTTAACTACACTATTTATGTAGTCAAATATTTTTACTTCTTGATTTGTTTATATTGCTCAATTGCTTTTAATAATTGAGGACTATTTGTGAATAAGAATATATTTCTGTTTGAATTTTCCTCTGGTTTTACTCCATGAAGGACAAACCCTTTCATCATAAGAAATCCGGCTAATTTCATGCTTTTTACATAAAATGTCTTTAATTCAATTATATTTGATTCCATAATAACACTCCTTAATTTACGATACATTTTTATATGCATATTTATAATTTACAACATTATTGATTGTTTGTTTTGTAACAAAATATATTTCTGCTAATTCATACTGTTTATATTCTCCAGTTGCATATTTTTCTCTAATTTCTACTATTTGTTCAGAATTTAAAGCCATATTCTTTCCTTTATGTGACTCACTTATTTTTAATTTTGTTTCTTCTGAAAAGATGCGTCCTTTGCCAGATTCACTTAAACTCGTTCTATGTTCATCTGTTATTATGTAATTTTTAAGAGTATTGCTTATTTTATCCCTAGTTGCTTCTGATACTAAATGACCTTTTCTTGCTTCTCCAATTTTCTTTCTTGTTTCCTCTGATGTTTCATGCCCTTTATGAGAATCGCTCATTTTCTTCTTTTGTTCTTCTGACGCAGGTATTCCAGCATTCCCTCCATATCCACCTCCAACAAGGTTATAATAATCTGTACTATTAACTGCATTGTGGTGATTTATAAATTGAACTTCTAATATATCTAACTCTTCTTTTGAATATGCAATAGCAATAATTTCTCTACTAAAATTTTTCTTACCATACTTTTTTACAGCCCTTAAGAAATATGCTCCACTACCTAAATAATATTTCCAATCTTTTTTAAACATTTTCTGACCAATATACTTTTTGCCATTAACCATATTGGTTGTCACATAAATAAAACCATAGGGTTCGAGAATTTCTTCCTCTTTAATTTCAATATTTCCTTCCATTAATAAACAACTCGCTTTCTTATTTTGATTTTAGTATACTCGCCCGTAATTATAAAAACTAGCAAGAACGATGTGCGAGTTACATCTAATAGTGGGTAATTACTTCCACTACCTCTTGCTAGTAAAATTTGTGTTTACAATTTATTTATTTTTTGTATCTGTTATATTTTAATAATATTTCAAAAATCCAGCCAATTTCATACTTTTAACATAGAAGGTTTTAAGTTCTGATTTATTACTTTCTAATGTTTGATTTGTCATAAAATCATTCCTTTTTTTGTTTATTTATTTTTCTCTATAGGATTGGTAGTGAAATCTTCAAATAGGAGTCATCCAAATTATTAATTGGACAACCCCTTTGTATAAACTATTAATTATCCAGATCACCAATCCATTTAAATTCAGCATCATCATCGAATAATTTATTGTATAGTTCTGTCAATCCTATAGTATAAACATCTACGAGTTCATCATTATTATCAATTACACTGACATTAAATGTGTGATTTGAATGATCAATTCCCATATCCATATAAAAACCTTCATTATTTAATAGTGTTTTTATTTCTTCAATTCTTGATTTGCTCATGTTGTATTCCTCCTAATCAATATGATAATATTATTTATGTATTGTTAAATATCTAAATCTAAAACAATATGATATTTTCTCCAATGATCTCTAATTTTTTCATATTGTTCATCAGTCATTCCCTCTTTTCTTTTAAGTTCTATCCATGACTTCATATCCATTGTACCTTTTCTATCATTACAAAGAGAACAACTTGGAATTAAATTATGAATACAATCGGTTGATCCCTCACTACTTTGTGGCACAATATGTTCTGCTAGAATTATTTCTTCGCTACTGCAATAAGCACATTTATTGCCAAAGGAATTTAATATTTTCTTCCATTCAACTTTATTGCTATAAATACCTGCTTTGCTAACCCAATATCCATTATCATTTTTAATAATTATTTTCTGTGCAATACCAACGATAAATTGCTTTATTGATTCAATTCCATAATATGAAATCCAATATTGTTTTTTATTTATTTTCTTATCACCAAAATTTATTCCTGTCCAATTCTCAAACTCTTTATTAAACAAAGCGTAATGTTTATCATATGATTTTTTCATTCCTAATGATTCCATTGCATTCATAAAGTCATTTATAATTAACATGTCATATAATCTACTAGAATTAGAGTGGATCTTGAAAAGAGGTTGCTCTAATAATTCATCAACTTTAGTTATTAACATTAAGACATTATGTTTTAATTCTTCATTGTCTGTAATAATTACACTATTATTTTGTCTAAGTGTATTATTACTCAATTGTAAATTATCTACCTTTTCATTTAATATTGATATTATATTGTTAGTTTCTTGTCCTAATGCAATGAGTTTATCTTCTACTTTTGTATTACCTTCAACATCAAGTAAATAAGTTCTAACTTGTTGAGCGATAATACTATCTCTTAAAATCATACCTATACGAAGTATTGCTCTGCGAGGAATAATCGTTAAAGCTCTTGCCCTTGACTCAATTTGACAGATGTTCTTAAAGGACTTTAGTTGTTCACCCTCTAAAACCGTTAACCCATCAGTATTTAATTCATTACGATGATCTTTTATCAAACTGTTTATTGCTTCTAGTCCAACTTCATAAAAATTCGCAACCATTTCTGTCGTCACGTGTGTATCATCTGCCAACAAAACTAAACCTTTTACCTTGTTTAAGATTTCTCCAACTCTTTCCTCACTTACCTTGACTACTAATTCTTCTCTTGCTGATTGGGACTCTACTAATACATTACCATTACTCATTTTCTTTTTCCTTCTTTCTTATTTTTATTAGTAATTTCAATACAAAAACAAAACGGCGAAGAATTGTTTCCATATACAAAAATCACTTAGAGAAAAGTCAAGAAAATCCTAACTCTTCTCTTCGCCGTTTCTTACTAAATAAAATAAGAATGAAAGAAAATGTGTTAGAATAGTTTTCACTATTCTCTAAGTGATTTTTGGAAGATTATTTAAATTTAGACATAATAAAAGAGAGGAAATTTATTCTCATAAATCCCTCTCTTGACCATACCTTTAAAATTAGCATTTGCTTGGATTACATCCAATGCCCTTAGTGAACTAACTCTTTAAAATAGTAAATTCTTGTAAGTCAGACACATTTTAAACCTTACTATATCAACACTTTCAGGCCCACAATAATCTGATTCACACAGAAAACACTCTCTAAGCTGTTTAAATTGATTCTATGTAAGTTTGTATGATAGAGACTTTTCTAAACGCTTAGAGAGTGTTTATATTTGTGAAATTATTGGTTTTTATTATGTAGATGATACTAATCTACTTTTTCTGTTTTGTTTTCATTTATATTTTTCTTACTAAACAAATCAATGGCAAAGTTACTCCCCTTTGATGCTAAGAATCCTGTTACACCAATATCTGCAATCCAGTATAAAACATCAAATCCAACTTTAAATTGACTCACTAAATCAACAAAATTAGTTGCAGGTACAAAACCTAAAGGTTGTAAAATACTAGTCCCAGTAACTAGAGCAAGAATCATAGCAATCAATACACTAACTTTTTGTGTATTCTTGTCAGAAATCACTTCTTTATAAACTTGTGTGACACCAAGAGTTAAAGTACCTAAAACCATAAAACTTTGTAATGCTGTTGTAATATCCATTTAAATCATTCTCCTTATTTTTAATATTAAATACTAATAGTGACTCCCTTTAAAGCAAACCACCCAACAATTAAACCACCAACAATAGCTAAAACCTTGAGTGCAATTTGAGTTTTATTATTATTAGTGGTTGTTGCAATTTCTTTATTATTATTGCTAGTATTAATTACCACTTGGCTTAATGTTCCCATCATTGAACTTGTTGTCTGTAAATAACTAGTTTTAAATTCTGTTACAATTTCCTTTACATCATTCATTTGTGTTTTAATCGAATTTAATTGCTCCTTTGTACTAGCATTATCAATTTGAAGATCCTGAATCTTATCTGTATGCTCCTCTAATATTTTTTTATGGTCGTCCAAAACTTCCTTTATTTCTGGCTCAATGCTCAAATTCAACACCTCTTCCATAATTATATTTTTCATGTTGACAATTGCCCCTTTCTTGATGTATAATTCAGACAAGTCTTACAAAGTTAACGCTTTGTAATTCCCAAATGACAGTCCAGATGGGCAATATCTGGCTGTCAAATACATACAAAACTGAATAAAATAATATTGACCAATTTAATAGGTTAATAAAGAGGTGTAATTTTTATTTTATACCTCTAATTGGCATTTGTTTTATTATCCTAAATATTTTCCAACTGCTTCAGCCGTATTGTATTTTGTTTTTCCACTTAATAAAATTTCACAAGGATGTCCAACACTAGATCCTCCAACTATAATCAACTTCTTTGAACTCATCGCATCTTTTGGTACAGATTTATCAGCAGGTCGAATAAATAAAGCACAGTTACCATTTTTTTCAGAAACATCTGTCCCAGACCAATAATCTTCTTTACTGTAAAGCAATACACAAACATCTAACATATCATTCACTCCTTGATTATTATTTATTGCTGATTGAATAGTAGAAGTAATTTGTTCTTTATAAGCAATATCAAGATGCTCTAAAATCCCCTTACTAATAGCAACACTCGCTTTATCCATATTTGCTAAAATAGCATCTTCCTCAGAATCAATAAATCCATATTCAACTAAACAAGCATCTGTATTTGTTCCATCGAATTTACGCAAAACATAAAAATTACTTGCCTTAACTTTACGGGCAATCATCATGTTTAAAGCAAAAACCATATTACTTTGAATACTTCTACTTAATTTCTCATCTGTTCCTCCAAATTTAAAACAGTGACATTCGATTCCTTTGGCTGATTTATTAAACGCATTATTATGAAAACTTATAAAGACATCAGGATTATATTGTTTCGCAATTGCAATACGATTCTGTAAATCTTCATTTATATCATATGAATTTGAACAAAAATCTTTATCAGTTGTTCTAGTATAATTTACTGTGACTCCATGTTGTTGAAGTATTTTTCCTACTTTTAGTCCTAAAGTTAAATTATTATTTTTTTCTTGTGTTTTAATACCCAATGCCCCTGGATCACGACCTCCATGACCTATATCGAGCACGACTACCTTATTTTTTATCATAATTATTCACCTTCCATTTAATTAATAAAAAGAATTAAATCTTATTATCCATTCTCCACTATTTTCTGAAATATTAATTATTTAATAACTTCTAATATACCTTAACTTATCTGAACTAATTACCTCTTGTGGCGAAGGATATCTTTTCTTTACTAATCTCATTCCATCAACTTTAGCATATGAATCATTAACCAATTCACTACACACATCACTATTTCTATCCCTGATTCTAAACCTGAACTTTAATATTCTTTTCAAAAACATAAAAATTAATAAACCATAATCGTACTTATCTCCAACTTTTGATATAGCATAATCACAAATTAATTTTCTTTGAATATCTGTTAAAGAATCGCATGTATAGACATCTAGATAATTTTTATATTTATCTATATTACAATATTGAATTCCATTCCAATCTGCTTCTATTGCAATGCCATCTGATATATAAATTATCAAATGTGAATAATTAGAATTTGTTAATTTTTTAACTATTTTTGATATTGGATTTGAACCTTTATATGCTAATATATCTGTTGGTTTTATTTCATTAATATCCATGATTAAACACCACTCATTTTCGCTGAAATGTACATCTCTCGTAATTCTGTATTAATTTTTTTAAGGTCAATGATTCCTCCAACTTTCCATATTTCTAAAGGAGAAGAAATATTTGATAAATCAATACTAGAATGTTCTAATATTGTACTTAATATATTAACTTTTGCTTGTAATTGAGGAGTAATTGATTCTGGAGGTAATATTGAGACCATTTCTTTTAAAATTAAACCTAATATATCACTGTAATATTCCAAGTAACTGACATTCTTGCTTAGACTACCCGTTTGTTTTTCTAAATCTTTCTCTACAATTTGCCATAGATCAATCGAATCAGACATTAACACATCACTCCTAACGCATACAATTCAAGATTCTTATTTATTGGATTTGATACTTTTATCGTAATTTCATTTATGTATTCAGGTAATTTAACCCTACCTTTAGACGATATTATTGTGTCTCCTTCAAAATGTACTTGAACATCATTTACTTCAAAAACCAATCCATTATTTTGTGATTCTTGGTAAATTTCTATGATGTTTGTTAATTTAGGGAGTTGAACTGTTTTAGAAACAACTCCTCCAGAATGTAAGATTAAAATCCCATCACCGATACTGCAATTTGATAAGATTAAATCGTTATTAATGAAGTCCTCATCAAAAAAGCAGAGATTGGTCAATGAATTATTATTTATACTTTGTTTCTTTGCTTCCAAAACCTCATGATAATCAAAATTCATATATCCATTTTCTAATGTATAAATTCTACCAACTATTCCATCAATCATTACAGGTTCTAATTTTACAATAGTCTTAGGAACATTAACTACATTTGTTATTTCTTGATATACAATAATTTGAACTTCTTCTTGAACTATTGAACCATCCTCTTGAATCACATCTTGCAATTCTGTAATATATTCATCTGATGCTATACGGTAAGTTACAGTTTGTTTGTCCCATTCTATTACTTTTTCTGATTCAATAGTCTCATCATATGTCTCAATTTCATTGCCAAATTCATCTGTAATGGTTTGGATATTATCTTTGTATAAATATTCACCATTATCATTGACTTTTTGTATTTTTTCATTTGTTGGTTCAGATATTGTTTTATTGAGATTGATAGGAAATGGGAGCAGAACCGAGTATTCGAAGTTTAATTTTTCTCTGTCGATTCCTGTAATTTTATTAGAAATTCTATCGAATAGTATTGTTTTCATTAAGATTGTACCTCCTTTATTGAACTTTATTGAACTTTATTGAACTTTATTGAACTTTATTGAACTTTATTGAGTTGATTTATTATATTATGATTGATTATTTGGCAATTAAAATAGAATTATCTTGTTGGGGTGATAGTTCTTGGATGAAATTATTTATTATTTGTTCTATGTTGTTGAACTCCCAATATGGGATTCTGAGTAAGGGGATATGATTTTTCTCACAGTATTCCGTTTTAATCTTATCCCTCTTTTTAGTTTCTATAAAATTCTTCTCTGCTTTTTCTTGCGATATACCACCAAATCTCACAGGTTCAAAATGCTGTTGCCCATCTGCTTCGATTAAACCTATTACATTATTATATTCATCTAATATTGCTGAATCAAAAGGTAATGGTTTAATGTTACGACAATCATCAAATTTATATTGAGGTTTAAAATTGATTTGCTTTTGAGTTAAGCATTCTTTAATTGCTAATTCTGCTCTATTAAGGTTACAATTTGGACATCCACCATAATCTCTTATTAAATTATTAGGGAATATTAACCAAGGTTCATTGCAGATATTACATAATATTTCTATTTTTGTTTTTGAATTTATGTATTTACCAATTACTGTGTATCTATTCTTATGTTTATCTTTTATTTGTTGAGTGAATTCATCTGTTGTTTTTTGAGCATTTCCATTACAATGTGGACATCCATGTCCATTCAATAGATGATAAGGAATAGGACTCCATGATTTATTACAAATAGTACAATAAACTTCAATTTGTTTGTCAATATTCTTAAACTTTCCTTTAATAATATATTTATCGCCAAAAACATTAAAAACTTGTGATTCAAAAGTTTCCTGCGATCTTGCTCTCATCTCTCCTTGTTTTTTATGCTGACAAACTGGACATTGCACTTCTTTACTTATTAAATCATAAGGAGAAACTTCCCATTCATAATTATTACATTCATTACAATTATGTCTAGTTAATAATTTAATACGACTCCCATTATATTTTTCTAATACTTCATATTGATTACCTCTTAAATTATATAATTCATTAATAAATTCTTCGTTCGTCTTTTTTCTCGTCATTATAATTTAATCATCCTTTCTGACAAAAGTTTTTAGAAATTGGAAAAGAGCCATGTATCAGCATAGCTCTTTTATTACAATAAATAAGTTTGCAACCTTATTTATCAACCATATTTATTATTTTTTGTTTATACATGATTAAGAAGTAATTAATGTATTAGTTGCTTTCGACACAAAACCTTCAACAACTAAACTATTTGTTGCCCACTTAGTAGGAGTCACCACACCACTCCTAACAATTCCATCATCTATCTTCACTAAATTTTTCCCTATAATTGGAATTAAATAGCAACTTCCAGCCCCATCTACAACAAATGAACCATTCGTTACATATTTGCTTAAAACTAATAGATAAAGTTGAGAGTTATACATACATAACCATCTGCTAATTCCCACAAGTGGTTTTGATATAGCAGTTAATCCATATTGTTTAGTATAATTTGCTAAATAACCTAATCCATTTATTGTGACTTTACTCCCAATATTTGTATTGATATTATCTGAAGCAAAGGGGAGATTTGATATTCCGATTTCACCATAGAGATTTAAATTGTCTTGACCAACTCTATAAGCTAATGATTTCCAAGGATGAATACCCTCTTTGGTTCCGCAAGCACTTGAGATGTCAACGATTTGCCATTCTGGAATTTCACTTAAAACCGTCACCTCTGTACTTGCTGAAATTGGACTTGGTGCTTCTAAATATTCTGAATAAGTCACTAGATTATACTCGTTACTCCAATTAAACAACACTTGTACTTCTTTTGTATTTTTACTAACAAGCAAAATATTACTCAACCCTGCATCTCTTCTTGGATTACTAGAAGATAAAACATCATAACCTGTTGGCTTTTTGAAGGTTAATTCAATGTTGCAGTAGTCCGTGTAGATGGTGGATGCTGTTACTCCGTCTGAAGCGTCTGCGTAGGCTAGGAAGTGGACGAAGCCGTCACTATTTATGATGTACGACTCAGGAATATTGCTGAAGACGCCTTGCACTCTCTGAACTGTAGCTGTAGTGTTATTTGTTGAGAAATTTACCCACGAAGAACTATTTGTACGCCAACTAGCAATTATAGCTTTATTTCCACTTGGACCACTACCATACCCCCACCAATTACAAACAACATTACTCAAATTATCCTTCAACCACTGTACCTTATCAATCGCAGGGATTGCGCCGTATTTTTGCTCCACAATTGCTATGATGTTATAGGAGAAAAGGTATTGTGCTATTGCACCATTCTCTAAACGAGAAGAAACGGATAAACTATTATCTAGTGATTTAATTAGATCTAATTGTCCTTGTGTAGGTTCAAGCCAAGTTCCAGTAGGTGTTTGTAATGTTGTAAGACCTGGAGCATACTTAAATAAATTAGGATTCTCAACTACACTCCCACTAACCTTCCCCACAAAATCATCCCTTACATCAACGGTTTGACCTGTCGCTAAACCAAATAAATTCACGATTTTATTCTGAAAAACAATATCCAAACTCACATAATCATTATTAATTACACTTGCAGTCACACCATCTGATACATCGCCATACGAAATTACATTCAATATTCCATTAGCATCAATAGCATTTGCTAATGTGACTGTGCTTGCACTTGTAATATCATAAGAAATTAATGTAATCCCTGCATTAGTATGATTACCTCCAACAGTCCAAGTATTGCTATTATTATCTCGAATTGCTACCGTGGCTTTATTGCCAGTTGGTGAACTTCCTGAACAATTGAGTTTTGGAATTAATTTACTTACATTAGATTTAATCCATGCCACTTTTAAAGCAGTCGTACTTGCAGGAATTTTACTACCTAATTTGCGTTCAATATTTTTAATTGTATTTAATTGATGAATTCTAACTGCTTGATCACCATTGACACTTGTGCTAAATGTAGTTAAAATTCCATCTAATGTAAACATTTTTGCGTATTCAGAAGTAATCAATTCTGTAGTAAAATCTGTGGGAGCAGGATTATTTGCTACAATCGCACTTAATGTCTTAGCAATATTCGGATTCTCCCATGTCCTACCACTAACCTTATTAGCATAATCACTTGTAATAGTTTGATTAGCATAAGGTAATCTAAACCCTGCTTCACCCATTAAAGTAGTTGTTGTCGGTACACTCAATGCAGGTTGACCTGCTGGCATAATCATAGAATAATCAATTTGAATGTCTTGTGCTACAAGTCCTGCATTTGTTCCCAATGTAAATGTTGCTACATTTGTACTAAGTGTTGCCCATGTTCCTACTACTGCCGTTTTTACTCCTGCTACCATGTGGTAGACTAATGGAACGCTTGAACTAGCAGTTGACTCCATTACTACAACTTGATATTTACTTAATGCTACTCCAATAGTTGCTGTAAATGTTACTTTCTTTAAAGTAGTATCTACTCCATCTGTAGCAATAGTTTTTGTTGCTAAAATTGTACCTAAAACTCTATCAACTAATTTAACTTCATCACCAGCGACCAATCCTGTAACTGAATCAGTATAAATAACTGTATCAGTAGATAAAGCATCCTTAATCACAGTTGCTAAAGGACTTGAATAAACTCCAGAAATCAATTCTCCTGCCATACCTGTAACTGTCACTGTATCATTCGCACTCCAAGTATTAGGAGTGCCAATTATTACCCTAGAAACACCACGACTATTTAACAAATTTGTCGCTTTTACAATAGAATTGACAGTTTGTGTCGTCTGACTCTCCGATAAAATGCGTCTTTGGTCGGTGTAGGCTGGCATGATTACTGCGTCACCTGATATGAAGTCGGCAGGGAGATTGGGGAATAGTGAGCCACGGTCGATGTTGGAGATTGAGATGTCTGCTAAAATCCCGTTAGCATAATAAGCACTAAAGTTTTGACTGTTGTGCATATCAGAAGTGCTAAAAAACACTAAATCTTTAATGGTAGGCAGTTGACCAGAAAAAGTAATTGTGTATTTTACACTGCCATTTACTAATAATTTAATTACAGTCGTTGAACCAGAGTAGGCCATAGTAACTCTTAGGGGTATCATAGATTGTTTAGCTATTTCGGGCATTGTAGTGTACTTAAAAGTTGAGCCACCTAAAACGGTGTCTGTATAATAAGTTGTTCCATTGCCAGTACCTAGAAATAATCTAGTTGAAGCTGTATCCATAACCAAAGACAATAAACATTTATCAGAAGCATCCCTTAAAGAAAATATACCATTGCTTGTATTAACAAGAGGACTTACTAAAAGATCAATTGTTCCAGCGCTGTTTAGATTAAATGTACTAACATCTATCCTTTTATAATAACCAGAAACAACTAATCCAGAACCAACTAAAGACGGCTTAAAAGTTGCAGTAACATTTTTTAAATCCGTTCCACCAACCTCAGCTACAGTCGTCCCATCCAAACTAGCGTAGAATATAGTGTTGTTATCTATTTCTGTTTTTGGAATTCCATGATACGTCTTCAATAACTTTTTAGGACTTAATTCACCTCTCATAAATTGGTCCGAACCACGTTTAACTTCATAATCAAAATTATATTGAAATTGTGTTCTATGACGTAAATCATTATTGATTTGTAAATCTCTACTATCAATTACATTGGAATAATTACCATCTACCCTATCAGAAACTAAAGTTAAATTTAAAACTCCTGAAACACTACTCGTAGGAGTTGTATAAGTTGCTGTAAACTGAGTTGAAGAACCAATTGCTGTTACTAAAAATATATTAGCTCCTGATTTTATGATGTCATTAATTTGCATTCCTGTAGTAGAAGGAACTGTAATTATTACTGAAGATCCTGTATAAGTTGTGGTAATAGAGTTAGAAGCACCAAGAGCATAATAATTTTTTGCCCCATTAGGATTTGAAGGTAAATATGAACCAGAATTTCTCCTTGGAATAGTGCAAATTTCTATTGCTAAATTACTTCCGTTTTTATACAAACCTTTATCAACACTATCTAATGTATAACTTATGTTAGTTAATGTATTTGCATTATCAGCAACCTGAATAGTCGCTCCTGTTAAATATCCTTTAGAATCTAATGTTGCTTTTAAATATGCCAAATCATTTCTTATTCCTGAAGAGGGGGGTGCCGAAAATTGAATTAAAGTATTCACAGGAATTTTAACATAATAACTATTTAAATTAACAAACAAATCACGATTAATTTTTACTGCATTCAAAGTCGAAATAGAAAGTGTAAAATCACTTATGCTACCAAAGTTTAAAAATCCACTATGTAATTGACTTCTATGAAATGATTTTAAATCACTAGGAATTATTCTATCCACTCCATCGTTGATGGCTCCCGAATCAACTCTTTGCCAAGTTTGTGTACCTATATCAAAATATTTCATCGTAGACATTTTATTTATATTCCTCCTTTATAAGAATTTTATCTTTAAATTAAAAAAGAGACTTAACTTGCCTCTTCAAATTCGCCATTATTATATTTGTTCTTAAACTCTTCAAATTGTTCAGGGGCATTATCGTCGCCATAAATATGATGATATAAATTATGTATCTTTTTACATAAACATACTCCCAAAGGATAATCATCATGTTTTCGCGCAATATTTATTTTTAGTAGTTCTAATTCTTCGGTAGTATATTTATTAATTATAGAATAAATTGGTATGTCTAATTCTGTTAACACTTCTTGTAATATTTTATTAAATGAGTAAAGATGATGAATTACATCAAATTTACCACCTGTTATTACACATCTATAACCAGAATTTGCCATACTTTTCTTTTTCCATTCATCTATAAATTCTCGTAAGTAGGCGTTTAGAGAAGAGATACCGCCTTTCCAAAAATGACTTCCTGATCCAGTTATGCTTTCTTTGTAACAAAGGTAACACATTTGAGTTTCACTATATTTGCCAAATAATAAATTATTCAGAGTTTTCGTTTGAATTATATTTGGATGTTTAAGACATACATATGTTAAAGGAGATTTAGAATCTTTATATTCTTGTGGTAATAAAATAAATCCTCGTTTCGCAAATTCTTCATATGCTATTTCATAAGTGTATATAGATAGTTTAATGTTAGGATTAAGACCTATCCATTCTAGAAAATCATTATATTTCTTTACATCTTTATTTGGACAATATTTTATAAAATAGTTCTCATAAGGTAAGTTTTTATTATTTCTTAATTCTTTTACGGTCAATGCTTTACCTAACTCTTCACAAGTAATTTTAAATAGTTCTAGATATTCTTCATATGTTTTTTCTATTTTAAATTTTATATATGGCATATTTATACAACCTTCTTTCTTTTTATACTGTTTTATACTTACTAATCATTGCTCTAAGCAATTCACTATCTTGAAACAAATAAATATTTCTACCAGTTTTCTTTAAATCAGATTTAACTCCAATAATAGGAAATCCATTCGTAAGTAAAAATCCAGCCAACTTCTGTGAGAAGCAATTGTAAATATTCATTTTTAAAACTCCTTTTACACAAAATAAATAAACAGATAAAAATATATCCGTTCTAAAATCAAGTAATTTAATAATTATTATTTATTGACTACTAACTATTAATATCTATCCAGATTATAGAATTGTCGGAAGGTTGACTTGATCCAACCAAAATTCCACCTCTATTAACATTACCATTTTCAATCCAAGCAGAGCCACTATATCTATACTTATTACCAGTATCCAAGGTTACAACTTCCCACCCAACAGATGGATTAGAATAAACACTTGTAATTTGTGAATATGTAGCAACTGGAACTTTAGGAATTGTTAAAGTTGTTGTATATGCTGTATTAGCTAAAGTTGTCGCATTGCTTGCATTAGTTGTTGCAACATTTGCATCACTCGTTGCAACAATTGCATTTTGTCTAGCAACTTCCGTATCTGCAATTTTTACATCTATCTCAGAAAATTTACTAATCATTATTGAATCTGTATATTGAATTCTTAAATCCGTTGTATTTACATAATCATCATAAGAATTATTTGTTGATTCAACAAAATCACTGTATGTCTGATTTGTATCATTTTTAAATTGTTGTAAATCTTGACCTGTTGCATCAATAAAAGATTGCAAAGTCTCAGTAGGATCGGCATTATTATCTGTGATAACTCGTCTAGAACTAATCCCCATTACACCTTTACTATAATAATTAAATTGTAATGTTTTACCATTTTGAGAAGAATCTAAGTAAACAATTCCACCATTTTTATAATCAACTCTATAAAAAGTTGATTGGGTTAATAATCCAGTCGTTTCAAAATATTGAACTAAGGGAGCAGATGGATCTGAAACAACAACTTTTTGGAATTCATTTGGAATTTGTAACAAAATTGTACGACCACTTACTACGGGTAATAAATCTGTGGTAGATGGATATGGTTCTAGATTTTCTAAAGTATATAACGGATTTGAATCTGAGAAAAAAGCCATTAATTAATCACCTTCCTTAAAAGTTTATTTGAACAGCAAAAGAGGAAGAATTAAATTCCTCCTCGGCAATTATGCTTTCTGTTCTTATTTCATTAAAATAGTAAACAGAATATCATCCAATTAGTTTCATTCTGTTTTTTCACCTTCATCGATTCCTATCAACAAGAAGTTTTGCTCATTTGCATTTGTAGCAATCACTTGATCAAAAGTAATTGCTACTCTAATTCTCTGTGGAATTAAATTTTCATCCGACATATCATCACCCCTTATTTAAAAATTAACTAGCAGACCAATTCAATCTTAAATTAACAGTTTCATCTACGTTAGAATAATTAAATAATACAACTTTTAAACACATTATATTTGGATTATTTGGATATGGCATAATATCAAGGTCACAAATTATTGTATATATAGTGTTTAATGCAGTAGGTGGAATTACGTAATCCCCCCATGTTACACTATTTCTTTTTTGGTCAACATGGACTGAGGTTCCATCCGAATTTACATAAATACCCCACAATACTTTAATACCATAACTATCTCCACCTGCAGCTTTTCTACCAACGTTAAAATGAGCACCCTGAACCAAAATGTCTGCTCCGGTCTTTGTAGTATTAGAAGTAATTGATAAATCACATGTTCTTTTACTTATTCCTAATGGAATATACTTTGTATGAGTATTATATATTGATTGAACACTACTGTTCGCCCCTGTCAATATCATTGATATCATATCAGTACCATATGTTGATAAATTAACTCCATTTCCACTTAAATCATATTGAATTAACTTATCATTTCTATAGCGAAAGTCTTGTTTTACAATTGCTTTCCAAACTGGAGTATTGTCCGTATTAGTGTCAAAATTACCAAAACTATATATCCCACTTGGTTCTGTTTTTCCAAAACCACACATTAAATAACCAACTAAAATATCATTGGAAGAGTATGTGTCATAGAAATACCAAGTAGAATTAACATAAATATATCTTCTATTTGTATCATTACACATTACTCCCCATAATTGAGAAGGATTAGGATAGGTTATAGCAATCATTGAATAACTACTTACTGGTGTTTGCCAAATATAGGGAGATGGATTATAAATGTTCAATTGTGGTGGAAATAAAACTACACCATTAATAGTATCATAATTAGCAATTTGTAATTCACTGTTTTGATCTATATAGATATATACATATATCCAACCAACATCCATTCTTCTTGAATCTCTGCATCCTGTATGTGATAAATATATCGGGTAATTTGTCCATGTTTTTGCAGGAACAACCATCCTTACATTCTTATTATTAACTGCAATTATTTCCCCAACACTAATATCAACAGTAACAGGATTTTGATAAAGACCAACATAGGTAACTTCATCACTAACCATTTCTTCATTCATTGCATCACAATAAAAAGCATTTGCATCTTTAGAAATATAAGGTTGTTGTATTATTTTATTATTGTTATAACTATATAGAATACCAGAATCAGGAAACCCACTTGTGCTTGCAACCCATATGTCCTTATAATCGAGGGAAACTTCATAAACCGTAGTTTGTGGCTGATATGGGAATGTATAAATCATACCACCACCCGGAGGATATGAATTTATAGAGTAAGTTGGTGGATCATTTAAATAAAATTTATTATTAATGTCATCTTTTGACGTATAAACTTGTGGAAGTATATAATCTTTAATTATACCCCCTTCATTGACATGGACAGTATAGTATATAATTCCAGAGCTAGGAAAATTTGCTGTACTTGCAACTGAAATAGTATTTGGTATTACTCCTGTGCTATATCCTGTAAATTGAGATTTAGGTTCATAATCTAAAGGAGTAAGATTCATTACAGATATTGCACCACCAGATTCAATTCCCCAAAATGTTGCATTTGTATTTCTTACCTCCCCTATAATATTTATTAATATCGATTTTTTATTTTGAACATCTTGAAATTTTGTTTGAATGTTTGTTCTATTAGTTGGCGTTATGACAATCGGATATGTCCCCGTGTAGTTTCCATTAGGAACGGTAATCCAACTATTTAATTCTGATTGTAAATTATTTAATGCAGTTTGATAATTGTATTTCTCTGTTGTAATTAATAATTTATCAGCAATAATAATCAAGTCTGCACTTTCAGAATTAACTTGACTTAAAGATATCTTCAATGAATTCGCTTCAGATAATGTTAATATAGAATCACTTGAAAAATCATCTATATTTGCTTTTAAACTACCAAGAGATGTTTCTACATCTAAAATTTGTGCATTAATAAACCCTTCTGTATCTGTAGCTATAATCCAATCTGTACTAACATAAGTTTCAGATATTAATTTACTAACAATACATATTTTGAAATCTGGTTGACCTTCAATTCTCCATAAGTCGCCAATATCATAAGGGACTGTAGGAGTTGCAATAAATACTCTACGTTTAGAATCTGCCGTATCTTGTGCCGTTGAAGCACTTGTATAAGCGTCAATGGCTTTTTGATCTTCAATTAACGCCCACAAATTCGTTGTTCCATTATATCGTTTTAATAATTTGGTCGAAGCACTGTACCACATATCTCCATTATGCTTTGTTCTATCTGTTTCCAACCAAGTATTGGGGTCTGTATCCGTAAAATACGATTCTATTTTTCCATCTATTTGAGTTTGAATCCCTGTTAAATCAAGATCATAAGTTTCACTAATAAAATTATTCAATTGACTTGTCGAATAAAATTTTGCATTATTCTCCCTAACAATGCTTATTTTATTAATTAAAATTGATTTTGTACTTTGAACATTTTCAAATTTAGTTGTTAATATGGTTTTTTGTGCTAAAGTAATAAAGATAGGATAACTACTTTTCCCAATCCAATTATCTAATTCTATTTGCAATACGTCTAAAGCATTTTGATAATTCGTTTTCTCTGTAGCAATATCTAAATAATCTACACTTAAAAATTCAATTGACTCAGACAATAACTGATCTAATGACGTTTTTAAAGTATTTGACTCAATTAATGTAATGTACCCATCTTGAGAAATTATATTTGCATTCACAGCCAAATTAATTAATGATTTATTAATATCTTGTGCTTGCAAGTCTGTGTATTTTTGAGAATTAGACAAAGCATTATCCCATTCAGGTTTATTGATATCTACTATATTTCCAACATAAGATGCTTTATTAATTAATCTCGATAATTTCTCATCTTCATTTTCAATCTTAACTATATTGGATATTGTTAAATCTATGTCCCTACTTTCAAAATTAAAATTTGTTTCAGTTATTTGGGCAGTTACATTGACATTAAGTAAACTATGTTTTACGTTGACAGTATCTCCTAAAACAATTTTCCCCCAGTTATGCTGTTCCGTTATGCATTCTAGAAAATTTACAATATTAATCTGTAGGGAAATTGGAGGGATGCACATTTCATCTAATTTATCCTTTGCAAAACCATATAAGTCTACATCATCAATATATGCACTATCTGTAATTTCTTTTTCTATAATAAATCGATTTCTTTCTGCTAATAAAGATGAAGAGAAATTGTTTGATAAAGACAATAAAGATTGTAATGCAGTAATTTGAGATTGTATTGCATAAATATCTATTCCTACAACAATTATTTCCGCTTCTTTGGAAGTTATTGCATTTTTTACATTGGTTTGCTCTGCCAACAATACTGTCAAATCTGTAACTTCCGCGACTGATAATTGTATATTATAATTATTATTCTTTAACGTTATATTTAATTCATCTAATTCATTTTGTTTGGTTGTTAATAATTCTTGTAATGGTGTTAATTGTGAGAGCAAATAATTATAATCTGTTAATTTAGATGATATTAAATCTATAAAATCCAATTCGGCTTGACATAATTCGTCAGACAAATAATCTGAATGAGTTATAGTAACTTTATTTACATCTCTTGTGAATGGTAGCATAAAATATGTATAATCTTCTACATAATTCTGACCCGTAGGGTTTACTCTATTTATTGTTAAATCGTCTTTGCCAAAAACTTTTAATCTTGTACAGAATTTAGTATTGTCTATTCCATCACTAATAGATTTTAAATATTTTCTCTCATTAGCAGTCAATCCTTTATTTTGTCCCAAATTATCCTTTTTATAAAAGTCAATTTGTCTAAGGGATGTATTAAATTTTGCAATTAAATTAAATTTCTCTGCCACTTCTAAAATAAATGACAATACAGAAGTAGACGAAACATCAAATGCTCTATAAACAGTATCAAAACCATTGGGAACACTGCTTATTGTCCAAGATGTATCTATTAGTGCAATGTTAATCACATCTGAAAGTATAATAGATGTTGGATGATAATTGCGAATATATCTATCGCTTAATTCATATTCAAGAGAGAATGCTTGAATAGATAAAAAATCTGAACTATCATCTGAATTATTTGATGGATTGTTAATAATAAACCACTCTACAAATTCTCCTAAAGTAAATTTAATTAAGTATCTATTTTTCAATTGAGATATATGAGGATTGCCTATTAATTGATGATTTTTTTCTATAAGATATGGTATATTAAAGTTTAGTTCAGATGTACCAATTATTTTTTGTTTTAGATTTATATTGTATGATTCTTTAATATTGCCTATAATTGTTTTATTTGGTTTACATATTTGTATTTTAGGCGTTTGAGTAGTATTTGACAAATCGATTTGTTGCAACATATTTTATTTCCTTTCATTAATAACTTCAGAATTATGACTAAAACTAGAGAATTCTATGTTCATATTGGAATTGTAGTTTTATATTACCTTTAACCAACAAATTTGAAATTCCTCTATTCAAACTCAGAAAATCTCCTGATATAGAATCATATCTATAAATTAACGGAATATTGGTTTTAATATCTTCAGATTCACAATTTATTTCTAAAATTTCACCAACTTCTAAATCTGTGAATGACATTAATTTTCCACCATCAGATAAGTTTTGAATTGAAAAAGATGTCCCACTAACGATTTCTACATTAATGAGAGGTGACAATGGAAGATCACCATTGTTTATAAATTTCAATTGAGTTCCTTCAACAGAATTAGAGGAGTAATCATAAATAGGAGAAGAGTAAATTGGACTAAAACTCCAAGGAGCGTTGCATCTGAAATTCAAATTTATATAGCCAGTTCCCAATCCAGTGTGTATTAATCTTGGATTGTCAGTACATAATGCGAAAAAGATACGGTCTGGATTCTCTGAAAAAATCAAAGGAGCATAAAAATCTTTTTTTAGACTTCTTGCCACTTCACGAATTTTCTCTTCATCAAATTTATCAGAAAAAGCAAATGATAATTTTAACTCTAATGTATCTTCTTGAATTTCTTGAAAATATGGAACTGGATTTTTTCTTATTTTTTGTTCAATTATGGTTCTATTTGATAGAAAACTTTCATCATATAACCCTGAATCAACATGGACATTTATAATTCCAAATTGTTCATAAAAGTTTACATTATCATAAATAAAAAATAATGATTCTGATATTGACATTAATTATTCACCTACCTTTTTATAGAAAATAAGATGTGTAGTTCAATGCACATCTTATTTTCTTGATTTATTAAATATTAACTCCTACTCTTTTTAAATTGGTGATAGTTCTATGAGCTATATGCCCACTAATCTTATCCAAATCTCTTGTCGTAAAATCTTTTCCTGTAACATTAAAATTTATTGTAGTTGGCACACTGACATGAGTTTCGGATGATCTCGGTTTAAAATTTGAAAAGTCAATTTGGGGTTGTTTAAAGTTATTCATCAGTAGGTTATTTTTCATTAAATTATCCATGACAGTAGTGAGCGAAGGTAAATCTTTTACGAGTTGGTTAAAGCTTGTAGTTTGAACCGGAGATAATACTCTTTCTGGTTTTCCTACTTTACCATCTAAATAATGCATACCAGTTGATTGAGTTTCTCCTCCTTCAGCATATTTAGGTGGATTAGCTACTCCTGACGCAATTATGTTACCACTAGAATCATGTGCATTCCACCCAGAAGAACCGTTGTTCCATGTAACATAATTTCCACTAGATGAACTTGTAGAACTACTTCCGGAGCTAGAGGATGAACTAGAACTACCGTTATTACTTACAGGGACTCCATTCATTGTCGTGCCAGGATAATAAGGCGTAGTTACTCCATTAGAAATAACATTTAAGTTAGTTTGAGAAGCTTGAACCCCATCAATCAAACTTTGCAATCCTGTCCAACTTACACCTAGTGCTTTTGCAGTTTCCTCATTCATATTCTTAAAATCAGCTAAAAATGAAGTTAACTTTGTCTTCATTTGGTCTATATTGCCATTTATTATTTGAGTGCGGAGACTGGCAAAATATCTTTCATTATTAATTTGCTCATTCCAAAAATACTCTTGATTCTTTTTCTGCAAATCTAAACCATCTTTTATGATTTTATTTTTATTATCTTCTGCATCTTTCATATTTTGATAATATTCATTTTGAGAATCATTTATATCAGATTGAGCATCTTTATAAGTTTTAAGATTTTTGTTTATTAAATCATTTTTAGTATCTTCTACGTCTTTAAAATTCTTAAAATCCTTATTCCGCAAATCATTTTTAGTATTTTCTGCATCTTTAAGTCTTTGTAGATTTTTATTTTGCAAATCAAGACTATGCTTTTGTTGAAAATCTGCAATAGCAATTTGCTTTTCAGAAAGTTCATCATTTAAATCGGAAATTTTAGCTTTAGCTTCTAAAGAATTATCAAGAGACAATATATTTATTTTATCCTGTATATCTTGGGCTTCTTTTTGATCTTTAGCTAATTTGGTATTATAAGAATCCGTATCTGCTTGCTCATTTAGTTTAGCTATTTCTGCATCAATATTATCTATGACAGATGTATGTCTTTTTTCTTCGGTTTCAATTTCTGCATCAATATTATCAGTTGCTATTTTATGACGATCTACTTCTGCTTCAGTTTGGGCATCAATATCATCAGTAATAGTTTTGTATTTTTTTGCAGTCTCTTTTGTTTCTTTTTCAATATTGTCTATTTCGTTAGTATGACGTTTATCTTCTGCATCCATTTGTAAGTCTATGGATTTTAATGCAATATCTTTTTGAGTTTCAAGGGATGATTTCATTGTTGATATTACTGAATCCGCAATTGAGGATTTTGCATCTAATAATGCCTTTTGAGCATTTATTCCATCTGATATAGAAGTTTTTAATGCTTCGCTTAATAATACAGTTGCTTCGGTTGTTAATTCTGTGTTAACAAGTTGGGATTTTAAAGATAATATTTCAGAATCAATAGCTGATTTCTTTTGTTGAAGAAGAGAGATTTGATAGGATTGCTCATTAGAATATTCTTGGGAAGATGTGGAATAGAGGTCTAGATTTGCTTTTGATTGAGAAATTGAATCGTCAAGGAATGAGATAGATTGGTTAAATTTATCTATTTGGATTTGAGTTAGGGATGTTTTGAGGGATTTAGATGATTCAGCATTTTCGTCCATAGTAGATTTATTAGACATCCAAGCATTTCTTAATAATTGAAGTGATTTAAAAGTTTCTTCCATAATCTTACGAGTTTTTTCTGATGCTTTATTGTGTTCTTCAATATATGCAACGCTTTCTTGATTATCATTTCCAGTAAACCAACGTTCACTGATGTTACCAAATTGAGATGATGCAGAAGATATTGCAGAATCTTTTGCTTGGTTTATTTTGGAGCGAGCTGTAGAAAGAAGAGATAATTCTTGAGCTTGCGAGGAAATTAAAGAGTTGGTCAGTTCGAGAGTTTTTGCATAGTCTTTTTGGGATTGTGCTTGAGAGAGGTCTTTTTGGATTGAATCTGATTTGGCTTTTTGGAGGAGATATTCTTGTTGGATTTGATTGATGAGTGCTTGGGTTGTGGATTCTATTGAGAGGAGTTTTTCTTCTTTTTTCTTAGAGTCACTTTTAGACATACCGAGTTTGGAGAAGTCTATGCTTTTTGTTCCACTCATTGCAATATCATCAAACTTCTTCTTAACTGCTGAAGAAGCATCATAATACGCCTTAAGTTGTGCTCTCATTTCAGGAGTAATATAGGTTTCCTTACCATCTTGGCCTACAATAGTTCTTCCACCATCAATAATATTAGCCTTAGTCATATTGCCTTGGGCATCATAATATTGTGACCACATTCCTGCTAGATTCTTCATTAGTTCATTTTCGACTTTTAATTTTGCTTCAGCTAATGATTTTGCTCCAGATAAATCAACTTCGCGAGCACCATCTAATCCAGCGACAAATTTTTGTATACCTTCAATGTTTTTATTATAGAAATTAACACTTCCATTGAGCATAACAATATAAGCTTGTCTGGATTTTTCTTGTTCTTGTTCTATAATGTTTGTTAGTTCTTCGCGGATAGCTTTTTCATCGCCTAGCATTCCAAGGAGTTTAGGATATGTAGAAGACAATTTGATAATATTATCAAGACTAAATTTCCCTGTCTCATTATAGGAATCAAGAGCAGATTGTATCTCTGAGATTGCAGAAGAGGAATCGGATAGGGTTTCTTGGAGAGTAGCAAAAGATTGTGCTGTAGAATCTATCCCATCTTTAACTTTGGGAGTAACATTTCCTAATAAAATAAAAGACTGTGCAATCGAATCAACTATTTCTGGTTTTAATTCAGGATTAGATTTTTTTAGTGATTCAGTTAAATCATCAATTGTCTTCTTATGTAACTTTTCAACTTCAACAGCTTCAATAGATCCTTCTTTATATTTATTTTGAGCATCAGTCCAATTCTTAAAGACATTTTGTATATCAGAATTTTTCTTTATCGACTCAAATATTCCCCTCAAAACAACAGAGGGATCATTACCACTATTCTTTAAAACCTCAACTAGCGATAAATAATTATCAGAAAAATTGTTTATGGTATCATTAGAAAGTTTTAATGACTCCAATTCATATTTAACAGTTGATGTTAAACCTTGATCGTAAGTTGTTTTTACCTTATTTAATTTTAACTGAGTATCAGATATTTTTCCACTAACCGCATCGAACTTTTCATACCATCCAACTAAATAAGATTCCTTCACATCTTCTGATAGACTAGTATTAGTTTTAATATTATCTATATTATCTTGGATGTCTTTTTGTTCTATTTTTAATTTATTTAATTCTTTCTGAGATTCAACCATAGATTGAATCCAAATCGCTTGATTTTGATAAAATTGAGAAGAAAGACGTTTGGTTTCTAAGTTGATTTCTTCTTTCTTTTTAGCAATAAGATCATCATGTTTTGAATCCAAATCTAAAATTGCTTGACCTTCTAAATCATAACCTGTCACTAATGAAGGAAAAAGTTGTGCTAATTGTTGTTGTACATCAACCAATTTCTGCTTTTGATCGACTGTTTTATTAGTTACTTTAGATAATTCATTATATATAGCAATTAGCTTATTTGCTTTTTCATAATCAGAAGTAAGATTACCCAAGTTATCTAAAGTATCTTTAAATGCTTGACTTTGTTCATCCATTGCATTTTTTGATCTACCAAGAGCTTCTACTAATTTTTGAACTAATGCAATTACACCAGTAATAACTAAACTTAATCCTAATGTCATAGTTGTTTGTAGTGCAATTACTGCAATTCTTGTTGATGTTAAACTAGTGCGTAAAAATGCTAAAGTTCCCGAAAATCCTCTAACTCCACCAGTAGCAGTTAACCATAAAGCAGGAATAGAACGTAGAAACCCATATTGTTCAACTTTTAATCTAATGGTTTCATAAATTGATGTTCTAAGAGCACTAGAAAATACTAAAACTGATGTAGTAGCTGCCCCAGCTAATGCTGGAATTCCACCAAAAACAGAAGAAACACCACTCATTACACTAACTAGCCCTCCAAGAACACTTATGCCACCTTTAAGCAAGTCTGAAGAGAGAAATAATTTGTATAATTCCTCTAAACTTACCTTAAATTGTCGTACTCTTGCTTCAACTGAGGTTAAATATATTTCATTTTCACGAGCACTTGACCCTACAGATGTCAATGCGTCTTCCAATGTCTTTTCCGCTTCGGAAAAGTTCTGAAGCGTGGCAGCTAAAATATTAGCCTGATATTTACCTGACATATCTTCAAGAAGCTTACTTCTAGCCATATCTGGCATTTGCATATAGACCTTTGAGAAATCTTTAAGAATATTATAAGTGCTTCTCCATCCACCATCAACATTTCTTAACTGAACTCCAACAGCATTTAAATCTGCTTCTAATTTTGGAAATAATTCTTTTGCTTCTTCATCGACACCTCTAAGTCTGAGTGCTAAAGTTTTAAATCCATTTCCTACCTTTTCCGGATTTTGGACCACGGCGTTCGCGGAAGTTAATAATGCAGTAGTTTCTTCGATAGTATTTCCTGCCTGAGCCATTACTGCCGAAGATCGCTCATAAGCTTTTCCTAATCCATCTACCGTAATACTGTGTAAATTCGACACTTCATTCATAATATCGACAACTTTTGCACTTTGGGTTGCTTGTAAATTAAATCCTTTTAATGTTGCAATTAAATATTGAGTTGCTTTATCAACATTTTCAATATCACCAACATTTTGCATAATCAGTGCTTCTTTTGCTAATTCCTTTGCTTCTCGTAGCGTATATCCCATTTTAGCAAAATTTGCCGTAGCCTTGACCACTTCTATTGTCGTTCTAGCAAGCTCTCTACCTAAATTACCTGCATCATTTTCAAATTCTTTATATGCAGTAGATGTTTCATTTGTAACTTTTTTTAGATTAATCATGGCAGAATCTAGATCCTTGATAAAAACCACTGCAGATTTTATTTGGGAAATAGTTCCAAAAATTAAATTTCCCATCCCAAGCCACGTAAGCATTTTAAAAGCTACAAGTTTTAAACTTTCTCCTAGAGACATCGCATTTCTATTTACGGTATTTATTCCATTGGCAATTGCAGTTGTGTTTAATGCATTAAACTCTGCTCTTAATAATCCTACATTTCTTCTTAAATTTTCTGTTGTTGGAGTTAATTGATTTAATCTAGTTCTTAAATTATTTAATTCATCAACATTGTACAATCCGGTTCTTTGAGTTTCAAATCTACTCATTGAAGAGTTTAAGTTCATTTGTTGAATTCTAAGATAATGTTGCAAAGATTCAGCATTATTTTGTATTTGAGCATTTAATCGCTGACGCAATTGTAATTCTCTTTCAATATTTACATTAGAATTATCGATATTTCTCATATTTGTTCTTGAAAGTCTTTGAGTTAGTTCATCCCATTGCAATGTATATCTTTTAATAGCACCACTTGCTGTATCAACCTTTAAACTTACCTTACCAAACTCATCATAAACAACTGAAGTTTGACCTTTAAATTTTTGAAAAGTAGAAACTAAATTATTTATTGTTCCAATATATTTTTGTGCTTCTTGATTTGGGTTATCAAGATTAAACATTGGTGCTTTTATTGCATTAAGTTCTTTTGCAGCAGATTTAGAAAGTTGACTTAATCTTTCCAATCCCTTTAATGTAGCTTCGTTTAAGTTAAGATTTATTTTTAGATTATGGTTCTTAGTTATGTAATTTTGTATTGCATTAATTTGACTTGTTAACTCTTGTGGAGTCCAAGTTAATTTTATACCTATCCCAAACATATCATCTTTATTAGCCAAATTTAATCACCTCTCTTTAATTTAGGGCATAAAAATACCCTCTTAATAAAAAGAGGGAGTTTAATATTTTCTTGCTTATTTAACCCCTATAAGACCACCCTCGTAATAATAAAGTAATTGCTTAGAAGAATTTGATTTAACATATACATTTACTTTACTTTGGTCAAATTCTCTTACTGTCAAACTGAAATATTCTGCCATTTTATTCAATAAATCTTTCTTTTGTTGATATGTTCCAATTTTCATCGCGTCTGTAACATATAGTGTAAGTGTATGGTTATCTTTGCTGAGTTCATAATCAACTATCTCATTCATTGTCGAATACGCTTCTTTTAAATCCGCTTCTATTTTTTCTTGTGTTACTGTCGGTCTATAAGTTGTTTTACTAGCGTTTTTATCCGAGCAACCCATTATCGACAATAATAAAACTACGATAATAAAATAAACAAGATATTTACTTTTCTTCATTTTAAAACACTCCTTTTAATTTCTAATTTATAAAAATATTATACCAGAAACAAAGAAGAATTATAACCTCTCAAAACAAAATAAGACTATCTATAATTTTTATTAGTTATTATTGTTACTATTGCCTTTTTGAATTTCATACTGACATTAAGTTTTATTTTTTCTGCTGTTTCAATTAACCAATCTTTATTGCCTGGATAATCATGAAAATAATCATTAACTCCTTCATATCCAGATTGAGTATGACCGAAATAAAGTAGGGGAGGGACAAAAGTCCCATCTCCGTCTACAACAGATTTGTGATTCATTAAATTTTGGTCAAAAAATATTTTCATTTCAATACTATTTCCTCCAACAGTAAGTTCGCTACGAATTGAGTTTAAAAACTGATAAGTCCTTTCGTATTCCTTTGGGGAATAAGCTTGATAATGAAATTTTAATACAGCATCTCTAAGGTCTTGGGTTGCTTCTTTTTCAATGTCTCTTACTATTGAAAGAAAAGCTGTAGAATTTAGCATCTTATTTATTTTATCAGATATCCCCAACTTCAATCGCCTCTTGCTCTAATCCAAAATTTTGTTGTTTCTTCATTAATTCTAATACTTGTGGCATATTCTTAAATGAGTCATTAATCCATCCTTCAACCTTATCTACTTCATCTTTTGGTAATGCGTCAATAATTTCATTTAATAATTCAGCATTGATTAATTCTTGTATATAGGCTATTAATTCTAATGCTGTTTCCGGAAGAGGGATGTTTGTCATGTATTTGACGAGTAAAATTGGAAAGAGGAATATTTCATTAGAAGTAATGTCTATGTTTGCTCCACTTTCAATTAATTGCTCAGTAAGTAAAATATAGTCTCCTAAAAGTTTTGCGGTGTCTGTCTTTTTAAAGTATTTATTAACAATAATCTCATATTTACCGTCCTTAATTTGAACTGTCATTTTCTCATTAAATTTTGCATTGTCCTTTTTAATTGCAGATAGCGTTAATTTTTTATTTGCCATTATTTATATTCCTTCTTTCAATTATTATTTATTACTTACATCTGAAAAATTTTCTGTCTAGGTGTACACATTGTTGTCATCCCGAAATGTAGAGCAAAGTTATTATATGTCTTAAACCTTTTTCTAATCTCATTATAAGCACCTCCCTCTTTCCTTGAAATAATTGAGGTACTTGGTAAAATATTAGCATTAGTGCTATGTTTCATTATAATATCTAAAAGCTCCTTGTCTGTTTTATTGAAATACTCAACAATGGTAATATTATATCCATTTTTATTTTCTTCAAGTTCAATACCAAGAAAAGGTTCAAATATTTCCTTTAATGTTTTTGTTTTAATATCCTCTGGAAAAATAAAAAGACATTCTTCATATCTTCCAACATCTTTTAAGTCTTTTATTTTGTTATCTATTTTATTTACATACTTCTCATTTATATGACTATACATTTTATTTGGATAGTACATTCCAGCGTACTCTACGTAGTAAAATTTATTATTTAAAGTTAATTTCCAGTCTAATCTTCTTGTGTCGTTTTCTATAAAATCACTATAGGAAGGTTCCTTTTCATATACAATATTATTATCTATGTAATAATTGGTTATTATACACTCCATAAATGATCTACATTTTCCACCATTTTTATCAAGACAACTTTTTCCTGGACTTTTATTGATATAATATTTATCATAATCAATATTTAGTATTTTGCATATATTTTCTATAGAATCAAAATGTCTAATATATGTAGACCAATTTGATGTTTCTCCATTATTTTTATCTAAATCTTTTACTGTTGGAATTCTATTTAATTTTATAAATAATTTATTAAAATCATCTAACATTTCGTCTCTTGTTCTTGTTGAGGTTGTAGTACCAATAGGGACATATCCAAGATGTAATATAATATCATTAAAAAGCATGTTGCATTTTGATTCAAAGATACTGTAAGAATAATGAAGACCTTGCTCTTTCATTTCATCAAATGTCATAGCTCTACCATTCTTAATCAGCATATCTTTCATATCTTTAAATATCGTTTCTTTAGACACATCCATATCATTATTTAACTTATATTGCGGAATATATTTTCTGCAAATGTCATTATATTTCATATTTAAATGTTTTTCTAAATCACGCCTTTGGTATCCTCTATGTTTAATAGATTCATATTCAGCAACAGTTGGACATTTATTTAAATTATGTGCCAATTTTATTAATTCATTAACTGATATCTTAATTCTTTCTTCTTCGGTTAATGGTTTCTCTATTAATCCTGCTTCATAACAAGCATTTTTATAATCACCGAAATTTCTTTCATACCAACTATATGAAGGATTAATGTTGTATTTTTTAAATTCTTCTCTAGTAAGTATTTTATTATATATTTTACAATGTTCTTTAAGCCTATCTAAACCAAATTGTTTATCAATTTTAATTCCCATTAACAAATCACTCTCCTATGTTTTATTTATTACTTATAGACCAAACAAACCATTTCTCCTATGTTCTAAATTTTTACATACAAAAAGTGAGAACAATCCATAGGAGTAGACTGTTCTCACAAAAAATATTTAATAGCAAGATCAAAGCGTCCAATGATTTGCTAAAACTATCAAAATTAAAAATAGACGCACAAAAAGAACCCACTAAAACCAGTGGATTCTTAAAATATTCACATTTACAACATTCACAACAACAATAAAAGCCGGAAAAACAAAAACAGTTTATTTATGTATTTATATTACTAACTTAATCATCCAAATCACCAAAACTATCTAAATTATAATTGACTTTCTTCAACAATTTATCAATAAATTCAATCCCTTTACTAGTCACCAAAGTTTGCACTCTATTAACAATTTCACCATCATCGTCAGGAATTGTATATTCTCTAACTACAAATAATTTTTGTTCAAGATATTGTTGTCTAGGAACATTATGCTTTTCTTTATCATTTTTACTTCCAGTCATTAAAATATCATTATATCTTAAGAATGCAAATAGTCTGGTACGTCCTACCTTAAACGACTTTGCGACTGAATTCATATTTTGACTTCCATTAGCTCCAATAAGTTTGTCAAATGAATTTGCTTTAGGAATTAACTCTTTATTTTGAAGTTCTAACATTTTTCTTTGTTTCTTTTCTTTAAAATATGCAATTCCTCTTTCATCTTCATCCATATCTAGATAATCTTGAATAAATGTCTCTATGTCTGGCAGAAATGCTTTTGCAAGTACATCTTTAGCTTTAAGTTGATATATTATTAATTTCTCTTTGACAGATTCTCCTACTAATTTGGGATTAATATTAGCTAACCAAAGAGGTAGAAAATCTAATTCTATCATTATAGTATCTTGAATTCCTCCATTTGAAGGTAGGGGCAAGGTTGCCACCCCCTTTGAAAATACTTCATGTTTCTGAATTTTTTCTCTTTGTCCTTTAACATCTAATCCAAGACCATCACAAACCCATTTAACCCCTGCATACATTTTACCATCAATATTTTGTGCTACTAATATATTAGCACCATTAAAATCTACTTCTTTAATCATTAATTCGTTTGCCATTTATTTCGTTACCTCTTTCATTTTAATATTATTTTATTTATTTATTGATTTATACCACCTGACTAAATTACATACCTATATCCGTTGGATCTCTAGGCATATTACCTCACCACCCTTTCTATCTCATTATACATGAATAGAACAATGGTGTCAAGCAATAAATAAAATTAATTCAAAACAAAAATTAGAGGAAGGGGATAGTGAAATCCCCATAATTTTCAAACTAACTTAATCCAAAATAATCCCAATAATCACAACCTAATCAAAACAAACATCAAACATTTCCTAATAAACCCTTTAAACAAATTCTCCTTAATTAAAACTTCGCTACCACAATTTCCATAATCTTGTTCCTCAAACTCTTCATTGGCATAATACTCTTCATAATTCCATTCCTCGTAATAATTCCTACAAGGAAATTCAATAATCTTACCCATAATCAAACCAACTCATTTACTATGTATTTATCGTCTATATCACCTTTATCCTTATCTATCTCTCTAATCATACTCATATCCTTATACTTCTTCCTAATCTCCCTCAACATTTTCCTACTAGAACCAACACAACTCTTCTTTATATCCTTCACAACAACAAAACTATCCCTACTACCATAACCTAAATCCCTACCTCTCACAAACAATTCCACCATATCCTCACGACTCTTAAATTCCTCAATCATCCAATCTAAATCAAACTCAGCTAATAAATTAATTTCCCTTAATTTACTAATCTCATTCTGTAACTCTAAATTAATTTCATCACAATTATCACATTCGCACTCGAACCAACAAAAAGGATAAGGAGTAGAGTAATAACTCCACTTGTAATCACCTTTGCCATTTTCTGCGTTGGAGAAAATATTGAGATGACCACCATAATGATTATTAGAATCTTTAATTACATATGCTTTAGTCATTTTATGTATCTCCTCTACTCTAATATTTGTTAAGGCCGAATTAATCTTCCTTACATCAATTATTATAGAAGAAATTGTTGGTTATGTCAACATTAAATTTTCATAATCTATCAAAAAGTTTTCCTTAATCATCATTAGCTAATTCAAATATATCTTCCATCTTCAAATCTAAAGTATGAGCAATACGCATAGCAGTTTCTAAATTTGTTCCTTTTCTATTTGCAATCACAGATGATAATGTACTTCTATCTATCCCAATCTTATCTGCAAGCCAAATCTGTTTCAGACCTCTCTCATCCATAATCTCTTTTAATCTATTCTTAATTGCCATATTCCAATCACTCCATTCCTATCTATTATATCATAATACTCATATGTCTATAAAATCAAAACATATGTATAAGGAGTGAAACAATAAGCAACCTTTACATTTATATAAGCATAATATCATACAAAACATATTCATGTCAATAATTTTATTTTATACTTTACAAATCAATTCCAATCAGGTATAATGATGAAGGTGATACAAATGTATAAAATATAATATAGAAAGGAAGTGATATTATTATCAGAGATGGGCCTTGAGAGATAATTTATACATAATGATGAAAATTTCAACAACTTTGTAAATCGTAACAATACAAAAATAAAATTAATGAAAGAGGTAAATAAAAACATGACAACAATGACAACCGAATTACAAGTATTTATGAATGAGCAATTTGGAGAATTGCAAATTTGCACAATTAATGGTAAAGAATATTTTGGAGCAACATCTACGGCAACAATGTTAGGGTATGCAAATCCACACGATGCTATTGGAAGACATTGTAAAAAAGATGGGGTCGTGAAACACGAGGTCATAGATAATATGGGTAGAAAGCAAGAAATAAACTTAATCACAGAGGGAAATCTATATAGAC
>Ga0209727_1000196_pt1 | contig 76413 bp, 66 predicted proteins | sample RifGroC1_FD_183995 | JGI IMG/M metagenome (GOLD analysis project Ga0209727, IMG submission 183995) | Groundwater microbial communities from Rifle, Colorado, USA - Groundwater C1 (SPAdes) (version 2) | ecosystem: Environmental > Aquatic > Deep subsurface > Groundwater | place: Rifle, Colorado... | reverse complement strand
CTCTGGCCGTCCTGCAATTCCAGGGTGGCAGTGCTCTTGGTCTCTCCGATGTAGTCCAGCCTGTCGCCGACAACGGCGACTATGAGGTCCGCCGTCTCCGGTTCGACCAGGGTCCATCCCGAGGGAAGCAGCCGTCTGATCCCGTCGAGAACCGTGACCGTTGCCGACCGGGGATGCTCCGATCCGCTGGGACCGGTCATCTGTCCGCTTCCCAGGCTCCAGTCGCCCAGCTGGGCAAGGGGAGAATCTGCGTTGGGGCCGACCAGCGCGAGTTTCCTGGGCCGGGATGGATCGAAGGGAAGCAGAGCCATGCCGTCCTTTCGCTCGTTCCTGAGCAGTACGAGGCTTTCCCGGGCAGCCCTGAGGGCAACTTGCCGATGCGCGACGCATCCGACCCGGGTCCGTATCCTCTCCGGATCGCTGAAGCCCGGATTCTCGAACAGGCCCATGCGGAATTTCAGGTTCAGCACTCGGCGTACCACCGCGTCCAGCTCCGCTACGGACAGCAGCCCGCGCTCCAAGGCCTCCCGGCAACCGTCGAAAAATTCGGGAGTGGCCATGATCAGGTCGTTGCCGGCCTTCAAGGCCACCGCGGCGGCTTCGGCGTAATCGGCGCAGATGCGCTGGTTGTCGACCAGGTGGCCGACGTTGTTCCAGTCGGTGACCAGTATCCCCTTGAAGCCCCATTCCTCCTTGAGGACGGTGGTCAGGAGCCAGCGGCTGGCCGTGCTGGGCACGCCGTCTATGGACTGGTAGCCGGTCATGAAGGTCATCGCACCGGCTTTCGCGGCCCGCTCGAAAGGAGGAAGGAAGGAAGAACGGAGTTTCCGCGTACTCAGTTCGGCCTCCGACGCGTCGCGTCCCCCCAGGGTCTCCGAATAGCCGGCGTAGTGCTTGGCCGTGGCCAGGACGGCGTCGGGGTCGGAAAGACCCCTGCCCTGGTAGCCGCGGATCATGGCAACCGCCAGCTCTCCGATCAGCAGCGGATCTTCGCCGAAGGTCTCCCCGATGCGTCCCCAGCGTAGGTCCCGGGCAAGGCAGAGCACCGGGCTGAAGGTCCATTTGAGGCCCGTCGCCCTCATTTCGACGGCGGTCACCCGGGCGGCTTCTTCAAGGAGTTCCGTATCCCAGCTGCAGGCCATGGCCAACTGGGTCGGAAAAATGGCGGCCCCGGCCCAGAAGGAATGGCCGTGAATACCGTCGTCGGCCAGAAGCACAGGGATGCCCAGCCTGCCGCTCATGGAAGCCTTGAGGGCGGCGTCCGCATCGGACCCGTTGATGTGGAGCAGGGAACCGACATGGTAATCGCGGATGAGTTCGATGTAGCGGCCCCGGCCGTCCAGCTGCATGAGCTGGCCGATCTTTTCTTCGACCGTCATGCGCCCGAGAAGCATTTCTACCTTTTCGGCGGATGACGGGTACGGTTCTGTGGACATGGATGCCTCCGGCTACGGAAGATAGCACGGAGTCCGCTTGATGATAAGCCGAGATCGGCGAAATATTGATCATAAAGAGCAATACTATTGATTGAGAAGGGCGAAATATCTGATTGTTATTGTAGTTATCGATCATTATCCGCTTATTACTTAAGGAATCTCCAGTCATGAAAGGCATATGCGTTTATAATCTGTCGCATATCCGGAGAACCATAAGCAAGGATTACCGCATATTCCCGGCTTGATGGTCATGAACGGAAATGAGGATGCGGGTGGAGACGGCTGGCGCGGACAGCCATCGGAAGGCGGAGGCAATGCATTCGACGGATAAATATCGAACCGATGATCACGACCGCCTGATGCGCAGCAAGTATGTGGGCAACTTCAGGAATATACCCGAAATGTCTGCCGATTAGGACGACATCGCGACCGGAACGATCCAACGGCCAGGCGGATTCGGGCAAGAACCGAACCGCCCTTGCAGGATCCGCCATGAACGCGGCGGGGGCCTGCGGAGACGCCCCCTCAGTCCGCCATCATCGCCAGCAATTTCCTCATAGTATTCAGGTTCCTCGTGGTGCAGGGCACTCCGAGCTTCTTTTGCAGGTAATTGTTCGAAAATCTGGTTTCCCCGTAGCCGTCGGCGCAGTATATGTAAGCGGTATCACCCACCACCGCGATCTTCTCGGCGTCGGTATTGAGGCTCCGAAGCTCGTCGACCCGATCCGCCTCCGGCCGATCGCCCAGCACGGTGATATAGAGCTTCTTCCCACCGTCGTCCCCGAAGGGCAGCGAGTCGAGCATCCTTTCCAGATCCGCCTTCGTCTTCACGAAGGCTTCGATCTCCAGTCCCATCCTGGACCGGATGATATCCTTGATGCGAAGTGCGAGCTCGCGGACGTCGTCCGAATCGCTTTCGAAGATCGCATTTCCGCTCTGAATGTACGTGCGGATCTTTTCGAAACCGAATTCCGCCATCAGGGCCTTCAAGTCGTCCATCTTCAGGACTATGCCGCCCACGTTGATGCCCCTGATCAGAACGAGGTAACGCGTCATGCTCTGCCCTCCGCGGCTTGGGTCCATCAGGTACCGTACCCGTCTTGTCCGGAATCCGCAAGCCGGCAGGACGGCGGCCGAGGAACGGCTTACAGAAAATTTCGAGCTCCGAGCAAATTTCGAGCTCTGACCCCTTCGCGACCACTGTCGCGCTGACCCCTTCGCGTCTACCGCTGAGCCCGGAGCGCTGACCCGGCGCATGCTCCGGCACGTGCTCTGACCCCGGTACGCTGGCGCGACTTCGCGCCTCATGCCCACGTTGTCCGGGCCGCGCCGGCATTGGAGCCCTTTTCCGGGGTAAAAGCTCGTTCGGGGTGCCGGTCGCCTGGCTCGGCGAGATTTATGATCACGCCGGAACTGAATTGGCTACGGAGGGGCTTTATTCTTCATGTAATGCCAAGACCAGGAGGTATAGCGACTTTTTCTTATTAAAAACAGGTATATCCAGTGTGCGTTGGGACAAATGATGAGTACGAGTTGCATTATGCCAAATATTAACGGCGACTTTGCTGGAAATCGATAGTTTTCAGCAACGTCGCTGTTGATTAAATTTCTGCAGCACCTATTTCTCCAACATCAATTCCCAAAGCCCGACGTCCAGCCAACGGCCGAATTTCTTACCCACTTCATGCATGACGCCGACGCGGACGAACCCGCATCTCACGTGCAGCCGTTCGCTCGCCTCATTGCCGGTAACGATGCGGGCAAGTAAGACGTGGAAGCCCGCGCTCCTCGCATGGGCCAATACAGCGTCCATGAGGAGGGTGCCGACCCGGCGGCCGCGCGCGTCGGGTCGGATGTAGAACGAGGTCTCGCCCGTCGCGTCGTAGGCGCAGCGGTCTGACCAGCGCGAGAGGCTCGCCCAGCCGAGAGCGGCGCCGGCGCAGGAAGCGGAGGGAGGGATCCCTTCCTCGCCGACGAGGTCGACGCTTCCCACCCAAGCCGGATCCTCGGCGATGAAGGCGGAAAAGCGTTCATCATGGGTTGCCAGCCAGATGGCCCTGTCGGCGACTGTCTTGGGTTCGGTGTCGAAGGTTGCGGTGGTGGTCCGCACGGCGTCGTCGTAGATCGCGGCGAACGCGAGGGCGTCGTCAGGCATCCCGCGGGTATGCGCTCGGATGCGGCGGATGCGAAGGTCAGGTATGGGTTCCATGTAAGAAATATAGCCTCCAATGACGGAAGGGGACAGACCCCGAAGGTTGCGGTCGCAATGACGGAAGGGGACAGACCCCGAAGGTTGCGGTCGCGTGAGTTAAGGGGAGACTGCTCCCCTTAAGAAGATTTATCGGGGATGGAGACGCGCAGGAGTCGATAAAAGAATCGGGAGCATTCTGGGAATGAGATGGACGGGCACTTTTGGTGCCAGGACTGGCCCGGGCTTCGGAAGGTGTTACATTAAATCAAAAAGAATATAAAGCCTGATCGGATCTATCCCTGTTACGGATGTCAAAAATTGATCGATTGGGCCATAAGTATGGCTTTGGAGAGGCTGTACTTGCTTCAGATTGTACTCAGGTTCAGATCAATAGTAAGATCGAGTGGTCGGGAAGCAGGATATCGAGACCGGGTGGCATCGGATCGACGATATCCGACCTGCCGCATTTTCGATGGAACAAGCCCCCGAAACACCACTCTTTAGGTAAGTTGACTAGATTTGCCCTGACGGGATTCATGTCGATATAGCCGAAGGTATGAAAAAGATCGGATAGATCAGCAAGTACCCGCGAATAGAAACGCCCTCCCCAGAAGCTCCCGGTGATCTGATGGATGCGGTTGTAGGTCATGGCAAAAACACCCTTGATCCATTGCATGATCCTGGAAAGATTGGCGCTCTCGTGGGGTTTGATGATGAAGTGGACATGATTTCCCATGATCGAGAAATTTTCGATGGAGAAGCGGTACCTTCTCTTCGCCTTGGCTACGATGCCAAGGAAGAGGACTTTCGTCCGTCGGCTTTCCAAGGTCATCTCCTTTCGGTGGGTACGCGCGGTTACGTGGTACCGTGCGTCAGCCTTTAATATACGGGGCTTTCTCATACATGAAGAACGGGGCGATGGTGCATGGTGCTTCGATACCAGGAGCAAGAAGGGGTCTGTCCCCGAAGGAAAGGTTGACGGTCTGTCTGTCCCCGAAGGAAACGTTGACGGCCACAGGCGATTACCACTACAATCCTTTCGGATTATCGGGGATGAGGGGATACTTTTTACTCTATGACATCGTATCCATCGTCCTCGGCGTCTCGGCCACCTTCGTCGTGCTGATCCTATATATCAAAACCCGTAATCCCCGGTTAGCCGCATACCTGTGGGTTGACCTTTTTGTTGCTCTCATCGTCCTCGCGGTATCTTTCGATCTCTATTGCGAGATTGCCGGACAAATGACATCCCTTCGGCCGGTCATCTGGCATTCCGTGGAATTCTCGGTCTGCGCGCTATGCTTCTTCATCCCGCGGATGTGCAGGCGGGAGAAGTCGGAGCCATGGGAACTGATGGTCGAACGGGGCTTCGCGGCTAGCGCGATCGTACTTGCGCTATCCTTTGCCGTATTTTTCATCTTCCTGTCCTCCCGGACCTGGATATTTATCTTTCTATATATCCTGGCCTATCTGGATCTGAGCCTCGTTTCCACCTATTTCTTCCTGAGCGTGCTCAAGACCCGGAAGCCAGCCGCCCGTTCATCGAAGCTTCGCCATTACCAGATGGCCGTGCGCTTCACCGGGTGGGCCACCCTGGTTCTGCTTCCCTTCTTCCTGATCACCGATTTTTTCGGATGGTTGCTCCCCTTTTTCAGCACGGTGATACCACCCGGTTTTACCCTACTGCCCGCCTTCTATATCTTCATGAGCCTCGGAATCCTATTCGGATCGGCGCTCGAAATTCTTGAACCGGGAGCGGCGCTCGAGCCGATGACCGCGGACGATGATTTCATCAGAACCTACGGACTCACCAAGCGCGAAGCCGAGATAGCCCCCCTGGTACTTCAATGTTTCAGCTATAAGGAGATCGGGGCGCGCCTCTTCATCTCCCCGGGAACGGTGAGGTCCCATCTTACGCATATCTACGAAAAGACCAGGACGAAAAACCGACTGGAACTTTCAGGCCTCATCCAGGCCGACCGGCGCAACAAAGCCGATCGGCGCAGCCAGGCCGAATAAGGCATCCCGCTTTCCCGGCTCAATTTCGCCATATATACGTTTCGTCAGATGTTCGCCCATCGATCGGGTGGTACCGTAGGCGCATGGACCTGCGTCCGTACTCAGATCGAATGGGGAGAGCCGCTCATGATAAACCCGAAGGTTCCGCTTACACTTCCGATCGCTGCCGCCATACTCTTCGCCTTGTCGTTGACGGCCTGCCCGTCGACCTCCGCCAAACCTGGTCCCGATCCGGACCCGGTGGTCACCGAGAAGAATCTGGTCCTCGAACAGCTCCAGATCGATACTACGCCCGGCGCGCGCCTGAAGAAGGACGGGACCGCGATGACGGAGGCGGACAATCCCCTGGGAAAGGAAGTGACGAACCTACAGAAGATCGATGAGATTTTCGTGGTGTCGGGGGACAATTCCGTCCAGCTCCTCAATCAATCTTCCTCGGGTTCGTACGAAGCCCTGTCGGTCGCATCGTCCGAACTGGCACAGTCTTCCGGCTTGATCAAGCGACCGGTCGCCGCGGATATGGACGGGGACGGCAAGCAGGAAATCGTGACGGCGGTATTCGCGCCGATCGCGGGCACCATCAGCTTCTACCGTATCGCTGACGGAAGCTCCTATTCGATGACCAATATGACCCCGACGCCCATTACTTGGAATAAGAGCAGAACCTACACCGACATGAACGATATCACCAGCTACTCCAGCGATTTGGGCAAAACCCGAATCTGGAACCACACCATCGACATCGCCGCCGCGGATCTTGATGACGACGGGATGGATGAGATCGCGTTGACGTCAGAAGGAAGGCTGTACATTCTCGATCACGATTTTTCCCTGATGGCGACCGAGGATTTTTCGGCAGTTTCGGGATCGAACGCGGAATCTCAGATTCTCCGGGTGGAATGCGGTGACCTCGACGAGGACGGGAAGGCCGAGATAATCGTTTCCAACGGTACCTGCGACGCCTACAAGACAGCCCAGATATCCATTCTCAGGATGGGAAGCGGCACCGCGCTTGCTACGATCCTGGACGGGAGGCCCGCCAGCGCCGCGTCGACCAATCTACGTTCGGCGGAGATCGCCATCGGTGACGTGGACGGGGACGGAAGACCGGAGGCGGTATTCGCCGGCCTGAAGGATGATGCCGGGACCTGCGCCACGATCGTAATGGATATTTCGGTCTCAGGCGGCGTATTGCTGGATTCGTTCCTGAACGTAATCAAAACGGATGATTTGAACAGCGGAGTCCAAGCCTATTGGGGCTTGAACGGGGAATGGATGGGAGCCCGGGATATGGACGCCATGATCCCCATCCTGACCCTGGCCGATCTGGACGGGGATGGCACGGATGAGATCGTAGCCAATGACGATATCCTCCAGTTGACTTATACGGCCGCCTCGTCGACTTATTCGCTCGATTACGCGTTCGGCGCGTCGAGCGACGAAACGCTGCGGAGTGGCCTCGTGACCGTCAATATTCCCGGTTGGGGGAATATCTGGGGCTATCGGGCTCCCGATACCGCCTACTTCAACCAAGCGAAAGCCGGGGACCTGAACGGGGACGGAAAGGAAGAGATCGTCGTACTGGATTACTTGAGGGGCAAGCTACGGCAGTACGGCTACAATCCGAACTCCGACAGTGTGGAGAAGGGCGCCGACATCACGATAACCGGCGCTCAATCCCCCTACCTCTGCCTCGCCGACGTGGACGGCGACGGCGCGGTGGTCCGCTACAAAGGCCATTCCGTGGCCTTCTCCGCGCCGATCGTGATCGGCGTCATCAGCTCCCCGCCGTATTGGGACAAAACGGACGCTTCCGGCAATCCCATCCAGGACACGGGCGATATGGGCACCGTGTTCGGCGTCACGGCAGGCGCCGAGGTGGAAGCGGGGGCGACAGTCGGTTTCGCGGTGGGGGCGACCATCGGGGAAAAGCTGAGGGTTCCCGTCATATCCAACGGCGAGGAGTCGGTGAAGCTCACCGTGACCCAGCGCTACAGCGCTTCCTTCGACGTCGCGGTCTCGGGCGAAATCGAGCTTTCGTACGGCGTGCCGCCCGGAGAGGACAAGGTGATCTTCACCTCGGTCCCGATAGACGTCTACGCTTATGAAGACGTCTCGACGGGCGAGGAATTCTTCATCAGGGAACAGCGGAAGCCCGAGGCGCAATTCGTGGACGTCGACTTCTACAACGCCAACAACGGCGCGTATCCCGATATCGACGCGGCGGTGCTGAATCATGAGGTCGGAAAGCCGTTCACCTATCCGACCCTGGCGAATATCACGTCGGTCTTCGATTTCGTCCCCGGTTCGGCTTTCCTCTTCAAGCAGATCCAGGATGCGGGATCCTTGATCTTCCCTGGAGTCCCCCAAGGCGACGGCACCACCACGGTCAAGCTGACGGCTGGCGGCTCCCTCGGCGCCGGTTTCGAGTGCGAGACCGAAGTCACCCTGGAGGAGGAAGCCTCCTTCGCCGTGCTCGAGGGCGCCTCGTTCTCCGCGAGCGTCGGTTTCCACGTATCCGCCAAGGTGAGCGCCTCGACCTTCGTCGAAGGCACTGTCGGCGGTCTCGCGACACCGTACTACACCGACGCGTACCGCTATAAATGGGGCCTGTACGCCTACCCGCATACTTTCCCAGGCAATGCCTTCATGGTCCTGAATTACTGGGTGGACCCGGTCGATTGACGATTTAACGGTACTTTTCTATGGCGTCCTCCCGCCGCGTCGTGATACCATGCGGCGGGAGGAACTCCATGGAACGAAAAGTGATATCCACCGAAAAGGCGCCCGCGGCCATCGGTCCGTATTCCCAGGGAATTTCCGCGGCCCCCTTCGTCTTCTGTTCGGGCCAGACGCCTCTCGATCCGGCGACCGGGAAGCTCGTGGAAGGCGATGTCGCGGCGCAGGCCCGCCGTTGCCTGCAGAACGTGCGGGCCGTGCTCGAAGCCGCGGGAACTTCCCTGGACAGGACGGTCAAGACGACCGTTTTCCTGATCGACATGGCGGACTTCAAAGCCATGAACGCCGTCTACGCCGAGTTCTTCGGTTCCGCGCCGCCCGCGCGATCCACCGTCGCCGTCGCTGGCCTGCCTCTCGGCGCGCGCGTGGAAATTGAAGCGATAGCGATCGCCGCGGTCGCGGGCCTCTAGCGGACGCGAAGGCATATCCATGGGCGACGTAAAGGTCATCGGGATTTGCGGGGGTTCGGGCTCGGGCAAGACCACCATCGTCAGGAAGATTTCGGAGCTCATTTCCGATTTCGTATTCCTTCCCCAGGACAACTACTACAAGTCCGCGGAGTTCATCTCCAACACGAACATAACAGCGTTCAACTTCGACCACCCGGAAGCCTTCGACAACGAACTGCTCATCGACCACCTGACGCGCCTGAAACGGGGCGAGCCGATCGATATGCCCCGCTACGATTTCGTCCACCACCGGCGCGAGGCCGAGTCCGTCCGCGTGGAGCCGAAGAAGCTCGTCATCTTCGAAGGGATCATGATCTATACCGATAAAAGGGTGCGCGATCTTGTGGACCTCAAAATATTCGTGGACACGCCAGACGACATCCGTTTCATACGCCGCCTGACCCGCGACATCAAGGAACGCGGCCGAACCGTGGATTCGGTCATCGAACAGTACATGAACGTCGTCAGGCCCGGACACTTCGAGTTCATCGAGCCGACCAAGGCGTGCGCGGATATAATCATCCCCGAAGGGGGACAGAACGAAAACGCCCTGTCCGTCCTGCTCTCCTTCATCAGGGAAACCGTCAGGGAAGATGCCCTGCTTCCCAAGCCGGAACAATGACAGGGTCCGGTAACGCCCCAGCAAAGGTGTGAGGTCCTACATCCATGTACAGCAGTGCTAGAAAAACCTTGGACATCGCATCGCTCGCCGCGGCCGCGATCGTGTTCGCCGTCCTCGTTCCCCCGCTCACGGCGGAACTCCCCGCCGTCGCCGTCGCCATCACCGCGGGCGTCCTTTTCACCGGCTTATTCTCCCTTTCCGGCTTGGTCAGGCGCAGGGGCGACTCGTTCCTGCGGACCGGAGCCTTCCGCAGGGGCGACACGCGCATACTCGGAGCCTTCGTCGACCGTCTGCGTTTCTGCTTCACGACCGACGACCTCATCCGCGCATGCCGCGAGCTGCTGGAGTTCTCCGCCGACTGTACCGTCATCATAATGGACATGCCCAAGCACTACGTCGTGTACAACAGTCCGGGAATCATCGGCTCCGATCCCGAGGTCATCGCCACGCTCGTGCGCCGCTACGACAAATGGCGGGACGGTATCTTCTTCTTCGACGAACAGCTGGATCTCGTGTCCGGCAATTCGCGATCCCGCGGCTTCTTCGCGGTGAACGGCGATCTGCACGCCTACTTTTTCATACGCCTCGCACGCATCATGGAGCCGGAGATATTCGAACAGCTGAACGCGGAATTGGCGAGCTTCCTGAAACGGAACGAGACGATCGAAAAAATGTTCTCCATCGCCGCCGTTTCCAAGGAGTGGGCGCTCGTCGCTGAGACCCAGCGCTCCTTCCTCCCCAAGATCCTGCCGAAAGTCAAGCGCCTGGACCTCGCAGCGCACTTCCAGCCCCTCGTCAACGTGTCGGGCGACTACTATGATGCCTTGCCGATCGACGGGGACCGGACCCTGCTGATGGTCGGCGACGTGTCCGGAAAAGGCCTCTCGGCCGCCCTCATCATGGGCATCGTGGTGAATACCATACGCATCATCGAAGACAAGAACGACCTGGAGACCCTGGTCCGGAGCGTCGACTCGGCCATCAAGGGCATGCGGCTTGAGGATAAGTATACGGTCATGTTCCTGGGCATCGTGGACACGGCGAAGATGACCATAAGCTACGTCAACGCTTCCATGGCCGATCCGCTGATCATATCCGAGACGCGCGCGGGCAGGCAGATCCGGCGCCTCGCCTCCAATTGCAGCCTCATAGGGATCCTTGACCTCCAGACCGTGCCGACAGCGGAAGTGCGGCTCTTTCCCGGCGACGTCATCCTCATCGCCTCCGACGGCGTTTCCGAGGTTCCCGACGCCGCGGGGGAAATGCTCGGCGACAGCGATCGTTGGATAGATTTCGTGACGGAGGAATCCGCGCGGCCTGCGGGCGTCTTCGTGGAGGCCCTGGCCGCCCTCGTCACCGAACATGCGGGGGGAGCCCCGCTCAGGGACGACGTCACCGTTCTGGCCGCCAAGGTCCTGGAGTAGCCCGATGATACTTTCCTTCGTCGATTACGCGCTCGCCATCGCCATCCTGGTCTTCGGCTTCAGGCTCAGTTACCTTCTGGCCGACAATATCAGCGCCCGGCTCGTCCGCCTGTATTGCACGGCGGCGTCCGTGGTTTCGCTCTGCATAGGGCTTGCGTACGCGTCCGCCCTTTCCCGCTCGGCCTTCTTCGCGGTCACGTTCGCGCGCATCGCCGCCTCGGCGACCACGGCTTCCTTCCTGATCGTCGCCCTTCTGGCCATTTCGTTCCCCTACGAGAAGCAACCGCGTATCCTCCGTATCGCGGCGGCTGCGTTCTGGGCCGTCGCGAGCTATTTCATACTCTTCACCGACAGGTATCTGGTCAGTTTCACCTACCAGGCGGGGTTCCTCTTCCGCGACGCGGGGCCACTGTACGATCCGGTCGTCATCGGGGGCTTCCTGCTCGGCCTGCTATCCGCCGGCACTCTCCTCGTCAGGCGCCTCTTTTTCAGGAGCCGGATCTTCAGGCTCCAGACCTCGATCGTCGCGGCGGGGCTCATCTTCGGATACCTGATCGCCTTTTCCACCGCGTATGTCCTGCCGACGTATTTCGAACTATCCTGGGCTTACGCGCTGATGCCTGTCGGGGCCGCGGTGCTGGCCGCCAATCTCGGCTTCGGGATCATGATCACGCGCCTCTTCGATGTCCGCGCCACGGCCTTGTCGGCGGCGGGCATCGCGCTGTACGGAGTCTTCCTCAGCTTGTTCGCCGGAACCGCCTTTGCCCTTGCCTCGCTCGCGATCGGCTACGGGCGCGCTCCGCTCGTCGCCCTTGCCGCCGCCGCGATCTTCGTCGCGGGCGCGCTCATCGGGGAAACGCTCCGGTTCCGCTTCCGCAAGCAGTTCGCCGGCCGGAGCGCATACGGCGACAAGCTGGAAGCGGAACTTTCCGATGTCGACTTCTCGCAGGGCCGCGACAAGGTCATCGGACGCCTGCTGGAAGTCCTGCAGGAGAACATAGGATGCAGCTCGGTGAATCTCCTCATAGAGAATGCAGGCGGCTCGATGGTCAATGTCGGATCAACGAGCGGCACGACGGATGCCTTGGAGCGGAAGGCCGCCGGCATCGACCTGCTGCTCAACAACGACGTCTCGGTGATCCTGAAATCGGAAATAGTAACCAACCACGACTACGCCGCCGTCAAGGAAGAGTTGCTCGATACCCTGGGACGTTTCGACGCCGATTCCCTGGTGCTCCTGCGCGAAGGCCGGACCGCTATCGGTGCCCTCCTGTTGGGCGGGAAGAGGACAGGCGGCGACTTCACCGGGTACGACTTCGACACCCTCTCTCGCGTCTACGGAAAGCTCTTCGTCGTCGCCTATTACCTCAAAAACATCGCGCAGGAATCCCTGGTGGTCACCGTGGACCGTGAATTGGAATATTCCGACCAGATCGTCCAGTCCATACAGGAAAATATGGACCGCATATCCCATCCGGCGGTCGACATCTCCTACATGACCCGGTCCACGCGCAAACTCGGCGGCGACTTCATCGATTTCATCCGTCTCTCGCAGGACCGGTACGTGTTCGTCATAGGCGACGTCTCCGGCAAGGGCCTGAACGCGAGCATGTCGATGGTCATCCTCAAGTCGGTCATCCGCACCTTCCTCAAAGAGACGAAGGATTTCAAGAAGCTCGTGGTCAAGACCAACGCCTTCATCAAGACCAACCTGCCCAAGGGCACTTTCTTCGCCGGCGTTTTCGGGATCGTCGATTTTCCCGGCCGTACTTTGCACTACGTGAATTGCGGCATTCCCGCGATCTTCCTTTCGTCCAGCGCCTACAACAATCCGGTGGAGATCCAGGGCGAGGGGAAGGTGCTCGGTTTCGTGAAGGACATCGCCCCGATGGTCGTCATCAGGAAGTCGGTCTTCAAGAGCGGCGACATCCTGCTGGCTACGACTGACGGGCTGACCGACGCGGAATCCGTCCGCGGCCAGCGATACGGAAAGGAGCGGATCCAGAAACTGCTGCAGGAGAACCGCGGCGCGTCCGCCGAGCGCATAGTGCGCTTCCTCTCGGAGTCCGTTTCTGAGTTCGTCTCCCAGGAACTCAACGACGACATCACAATTCTTGCGTTAAAATTCAACTGAGGCGGGGGGACGAATGGACCATCTGAACATCAGCGAGCGGAAAGGCGACGGCTACATGCTGCTCGAAGTCATGGGGACCATCAACTCCTACACGTATACGGACTTCCAGGTGCGGGTCTACGACTTCATCAAGAGGACCAACCTCGTGCTCGATCTGGGGCGCGTCACCAATTTGTCTTCCACCGGCCTGGGCGTGCTGATGTCGGCGGTCGAGGACGGGCAAGAAAGCGGCCATAAGCTGTACATCATGAATCCCAGCGAAATCGTCCGCATGGCGATCGAATCGACCGGGTTCGCGGAATTCTTCCCGATCATACGGTCCATCAACGAGGTCATGTAGCCGTGTGCGCGCCGGCGGCCGGGATAGTGCTCATCGCGGACTATGCCGAACTCCCCCGGCTCGAGCGCTTCTTCGACGATTTTCCCGACATCGCGGAACGCGACCGGATGCGTGCCCGGATCGCGGCGACCGAGTTGTTCGACAACGTCGTGGCCCATGCGCGGGACCCACGCCCCGCCAGGGTCAGCATCCGCCTGAGCCCCGGACCGCCCCTTAAACTCGACCTTAGCTACAAATCGACGAATTTCCCGGAATTCGAAGCCGAGCTGGCCGCAGCCCGCGCCCACGCCGCTCTGCCTTCGCCGTCACGGGCTCCGCGCTACGCGGCGGACGACCGTCGGTATCGCGGCCTCGGCTTGACCATGTGCCTCGCCGTCGCGTCCGGCGTGACCACGCAGGCGGGCCTTTTCCGCCACCTCGTATCCGTCGTATTCTGAAGGACATGCGACCGTCCGTCATCCTGCTCTCCCTTTCCCTATTCGGCTTTTCCCTGTTCGCCAGTACGCTATTCGCCTGCGCCGCTTCGGGCGACCGTGCGGCGGCAGCCCCGGCCGCCTCGCAAGCGAAACTCGCCGCGGCGGCCGCCGCCGCTGAGGCGAAACTCGCCGCGGCGGCCGCCGCCGCGGAGCGTTCCGCGGCCGAAGCCTTCGCTGCCAGGGTCTCCGCCGCTTCCCGCACTGCCGCCCTTCCGCCCGCTCTCGCGGACACGCTCCTGCTCGCCGCCAGGTCCGAACGCGCGGCCCTCGCCGCGGAAATCGATTCGGCGCTCTCAGGCGATCCCTTTCTCGTCCGCCTCGTCGATAAGAAGACCGCGCTGCCGGCCGACTACGCTCCCGCCGACCTCGTCCCGCTTTCTGGCGGCTCCTATATCGCCGGTCGCGCGGGCATGCTCCTCCGCGAGGCCGCGGCCCGCTCCTTGGAAGCGATGGCGGCCGCCGCCCACGCCGACGGGATCTCGCTGGTCGTCTCCTCGGCCTACCGTTCGTACGCATACCAGCAAACGGTGCGCGCGCGGGTGGAAGCCGAACTCGGCGAGGCGGCGGCCGACCGCGAGTCGGCCCGGGCCGGGCAAAGCCAGCACCAGCTCGGCCTGGCGGTGGACTTCGGTTCCATAGACGATTCCTTCGCCGAAACCTCCGCCGCGGCCTGGCTGACCGCGAATGCGTCGCGCCGGGGCTGGTCGCTCTCCTACCCCAAGGGCCTGGAAACGGTCACCGGCTATCGCTGGGAAAGCTGGCACTACCGCTATCTCGGTACCGCCGCCGCCGCCCTCGCGCAGAAGCGGTTCGGCGGGGTGCAGCAGTACGCGCTGGAGTTCCTGGATGCGTGGGGGAGAGGTAGTCGTTAGTGGGTAGCCAGTCTACAGCGAAGGGCCTGGTTGCCGGCAGTAGAAGAAGGCCAGGTTGCATGTGAGTCGTCTCTTCATCCTTTCTTCTTCTTCCTGCTGGCTACCCGCTACCCGTTGCCGGCTACCGCCTACCAGCTACCGGCTTCCCTCTTCCCGTATTAAACCTCATGTCTTGAACGCCGCCGTCATCGTTCGCAGCTCCTCGGCGAGGGTGCGTTGGCGCTCCGCGATCGCGGCGACCGAACGGTTGGATTCGGAGAGGCGGTCCGTGCGGTTCTTGAGTTCGGCCGAGATGCCCTCCGCGCTGCGGGCGATGGTTTCCAATTCGACCATGCCGTCCAGGATCGTGGCTGCCCGGCCCTTCTGCTCTTCAGAGAGCGAACGGACCGTGGCGGCGGCTTCCATGCTTGTGCGCATGGAGGCGGCGATCCTGTCCGCGCCGAGGCGCTCCGTCGCTCCGGCCGCCGCGAGGCCTTCCAGGCTCCGCTCGATTTCGGCGACAGAGGGTTCGATGAGGGTCAGGGCGGAGCGGATGCGCTCGATCGCGGAGGCGCTCTCTCCGGCGGCTTTCTCCACGTCGCCGATCCGCTCGTCGATGCCCTGGGCGCCTTCGGCGGTACGGGCCGCCAGCGCGCGGACCTCGCCGGCGACCACCGCGAAGCCTTTGCCCCGGTCACCGGCATGCGCGGCTTCGATCGAGGCGTTAAGCGACAGGAGGTTGATGCGCTGGGCTACGTCGGTGATATTCGCGGCGCCTTCCCTCATAGAGAGCGCGCGTTCGGCCAGGCGCTCCTGCAGCGCAAGGAGCTCCTTGATGGTCGAAGAAAGGGAACGCATCGTCCGGGAGAATTCGTCGGTCCGGTCCTTGATCAGCACAGCGGTGGACGATACTTCCTTGACCCCTTCGATCATGGTCTCGACGGTCGCGGCCGCCTCCGAGAGCGAGCTCTCCTGGCTCCGCGCCGCGGCGAGGTTCCGGTCCGTCCCTTCGGCGATGCGGGACGCGCCTTCGTCGGCGGCGTCGATATGGACCTTCTCGGCGGCGAAGGCATCCAGGGCATCGGCTATCGTGGCGGAAAATTCGCCGAGGAAACGTTCGTTGTCGGCGACCGAGCGGCCGAGCACCTCCGCGGAGGCGGCTTCCTCCTCGGAGACCGCCTTGATGCGGATGATCATGGCCGCCAGCCGGTCGACGAAGGCGTTCACGCTCGCGCCGACTTTTCCCGCCCCGTCGAAGGAGACGAGGTCGATGCGTCCGGTGAGGTCGCCCTGGCCGTCCGCGAATTGGCTTATCTGCGTTCGGAGGGAGGAGAGGCGGGCGCGGAGCTCGCTGCGGGAGGCGATGAGGAGGCCGCAGGCGTATGCGATCCAGCCCGCCGCCAGGAGCGCGAAGGCGAGGTAGCGGAGGCCGCCGGAATCCGGCATGCCGGCGGCCGTACGGTGCAGGTAGAAATCGGACACGTGGACGAAAGCCGAGGCGAGGGCCGCCGCCGACGAGGCCGCGGCAAGGGGATCTCTGGTCCGGGCGAAGAGATCTTTCTCTCCCGCACGGATGTCGCGCATCGCGAGCCGCCGTTTCAGGGGGGCCAGGGCGCTTTCCACGATGAGGGCCGAGAAGACGCCCGCCGCTATGCCCCAGGAGACGCTGAGCGAAAGGGAGACGCCGTAGGGCACTCCCCCCGGGGTGGAGAAGCCGTACAGCGCGTAGAAACCCGTGGTGCCCGCGATCCAGAGGCCTCCGTGGATGGCGATCATGATCCATGGGAGGGCGATCGAAGCCTTCCGGGCGGCGGCCACGTCCCCTGAACCGCGCAGGCGATCCAGCAGCGGCCGTACCGTCCGCATGACCGCGGCATAGCCGCCCAGGCCGAAAAGGATCATGAGGACGTAGACGAGCGGTTTCAGGCCATAGGCGAGCCGCTCGGAAGGCCCTCCCGCGAGGCGCGGATTGAAGAGGGCGACGAAGAGTTCGCGCACCGCGCCCACGGCGAAAGGCAGCACGATGTTGGCGATGAAGGCGCGGATACGAAAGGCGCGTATTTCCCGGTCGAGCATTCGGGCATTATAGACCGAATCCGCCGATGAGGATAGAAAATCCCGCCAAAGTCCCGGCCCTAAAGTCCCGGCCCCTGGAGGGGAAGCCGGAGCGTGAACCGGGATCCTTCCCCTTCCCAGCTTTCCGCGGATACGCTTCCGCCGTGGGCCAGCGCGATGTGGCGGACGATGGCCAGCCCGAGGCCGGTGCCGCCCAGCTCGCGGCTGCGCGCCTTGTCAACCCGGTAAAAGCGTTCGAAGATGCGCGGCAGGTCCTTCGCCGTTATGCCGAAGCCGCGGTCGCGGACCTCCAGCACGAGCTCGGATCCCTCGGCCCGGGCGCTCACCGAAACGGGCGCTTTCTTTTTCGAGTACTTCACGGCATTGCCGACGAGGTTCGAGACGGCCTGCTCCAGGAGTCCCGCGTTCACCGCCGCCTCCAGTCCATCGGGGCAGTCTATCGAAACGGCCATGCCCTTCTCATCGGCGCCCGGTGAGTTCGCTTCGACGGCCGCGGCCAGGATCGGAGCGATCTCGACGCGTTCCGTAGGCAGGGCGGTCCGGCCGTCCTGCTCCAGGGCGGCGAGGCTCAGCAGATCGTCGATGAGGCTTTCCATGCGCCCGGCGTTCCGCCCGATGATCGAGACGAAGCGCCCGGCCCTGGCCGGATCCTGCAACGCGCCGTCCAGGAGGGTCTCGGCGAAACCCTTCACGAGCTGGATGGGTGTCCTGAGCTCGTGCGACACGTTGGCGACGAAGTCCTTCCTGACCCGTTCCAGCCTGCGCAGGCGCGAAATGTCGTTCAGCACGAGGACCGCGCCGCCGGAGGACCCGGTCCCGCCCGGAAGCGAAGGGAGGGGCGTCGCCGTGATCTGGAACCACCGCTCGCCGCGTTCTCCGTAAAGCGCGACCTCGGATTCGGTCCGTTCCCCGGTCCGGAGGCAGCGCGCGACGGCAGCCTGGAGTTCGGTGGAACGCGTGAAGGAGAGCAGGCCTTTGCCGGTATCGTCCGACCCGAGGCGGAAAAGTTCGCGGGCCGCCGGATTCGCGAGCCGTATCGCGAGTTCCGCGTCCAGGGAGAGCACCGCTTCGGCGATGCCGTCGAGTATGGCGCCTTTCTCCAGGCCTTCTTCCTTCGCGGCGCGCACGCGCTGGGCGAGTTCGGCGGCCATGTGCGCGAGGGCGGCGCCGAGGACACGGATCTCCTCGGGCGCGTTGCGATCGTTTTCCGGGGCTTTGAAGGGATTGTCGGCTTCCGAATCCGGTTCCCTTCCCGCGAAACCGCGGGCAAGTGCCGCAAGCCGGGCCAGCGGCGCCGAGATGCCGCGGCTCCATACGGCCGCCGCCGCGGCGGCCGCCGCGGCCACGAAGAGGAGGGCCGCGGCCAGACCCCAGAGCGCGGGGGCGAGGCGGACGGCGAGGGAAGGCAGTTCGACCGAGATCCTGAGGACTTCGCGGGGACTGCCCGCAGGAGCGGGCACGGGGGCCGCGGCATAGAAGGATTCCATGCCGACCGTGGCCGAACGGCGGCTGGCCGAAGCGACGCGGCCTTCCAGGGCGGCCGCTATCTCGGGACGGGAGGCGTGGTTTTCCATGACGGTGGAATCGGCGGCGGAATCGGCGGCGACCGAGCCGTCGCCGCGGACGATCGTGACGCGGATTCCGGATTCCGCGGCGGCCTCCCGCGCGAAGTCTCGGGCGATGCCCCCGGCAAAGTCCCCAGCGAAGTCCCCGGCCGCCGGAACGCTCCGCGCCGCGTAGAGTGAGGCGAGGGCGCGGGCGGACTCGCCGAGGGCGCGCCCGTTCGTACCCTCGTACAGGTTGTCCAGGATGGGCACGGCCGCGAGCGCGATGACGGCCGCCATGGAGAGCGCGGCGATCGAGAGCGTCCGGAAGCTTCGTACGAAAAGTCCCGCCATCGTCAATCCTTCAGGCGGTAGCCGACGCCGCGCACCGTCTCCACCAGATCGCCGTCATCACCGAGCTTCTTCCGCAGGGACAGTATCTGCACGTCCACCGAGCGTTCGGTGACCGGATAGTCCGGGCCGCGCACCGCATCTATGATGCCGCTCCGCGCGAAGACCCTGCCCGGATTCCGCATGAGCAATTCCAGGATGGCGAACTCGGTGGCGGAAAGGTCGACGGCCTCTCCGCGCAACCGCAGTTCGTGGCGGGCAGGATCCAGGGACAACTCGCCCAGGACGACGAGCTGCCCCGCGGCGGCAGGATGGTCGCCGGGATCGGCGCGCCGGCGCAGCGCCGTGCGGATGCGGGCGACGAGCACTTTCGGACTGTAGGGTTTGACCACGTAATCGTCCGCGCCGAGTTCGAGCCCCGAGACCACGTCGGCTTCCTCGCCCCGCGCGGTCGTCATGATCACCGGCAGCCGGGATCGCGAGGGATCGGAGCGGATCTTCCTGAGCACGTCCAGGCCGTTGATGCCGGGGAGCATGATGTCCAGGACGACGCAGTCGGGATTCGCCGTCGGGAAGGCCGCCATGCCTTCTTCGCCCGAGGCGGCGAAGACCAGGATCCAGCCTTCTTTCCCGAGCGAGAAGGCAAGAAGCTCGCGGATTTCGGCGTCGTCCTCGATCACGAGTATGGTCGGCTTGGCCATGGTCCGCTCCTATTCGTTCAGCTCCACGTGCCGTCCTTCGACCATGTAGACGACGGCTTCGCAGATGTTGGTCATGTGGTCGCCGAGACGCTCCAGGAAGCTCGAAGTCTGGATGAGTTTCGTCGCGCGCTTGACGAGGTCCGGATTCCCGCGCATCAGGCCGAGGACCTCTTCGACCAGCAGCTTGTGCTCCTGGTCTATCCCGTCGTCCAGGGCGGCGACGCGGCGCGCGGCTTCGGCGTCACGGTCCAGGTATGCCGAGACCGCGCCGCGGATCATCTCTCCCCCGATGATGGACATGCGGTCCAGCCGCTCGACCTGGCGGAAGGGCGTTTCTCCGGCCAGCCTTATCGCGGCTTTCGCCAGATGGACCGCGTGGTCGCCGGCGCGCTCCAGGTTGTCCGTCACCTTGAACAGGGCGACGAGCTCGCGGAGGTCGCGGGCGACCGGCTGCTGGGTGGCGATGAGGACGGCCGCCTGGTCTTCTATCTTGAGCTGCATCGCGTTCACCACCGCGTCGCCCGCCTTCACTTCCTTGGCCAGTTCGACGTCCTGCTCCTTGAGCGCGGCGCGGGCCTTGGCGAGGTCTTCTTCGACCTTCGTGCCCATCGCGAGGATGTCGTGCCGTATCCTGTTCATCTCGTCCATCAAATGGATTCTGGTGTTCATACGATTCTCCTCATGCGATTCTCCTCAACCGAAGCGCCCGGATATATAGCTCTCCGTCCTCTCGTCGCGCGGATTGAAGAACAGGTCCTTCGTGGGCGCGTATTCCACGAGATCGCCGGTGAGGAGAAACGCGGTGGAGTCGGAGATCCGTCCCGCCTGCTGCATGTTGTGCGTCACGATGATTATTGTATACTTCTTTTTCAGCTCGTCGAGGAGATCTTCGATCTTGGACGTGGATATCGGATCGAGGGCGCTCGTCGGTTCGTCCATCAGGATGATCTCGGGTCTGACCGCGATGGTCCGCGCGATGCAGAGGCGCTGCTGCTGTCCCCCCGAAAGCGCGTACGCGCTCTGCTTCAGCTTGTCCTTCACTTCGTCCCATAGCGCCACCTGCCGCAGGGAAGATTCGACGAGCGCGTCCATGTCCCCCTCGTAGCCGTTGATCCGGGCGCCCCAGGCGACATTCTCGTGGATGCTTTTCGGGAAGGGATTCGGCTTCTGGAATACCATGCCGATCCAGCGTCTGACGTGCACGGGATCGACCTCCGGCGCATAGGCGTCCACACCGTGGAAGAGAACCTCGCCCTCGGTCCTGGTGCCGCTGATGAGCTCGTTCATGCGGTTGAAGGCCCGGAGGGCTGTGCTTTTGCCGCAACCGGAGGGGCCGATGATGGCGGTCACGCTCCGTTTCGGGAAGGTCATCGTAAGGTCCTTGACCGCCTTGAAGCCGTCTCCGTACGTGATCGTCAGGCCGCGGACATCCAGCGCCGCCGGCGAATCGTCGTCCGTCGGGACCTCGAAGGGATTGTCGTCGCCTTTCCTTGAGAATATGTTCATCTGCCGAGCCTCTTTTCCCTGCGGAACCTGTTCCGCGCGATGATGGCCGCCGCGTTGAGCGACAAGCCGAGTACGAGGAGGACGAGTATGGCCGCCGCCGCGAGGTTCCTGAATTCGGCCTGCGGTCGCGCCGTCCATTGGTATATCTGAATGGGGAGCGTCGTGAACTTGGAGAAAGGTCCCGCCGGATCCTGCGTCAGGAAGGTGGAGGCGCCGACAACCACCAAGGGAGCCGTTTCTCCGAGGGCCCGCGATACGGCCAGGACGGTGCCCGTCAGGATGCGGTCGGCGGCCGCCGGAAGGACGTGGTGGCGGATCGTCTGCCATTTCGTCGCGCCCACCGCGAGGCTGGACTGCCTGAGCGAGTCCGGAATCGCGCGGAGGGCTTCCTGCGCGTTGATGATGACGATGGGCAGGATGAGGAGGGCCAGGGTGAGCGAGGCGGAAAGGATGGTCCGCCCGTTCGCGCCTTCGGCGGCGGCCGCCCGGAAGATGGCCCCCGAAGTGAGGGGTTCAAGGGCCCGGACGAAGATGGCCAGGCCGAGCATGCCGTAGATGATCGAAGGGACGCCCGCGAGATTGTAGATGTTCGTCTCGATGATGCGGTTGATCGCGTTGTCCTTTGCGTATTCCTGGAGGTAGATGGCGGCTCCGACGCCGAGCGGAAAGGCGACGAGCAAGGTAAGCAGGAGGGTCGCGAGCGATCCGATGATCGCGCCCCGTATGCCGGCCGCTGTCGCGACGCTCGATTGGGGATTGGCGAAAAGCCCCGCGTTGACCCAGGACCTGAAGCTCAGGTTCCCGTCGGGATACTCCTCCGCGACTTGGCCGCGTATCGCGTCCGCGTCGAACAGGCTCTGCGCGAGGGTCCAGGTCCTGCGCACCGTCGGCTGGACGATCTCGGCGACGATGATTTCAAGGAGCTCCTCGCGGCTCCGCGAGGCGAGGCTCCGTTCCGCGTCCAGCTTGACGAAAAGCCGGCGGGAGACGTTTCCGCGGATGGTCCCGGCGAGGGTCGCCTCGTCCTGCTTTTCCAGGGGCACGCCGTCGTTTTGGAGCGTGGCCGGGTCCACTTCCGCCGTCATGACCACATAGCCGAAACTCTGGTTCACTATGCTCGCGATGAGGGACGCGAGGAAGAGGACGGAGAAAGCCGTCGCGGCCAGGAACGCGAGCCGCCATCGGGCTCCTTTCGCGTTCCGCGCGGCGAGGTTGGGCGTAAACGTGTCGCGTTTCATTCGTAGACCTCGCGGTAACGGCGGATGATCTTCCGGGAAAGGATATTGAGGGCCAAGGTGACCAGGAAGAGCAGGAGGGCGATCGCGAAGAGGCTCCGGTAATCGATCGAATCGTAGGAAAGGTCTCCTCCCGAAATCCTCACGATGTGGCCGGTCATGGTTTCCGCGGAGCGGAAGGGATTAAGTGTGAGGTTCGGTCCTGCGCCCGCCGCGAGGGCGACGATCATGGTCTCGCCCACGGCACGCGAGAGGGCGAGGATGAAGGCGGCCGCGAGACCGGAAAAGGCGGAGGGGACGACGATCTTGACGGAAGTTTCCAGCTTCGTGGCGCCCATGGCGTAGGCGCCTTCCCGGAGCGCGGCGGGGACAGCGCTGAGCGCGTCCTCGCACATCGATGCGACGAGCGGAAGGATGAGGATGCCCATCACGAGTCCCGCGGAAAGGGTGTTGTAGACTTCGACCCTGTCCTGGCCGAGGATTCCCTGGAGGAAGGGGGTCACGGTGGTGAGAGCGAAGTACCCGTAGACGACCGTGGGGACGCCCGCGAGCACCTCGAGGACGGGCTTGAGCACCTCCCGGACGCCGAAGGGGGCATATTCGGAGAGGTAGATGGCGACGACGAGGCCGAGGGGGAGGGCGACGAGCATGGCGTAGAAGCTGGTCGCGAGGGTGGCGGTGAGCAGGGGCAGTATGCCGAATTCCCCGATGGCGGGTTGCCAGACTCTCCCGGTGAAGAACTCGATGAACGAGACCTCGCGGAAGAAGGAGAGCGATTCCCGCCCCAGGGTGGCCACGATGCCGAGCGTGGTGAAGATCGAAATTGCCGCGCAGAAGAGAAGGAAGGCTTCAACGAGGGTTTCGCCGGGTCTTGCCCGGCGCGCCAAGGTGATGAAGCCCGTTCGTTCTTCGTGATAACCGGCGGATTCGACGCTGATCGGACTACGGAACGAACGGCGCTTCATCGGTCAGAACCGCCCCTTCATCGCGTCGGCGAGCAGCTGCTTGGTCTTCTTCATTCCGTCCGCGGGCGCGGGGAAGTAGCCGACTTTCTTGATCACCTCGTTCACGTAGGTGAGGTAGTAGGTGAGGTAGGCCGCGACTTGGGGCTTCTCGGCGATGATGCGGGCGTCGGAGTACAGGAACAGGGGGCGGGCGAGCGGGTACTTGTTCGCGTCGACGCTGGCCTGGTTGGGTTCGACGCCGTTGACGTTCACCGCGCGGAGTTTGCCCTTGTTCTCAAGGTAGTACGCGAAGCCGAAGTAGCCGATGGCGTTCTCGTCCCCCGCGATGCCGCGTACCAGTACGTTGTCGTCCTCGGAGAGCTGGAGATTCTTGGCCGAGAGCAGGGGCTTCTTGTCCTTCTTGAATATGTGCTCCACGAAGTATTCGAAGGTGCCGGAATCGGTTCCGGGGGAGAAGCGCCTGATTTCCTTCTTCGGCCAGGTCGGACGGACGTCGGACCAGAACGCGGCCGTGGAGAAGATGAGCGCGAGCTCCTTGTCCGTGGCGTCGGTGATGAACTTGTTTTTCGTGCTGACAACCACCGCGAGGGCGTCGGTGCCGACGCGGAACTCGAGGGGAACGCGGGGCGGGCTGAGTTTGGCCGCGGCGTCTATCTGGGTCTGCTTGATCTTGGAAGAGGCGTTGGAGACGTCGGTTTCTCCGCTGACGCAGAAGCGCTCGAATCCGGCGCCCGAACCGATGGAGTCTATGGTGATCTGGCCCGTGAATCCTTCCTTCACGAGGCGTTCGACTATCGCTTCTGAAAGCGGGAATACCGTGGACGAACCGGCGGTGACTACGGTGCCGGTAACCTTGGTCGGATCGACGCCGGGAAGGATCTTGTCCGCGTCATCGGAGACGGGATCGATCCAGGCGAATTTTGCCTGCGCTCCGGCGGAAACGGCCAGCGCGCAGATGACGGATGCGATAAGGAGCTTCTTCATCTTGGTTCCTCCATAATTGAATGCTTTTCTCCGTGTACGGGCCGGAGTATCGATCCGGCTAGTGAGGAGATGATTCATCTATTGTTAGGAAATGGTTAAAAAGGGGGATCTGAAGGGCCGGTCGGCCCGAAAAAGTATGGAAGCTTCTTTTAGACCCGTTAAAAAGCCGATTTGATGTGAATTCCATTTGACTGCCGAAGAATTCGGGTATAGACTCATAACTGGTTAACCACATCTGGTTAACCAGTGGTCGAAGGCCAAAACAAGGGGTGACCACAATGGACCTGCCAGGAATGAAAGAAAAAAAGGAAGAAGGCGAAAAGCGCGTCCTTGAGCACATCCAGGCTTTGTTGAGCTCCGGAAGCATCAAGGCCGGCAATAAGCTGCCTTCCGAACGTCAGTTGAGCGAATCGTTCGGCGTGACGCGCGGGTATGTCCGCAAAGCTTTGCAGCGTTTGGAATACTACGGGCTGGTCAAGACCCTGCCTCAAAAAGGCAGCGTGGTTGAGCGCATCGGCGGAAAAGCGATGTCCGGCATTATCCAGGCGATCATCGAAATCGACGGAAGCGAGGATATCGATTCATTGATGGAAACGCGGGGCATTCTGGAACGCCATTCTGCGCGTCTGGCCGCCGAACGGGCGACGGACGAAGGCCTCGCCTCGGTGATGGATGCACATGCGGCGTTCAAGGCGGCCGCCGACGCCGGAGCGGATACGCTCGAGGAAGACCACCTCTTCCATCTGGCCATCGCCCGCGCGTGCGGCAACAGCGTGACCCTTTCTTTGGTCAGCATCATAACGCCGAAGATCATCGCCATGAACCGGGACTTCGCCGAAAACGACCCCGGACGAGCGTCGCGGACGTACGGTGAACATCAGGCGATCGTCGATGCCATCGTCGCGAAAAACGCCGATGCCGCGGAAGCGGCGATGCGCAGCCATATGGAGAAGTCAAAGTCCAGACGTTTGATAAAATAAGGAGTTCGATATGGGCGAAAAGGAGAAGGGCGCCGCCATGGCGACGCAGATCCGGCGGGACGTTATAAGGATGATTTCATCGGCGGGGCATGGACATCCGGGCGGCGCCTTGGGAGCCGCCGATATCCTGGCCTCCTTATATTCCGGCGGCATGCGCGTCAAGGACGAGAAAGGTAAGTCCCGCGATCGGCTGGTGCTCTCCAATGGACACATCTGCGCCGCTTGGTATTCGGCGCTGAGCCTGGCCGGCTGCATCGACCGCAAGGACCTCAACGGCTTCAGGAAGCTGGGTTCCCCTTTGCAGGGACATCCTTCCCGCAAACATCTGCCTGATTGGGTCGAGACTTCCACCGGACCTTTGGGCCAAGGAGCTTCGGTCGCCAACGGTATAGCGCTGGGGCTCCGCATGTCCGGCAGCGACTCGAAAGTATTCACGCTGGTCGGCGACGGCGAGATGCAGGAAGGCCTCGTTTGGGAATCCCTTATGACGGCGCCGCAGTACAAGCTGGGCAACGCGGTCGTTTTCGTGCTCTGGAACGGTCTCCAGATCGACGGCACCGTCGAGAAGGTCAAGAACCTGGAACCGATAGCCGACCGCCTGCGCGCTTTCGGTTGGGAAACGATCGAGATCGACGGCCACGATATCGGGGCGATCCAGGCCGTTTTGGATAGGCCGCGGAAAGCGACGGGAAAGCCGACCGCAGTCGTGGCGCGTACGGTAATGTCTAAAGGCGTCTCCTTCATGGAAAATGACAGGAAATGGCACGGTAGCTGTCTCAGCAAGGAACAAGCCGATACGGCGCTCGCCGAATTGGGGAAATCCGCTTCCTTCTCCGATTATCCGGCCGCCGGAGGTTCAAAATGAAGTTCGAAGCACCCACCCCCATACGCGACGCTTTCGGCAAGGCGCTGGTGGAACTCGGCGAAAAGAATCCGAAAGTGGTCGCGCTGACCGCCGATCTCGCCGACGCGATTAAAGTACAGTGGTTCGCCGAAAGATACCCGGACCGCTTCATCCAGATGGGCATCGCCGAATCGGACATGATGTGCGTGGCCGCGGGGCTCGCGATGACCGGATGGATTCCCTTCGCGACGACCTTCGCGGCTTTCGCGGCCGGGTTGGCGAATATGGCTGTCAAGATCGCGGTGGCCTACAATGGAGCCAACGTGAAAATCGCGACGAGCCATGGCGGCGTCTGCGTAGGCGCCGATGGGGCCACCCACCAAGGCATCGACGACATCGCGCTCATGCGGGCCATCCCCGGCATGACGGTCGTCGTTCCTTGCGACGCCAACGAAGCGTACAAGGCGACCTTGGCCGTCGCCGAGCACGTCGGTCCGGTATACCTTCGGCTCGGCCGTATAGCCACCCCCATCGTCGACGACAAACCGTTCAGGATCGGCAAGGCGCGCGTAGTGCGGGAAGGCGGGGACGTCGCGATAATCGCCTGCGGTTCGATGGTCGCCACGGCGCTGGAAGCCGCGAAAGCCCTGGAAGCCAAGAACGTCAAGGCGACCGTCGTCAACATGCACACCGTCAAGCCGCTCGACGTGAAGACGCTCGTGAGCGTGGCCGGAAAATGCGGAGCCGTCGTGGTGGCCGAGGAGCACTCGATCATCGGCGGCCTTGGAAGCGCCGTTTCCGAGGCTCTGGCGGCGAACCGGCCGGTACCGATGGAATTCGTCGGCGTCCGCGATGTGTTCGGCGAAAGCGGAGAACCCGCGGAAATTCTCAAGAAATACGGCCTCTGTGCTTCGGACATCCAGAAAGCGGCGCTCAAGGCTATCAAGAGAAAGTAGAAAAGAGATCGACCGAACTCAACGAACCGGAATTTCCGGTTCGATGGCCGCTTGCCGTTTGACGGGCGGGATAATGAAGGAGGTTGCTATGAAACGAATCCTTTCAGTCCTCTGTTTGCTCGCGATGGTCCTGGGAACCGCGCTTGCCGAAGGTCAAGGTGACGAAAAGAGCGGCGCCAAACCTGCTGCGCCTCAAACGGTCAAGTTTTGGTACCATTTCGATAATCCCGAAACGGCCATCAACCCGCTCATCGCCAAATTTGAAATGGAAAATCCCGGTATCAAGATCGTCGCCGAGCGCGTCGACTGGGGCAGCTACTACCAGAAGCTCGTGACCGCCATCGCGGCCGGAACGCCGCCCGACGTCTCCCAGGTGAAGCTCTGGTGGCAACCCCAGCTTGTGGAAATGGACGCTCTCGAGCCCTTGGATCCGTACCTGGCCAAGTGGGCCGGAAAGGGCGACGTGTTCGACAACGTTTGGAAGCTGACCAAGCACTCCGACGGCAAACAGTATTATATGCCGCTCCAAATGGTCATCCTCTACATGTACTACCGCACGGACATGTTCAAGGAGCTCGGACTGCAGCCGCCCAAGACCCGCGACGAATTCCTCGACGTGGCCAAGAAGCTCACCCGGGACCTCAACAAGGACGGGGAACCCGACGTTTACGGCTTCGGCATCCGCGGGGCGAAGGGCGGCCACGACTGGTGGGGTACCTTCGCGCTCTCCAGCGGCGCCCGGTTCTTCGACGCGAACGGCAAGTCCGGCCTGACCACTCCCAAGGCGATCGCCGCCAACGAATGGTTCATCGATCTGTACCGCAAGCATAAGGTCAGCCCGCCGACCACTCCGACCGACGGCTTCAAGGAAATCATCGCGAACATGAAGTCCGGCAAGACCGCCATGACTATCCACCACATCGGCAGCGCCAAGGAAATGGACGATGCTTTGGGCGAAAAGATTTCCGCCTGCCCCGTACCGGTCGGGACCGAAGGTTCGTGGACGAGTTTCGGCGATGAAGAGAACGCCGTGTTCAAGGCTTCGAAGGTCAAGGATGCGGCTTTCAAATGGGTCGCGTTCCTGGCTACCGCCGAGAACAACGCTATCTGGCAGAAAGCTTCCGGCCAGGTTTCGATCAACGTTTCCAACGGCGACAAATCCGATCCGAAGCTGGCCCGTTTCATGAAGGCCACCGTCGATTCCATGCCCTTCGCCGGAGTCCTCCCCGCGCACCAGAAAATCGCCGAATTCGTCGACGCCGTCTGGCCGACGGTCACCGGGCAAACCCTGCTCGGTCAGATCACTCCCGAAGAAATGATGAGGGCCTTCGAGAAGCACTTCCAGAACTAGACTCCGTTTATGTATCGAAGAGTTCCGTCCGGGACGGAACTCTTCGGGCGGCGGGGGCGGACGCGGGGGAGGACGGTAAATCATGCCCAAGAAACGACTGGATCTGTTCCCTTACGTCCTGATAGCGCCGGCCGTTTTCGCGGCCACTCTCGTGGTCCTGATTCCGATCCTCCAGACAGCGGGCATGAGCTTCATGAATTACCTGATTTACAAGCCGAAGGCTCGTAGCTTTATTGGCCTCAAGAACTATATCACAGCGTTGGCCGATCCCGTTTTCTGGATTTCCATACGGCACACTGTTGTCTGGATCGCCGGCGTCATATCGCTTCAGTTGGCGCTCGGTTTCGGTGCGGCTCTCCTGCTCAACCGGAATTTCTGGTGGCGCGGTATTGCGCGCAGCCTCATCCTTATTCCATGGGTGACGCCCTCAGTCATCACCGCGCTCATGTGGCGCTGGATGTACGACGGCAACCGCGGCGTCATCAACGACCTCCTGGTGCGCTTCGGTTTCCTGCGTCATTACTTTCCCTGGCTTTCGAACGATAAAACCGCCCTCGTTTCGGTGATGGTCGCGCTCATGTGGCAGGGCTTTCCCTTCTTCACCATCATGATCATGGCGGGACTCCAATCCATCCCTTCCAGCCTTTACGAAGCGGCGATGGTCGACGGCGCCGGAGCAGTGACGCGCTTCGTCAAAATCACCGTTCCGCTACTTATTCCGATTCTCTTCACCACTATTCTGTTGCGCATCATCTGGGTCGCGAATTCGTTGGACATCATCTTCGTGATGACCGGAGGAGGACCGGGCTACAGCACCTACACGCTGCCGCTGTATTCTTACGTCAAAGCCTACAAAGCCCTGGACTTCGGTTATGCCGCGACCTTGGCGTTGCTGCTTGCTGCCCTACTCGCCGTCGTCGTCGCGGGTTATGTCGCTAAAGTCCTTTCGACGGAGGATTCGCAATGAAGCGTCGATCCAAACTCCTCCGGAACATTCTGACCTTGCATCTTCCGGTGCTTCTCATCGTCCTGTTCGCGGTAGGGCCCTACGTCTGGACCTTCATTTCCTCCGTCACGCCCCAGAAAGAAATGGACATGGAATTCCGCTATCTGCCCGAGCACGCTACGATGGACAATTACGCCCGCCTTTTCGGAAACCTGAATTTCGGGACGAACGTCAAGGACAGCTTCATCGTCGCGCTGGGAAGCACCATACTTGGCATGACGCTGACCCTGACGGCAAGCTACAGTTTTTCCCGCTTCAATTTCCGGTTCAAGCAATTCTTCCTCATCCAGTTTCTGGTCATCAATATGTTTCCTATCGTCCTCCTGATCATCCCGCTCTTCGTGATGATGAAAAACCTGGGGATCATGGATACCCATTTTGCGCTCATGATCGCCTATTCGACATTCACCATTCCCTTCGCCACCTGGATGATGACCGGATTCTTCCGCGCGATTCCGCGGGAGCTGGACGAAAGCGCACAGATCGACGGACTTGGCCGCTTCGGAACCTTTGTCCGCGTAATCGTCCCGATCGCTCTGCCCGGCGTTTCGGCTACGGGAATCTATATCTTCATCAATTCCTGGAACGAGTTCATCTACGCGTCGATCCTGACTTCCAGCGCCGTACGGACTATTCCCGTATCGTTGCAGAATATGGTCGGCGAATACCAGATCGCATGGGGGTTGCTGACCGCCGGCGGCGTGGTTGCGGCCATTCCGATCCTGACTATGTTCTTTTTCATTCAGAAAACGATGATCAGCGGCATGACCGCGGGCGCAGTCAAAGGCTGAGCAAATCCTTCGGGGCAACCGCTATTTATTCGGGAGGAATTATGGAAGGGTTGAAGGGAACGGCGTTCGCGGGCGAGGGACTGCTTTGGGCTTACGACAACAAGTCGTGGTGCATAGGCATCAAGAATTTCAAGCCTGCCAATTCGATCGAAAGCCTGGATTGTCTTGAAGTGCACAGGGCGACGGATGAGATATTCGTGCACATCCAGGGGGACTGCTGCCTCTTGATGCGGGACAAGGAAGGCTCGTTTCATGGCGCCATGATGGAATGCGGAAGCCTCTACAAAGTACCGCTGGGCGTATGGCACACGACGGTCACCAAGCCGGGAGCCAAGATGGTCATCGCCGAGAAAAGCGGCACCGATATGACCAACAGCGAGATCATGAGGCTGGACGCCAAAGAACAGGCGGCGGCGAAGGCTGCGGTGAAGGCGGCCGGATTTTAGGCAGTTCCCGTGATGGCTGCCCGGAAAGTCTCCGCATCCGCCAGACGCTCGAATTCAGCTCTCAGATTGGCGATCTTGTCCTTGACCTTGCGTTCGTTCTTGATGATGGCGACGACCGCCGGATCCTGGAGCTTGAAGGCGGCCAAATAAGCCGCGCTCGTTGTCCCCGCCATCCTTTCCCTCTCGGCCAGGCGTTCCATGAAGCGCGCGTCGGCGCCGCTTTCGGTTCCGCCGTCGGGGTCGGCCCCGAGGAGCGCGGCGGAAAGGATGCGTCCGCAGGCGGCGAAATGGTCGGCCGCCTCGGAGGCCAAGGCCGCCGCTTCAGCTTCCACGGTAGTCGCCCGCAGCGCCTTCGACTTGATCCCCATGAACCTGGCCCAGGGAAATATGGGGCAATCCGGGGCGAGCCGCCGGAGTTTCTCCTCCAACACTGAAAGGCGCGAGAGTTCGTACGAGAGAGCCGTACCAAGGCTGTCGCCCTGTCCGGCACGGCGGGACTCGGCATCAGCCATGGGTTTCGCGGCGGCCGTGAACCGTTCGACCAGGTTGTAGACGAGGACGGGAAGCTTGTCCGAATCCTTGTCCCAAGACCCGCCTCCGGTTTTCCCTTTTTCGTAGAAGGAGATCAGCGGCAGGAAATCGATATCGCCCGCCTCGTCGGTCTTGACGAAGGCACGGACCTGTTGAGCTTCCTTGTCGGTCTCATCGAGTTCGGACAAGTGTTCCAGCAGCTCCGCTATCCGGACGTCGATCGCGTCCTGGACCTCGTTCGAACAATCGAATTCTTCGACGCTGGACAACATCCCGGCATCGCTTTTGGTCAGGCTGCCGATGGAGAGAAAGCGACGGGCCTTGACCATCGCCGAAGCGAGGAGCAGGTCCTGGAGGCAAGCCGGGGGACCGCCGTCCTGCAGCAAGTGGATAACATGTTTTCTGGCGAGTTCGAGCGACTCGCCGTCATAGTTGAGCTTGGCGAGCGCGGTTCCGACCGCGGAGAGCGCGGCGGCGGCCCGACCCGGTTCCATGCGGAACGGAAGGAAGGCTATCCCCAGGGAGTACATTCCTTTCGCCGCTTGGGGCCAACGGGGGCTGAGCTTGGAGGGAATCAACCGGGCGGTGCTGGCGGAAAGTCTTCGGAGCAGGGCGACCAGGTTGTAATCGGCTTTGGTCAGGAAGCGCCAGCCTTCGGCGAGGATGAGGTCCAGGGATGCGTCGAGGGCGGGCAGGGTCTCGCGTTGCAGTCGTTCGATCAGGGTACGGGCCGATTCCTCCCGGAACTCCACCGAAAGAAGCCGCGGCCTAAGCAGAAGGTTCCCGGCCGCGCCCTTCTTGACGTTCCGGCGTTCCTTGAACAGGTAGTCCATCACGCCCGTCGCTTCGATATCGGCAATCATCTTGGCGCGTCTGCGTGCGGCGGCGAGGACCGATTGCTTGGGCTTGCGGGGAATTATCTCCTCATCGGTCCCGCCGTCCCGCGGCCTTGAAAGGTAGGGACGGGAGGCTGGAGGGGAGGTGACCGGAGGCGCCGGAACGCCGTCGACCAGCTCGATCTCCTTGATTTTTTCCTCCACCGGAATGTTCTTGGACAATATTTCTTCAATGGCCGCGGCGGTTTCCGGCGGCCGTTCCCGTTGAACGAGGGTTCCGAGTTTGATGTAATTCAAAGCTTCGTGCTCGAGGTTGTCTTTTCGCGACGATGGCGCCATGGTGCTGCGGTGCCTGCCTTTCTTCGCAAAGCTTATCCGCGCCCTGATCCCCTGTCAAGTTTTGGCGGAATTCGTCCCCTCCATCCCGCCGTTACGGGACTGGTCCGGGTATCTCGGTACCCGGGGCCCGGTCGGATGGTCACCAGAGCTGGTGAACGGCGGGCGCTATCTTCTCCCTGTACAGTCCGGCGACCGCTTCCATCTCGGCCCCGGTAAGGTCCCGAAGCGAGGAAGCCCTGCAGTTGCTATCCAGCTGGGAAAGCCGGGAGGCGCCGGGAATGACGGTGCTGACCTCGGGAAACATGAGGATCCATCTGATCGCCCAGAGCGCCAGTTCCGGCTCGGCCGGGAAAATCTCCTTCAGGCGCGCGACGGCCTGGAGCCCGATCTCGTAGGGGACGCCGGAAAAGGTCTCGCCCTTGTCGAAGGCTTCGCCGTTGCGGTTGAAGGCGCGGTGGTCGGCCGGGCCGAACGCGGTCGTCCCGCTGAACTTCCCGGTGAGCAGTCCGCTCGCCAAGGGCACCCTGACGATCACGCCGATGTTCCGCTTCTTCGCCTGTTCGAAGAACAGTTCCGAAGGCCGGTGGCGGAACATGTTGAAGATGATCTGCACGGTCGCCACGTTGGGGTATTCGATCGCCTTGAGGGCTTCCTCCACCTTTTCCACGCTCACGCCGAGATTGAGGATCTTTCCCTCTTCCTTCAGCCTGTCGAAGGTTTCGAACAGCTCCTGCCTGTAATAGACCTCGGTGGGCGGGCAATGCAGCTGGACGAGGTCCAGGACGGGGAGGCCCGAGTTTTTCAGGCTCGCTTCCACGAAACCGCGGAGCCGCTCGGGGGTATATCCGGCGGCTACGTGGGGGGATATCTGACGGCCGCACTTGGTCGCGACATAGACGCGCTCGGTGCGCTTCCTGACGACCCGGCCGACCGCGGCCTCGCTCATTCCCGAACCGTACACGTCCGCCGTGTCGATGAAGTTGATCCCCGAATCGATCGCCTTGTTCAGGATCTCTTCCGCGGATTTGTCGTCGAAGGGCTCTCCCCATTTCCCGCCGACCTGCCAAGTTCCGAGGCCGACTTCGGAGATGATGAACCCCGTTTTCCCGAGCGTTCTTTTTCGCTGATCGGACATACTTTCCTCCCGGCGGCCGACGGACTCCGGTTTCCGGGCCTCCATTAACTGTAGACGAATTCCGGCGGACCGCAAGCCAGCCGCGCTTGCGTTCCCGCAGAAACCGGGCCATCATGGCTGGCATGAAAACCATCATCGAACCGTTCAAGATCAAGTCCGTGGAACCCATCCGCGTCACGACGCGGGAGGAACGCGTCGGCCTCCTCGCGGAGGCGGGCTACAATCCCTTCCTTCTCAAGGCCGACGACGTGATCATCGACCTGCTGACCGACTCCGGCACCTCAGCCATGAGCGCCAAGCAGTGGGCCTGCATCATGGACGGCGACGAATCCTATGCCGGCTCCCGTTCCTTCTACCGCTTCGAGTCGAAGGTGCGCGAGATCACCGGCTTCAGGAACATCATCCCGACCCACCAAGGCCGGGCCGCCGAGCATATCCTCTTCTCCCTGCTCGGGGGCGCGGGCAAGCACTTCGCGAGCAATACCCACTTCGACACCACCCGCGCGAACATCGAGGTGTCCGGCGCCGAGGCCCACGACTTCCTCACCGCGGAGGGCAAACGGCCCGAATTCCGCGCCCCCTTCAAGGGGAATATCGACCTGCCCGCCTTCAAGCGCTTCGTTGACGAGGTCGGAGCGGAAAACATACCCCTCTGCCTCATGACGGTCACCAACAACTCAGGCGGCGGACAGCCGGTCTCCATGGCCAACATACGGGAGACCTCCGTCTTCTGCCGCTCGCGCGGTATCCCCTTCTTCATCGACGCCTGCCGTTTCGCCGAGAATTCCTGGTTCATCAAGACGCGGGAGGAAGGCTACGCCGACCGGAGCGTCCTTTCTATCGCGCAGGAGCTGTTTTCCTACGCCGACGGCGCCACGATGAGCGCCAAGAAAGATGCCCTTGTGAACATCGGCGGCTTCCTCGCGATCAACGACGACGCGCTGGCGATGACGGCGCGGAACAGCCTCATCGTGACTGAGGGCTTCCCGACCTACGGCGGGCTTGCCGGCCGCGACCTGGAAGCCATGGCCCAGGGCTTGGAAGAGATCCTGGACGAAGATTACCTGCGCTACCGCGTGCGCACCGCCGAATACCTGGGCGAACGCATCGTGGCGATGGGCGTGCCCATCATCGAACCGCCCGGCGGACACGCGGTCTACATCGACGCCAAGCGCTTCGTCCCGGACATTCCGGCCGGGCAATTTCCGGCCCAGGCCGTCAGCTGCGCCCTGTACCTGGAAGGCGGGGTGCGCACGGTGGAGATCGGCTCGGTGATGTTCGGCAAGCGCGACGCCGAAGGGCGCCACATCGCGCCCCCAATGGAACTCGTGCGCATGGCCCTGCCGCGCCGGGTCTACACCCAGAGCCACATCGACTACGTGATCGAGGTGGTCGAGGAAGTGTGGAAACGGCGCGCCGAGCTGAAGGGCCTCCGCTTCACCTACGAGGCGCCGGTCCTCCGCCACTTCACGGCGCGCTTCGAGCCGCTCAGGTAGGAATGCTCAGCCGCTCTTCCCGATTTTCCTGAAGTCCTCTTGGGCCGCGATGAAGACGTCGACCAGCTTGGGGTCGAAGTGGGTCCCCCGGCCTTTCCGGATTATCGCAGTCGCGGCTTCATGCGAGAGCGCATCTTTATAGGGGCGGGCGGAAATGAGCGCGTCGTACACGTCGCAGACGGCGACGATGCGCGCCGAGAGCGGGATATCTTCGCCGCTGAGGCCGAAGGGATATCCGGACCCGTCCCATTTCTCGTGGTGGTGGTAGGCGACGAGCTTGCCGATCGCGAGGAAGGACCGGGTGGGGTTCAGCAGCTCGGTCTCTTCCAGGATCTTGCCGCCGATGGACGGATGCTTCTTGATGACCTCGAACTCCTCCTCGGTGAGCTTTCCCGGTTTCAGCAGCACTTGGTCGGGTATGCCCACCTTTCCGATGTCGTGCAGGACGGAGGAAAGGCCGAGGTCGTCGATATACGCGTCGGTGAGGTATGCGTTCCCGTTGTCGGTCTCGCGCAACTTGAGGGCGAGCAGGCGCGAATATTCGCGGATGCGCTCAAGGTGCCGGCCCGTCTCGTGGTCTCGGTATTCGGTGAGCTTGGCGAGCGAAAGGATGGCGGTGCGCTGGGCGTTCGTTTCGTTCATCAGCGATTCCTGCAGTCGCTGGTACAGATCGCAATTCTCCAGGGCCTTGGATATCTGCGCGATCGAACCGGAAATTGCGCTGACGTCCTCCTTCGTATAGATGTCGTCCCCTTTCACGGGACCGAGTTCGAGAACCCGTCTATCCCGCTGCCCCAGAAGACGGAGACTGAGCGATCCGTCCTCATGCGAACGCGTTGATCCCTTTCCGAGTCTGTCGAGGCGATCCTTGCGCGTCGCTCCCCTCGTCGCGCCCGCGTCCGGCCAGGCCGCGTCCACCTCGATCGAGCCGTCGGATTTTTCCGAAAGGAAGGCGACGAAGCCCGGATCGAAAGCATTGGCCATGGCCTTGGACACGATCTCGTAGACCTCCGGCGTTTTGAAGACGCCGACCAAGCCTGTCTCCATCCGCGAGAGTATCTCCAGCTTCTCCTTTTTGCCGAGCCAGACGATGCGCTCGACGGCGCGGTTGACCCCATTGTACAGGAGGGGGGACAGCAGGACCGAGAAAAGCAGGCCGAAATACATCGACGCGGTCAGCCGGGTATCGAGAATCGCCACGAAGACGACGAAATATGCGCCGGTGGCGATGAGGGCGAGGAAAAAGACCACGACGATCCGGTTCACGAAGCGGTCGATATCGAACAGATTGTACCGGACCACGCCGATGGCGACGAACATGGGGAAAAATAGTATCGCGCAGGTGGCGATGTAGTTAAGGATGGGCACATCGCTGCTCAGCATGTCGAGCCGCATGATCAGGGTAAGCAGATAGGGAAGATAGGGACAGAGGCTCAGCGCGGCTCCTGCGATGACCCAGCGCAACTTTCGTTTATCCTTCGCCTTGAGCCTTCCGTACCGGATCGCGAGATAGCAGACGGCGTAGGCGAGGGCGAGGAAAACGTAGATATGGATGAAGAAGCTCGCCGGCCCGAAGAGGCTCAGCGTGCCCGTAGCGACGAGCGCGTACTTGATGCCGATCGGCAGAAGGGCCGCGGAGAAGGCCAGACGCTTGTCGATGGCCTTTTCGCGCGGAACCGGGAAACGGCGCGAAAAGAAGACGAGGAAGATGCAGGCGGCGACCGCCGCGAAATCGAGAACTATGAAGCGGACCGTCAGCAGGAACGGCGTCCAGTAGGAACTGAAGTACGAGACCGACAGGGCGAGTCCCGTGAACGAGGAGAACAGCAGGAACCATTTCACCGCCCGGTCGGCCGGGCCGATCAGGAGTAGCCAGATGCCGAAGGCGATGAAAAGCATCCCCACGAGGACGTTCAGGAGCACGGTCGCGTTCAGCAGGGGAAAGCGCTCGGCCCACGAAAGTCGGCCGACCTTGAAGGCGTAGCCGTTGCCTTCGGAATCCATAGCCGTGAAGATTTTGCCCAGCTTGAAGAAACGGGTGGAGATTGTTAAGAAGGCCGCCATGTCGGCGTCGGACACCTTGTTAAGGCTGACCGCGTCCACGCCGTCTACCTTCGCCAGAATTATTCCGGCTTTCAAGCCAGCCAACTCGGCTGGAGAGCCTCGGACGACCTTCTGAAGATGATAGCCGTTGTCCTTGAGCGTGATGCTTATGCCGCTGTGGTAATACGGCTGTTCGGCGAAGGTGATGAAGAAGGCGATCACGCAGACGAGCGCGAGGATCGCCGCCGCAAGCAATCTCATTTTTCCCTTGTTCATCCGGTAGAGTCTACGACATCGGGCCCCGGTTATCGAGTAGGCTAAAAGGGATTAATAAATGAATATATGATCATGTGTTCAAGTATTGACGTGGACTATTTTCACTGGTATGATTGATCATATGAATGAGTATTCAAGTGTTCAAATATTCCCGAATGCGGAGGACCTCATGAAGGTAGTGGAAAAGGTCGAAACTTGCTCCTGCGAAACCGTGCATGAAGAGGAAGTCGCGAAGGCGCGCCGGGTCCTCCCTTATCCGTTCGTGCTCGAAGAACTGGCCGAGTTCTTCAAGGTGCTGACCGATCCGACCCGGCTCAAACTCCTGTTCGCCCTCGGATCGGGCGAACTCTGCGTCTGCGACCTTTCGGCCGTAACGGGCTCAGGGGTCTCCTCGGTGAGCCACCATCTTGCGGCGCTGCGCCGGGAAAAACTCGTAAAACCGCGCCGCGATGGGCGCATAATCTACTACTCCCTCGCGGATATCCATGTCCAGCAGATCATCGGATACGCGCGGGAACATCTTGCGGAGTGATGCGATGACGAATTACCGGCTCGAAAACCTGGATTGCGCCGTATGCGCCTCGAAGATACAGACGAGCCTGGAAGGCTGCGCCTTCGTGCGCAAGGTGTCCATCGACTTCGGAACCCTTTCGATGCGTATCGACGCGGACGACATGGATGCGGTGGCGGCGGCGATCACCGCGGTCGATCCGGCCGTCCGCATCGCCGGACGCGCGAAGGCAGCGGCGGACGGACGGACGCCCGTCCACGAGAAGAGGCAGGAGAAGGTCGTACGCTTCGGTTCCTACTCCCTTCCCCGGCGGCGGGTCGCCATCTTCGCCGTAGCCTCCCTGCTCTGGATCGCGGGCATCCTGGCTGGGCTGGCTTTCCCCGGATTACCCCTCAGGCTGGTCGCGCTGATACCCTTCGTCGGCGCGTACCTGTTGGCCGGGGCGCCCGTTCTCCGCGACGCCTTCCTCAATATCCGCCGCGGCAGGGCTCTGGACGAGAATTTCCTGATGTCCTTCGCGACCATCGGCGCTTTCGCCGTAGGCGAGTGGGAGGAAGCGGTCGGCGTCATGATCTTCTATATGATCGGCGAACTCGTCCAGGAAGCCGCCGTACTCAAGTCGCGGAGGTCGATAGATGCCCTCCTGGCCCTGAAACCGGACCGGGCGCGCATCCTGCGGGACGGCGACTGGGTCGAAATTCCCAGCGAGGAGGCGCCCGTGGGCGCCATCCTCCTTGTGCGTCCCGGCGAGAAAATACCCCTGGACGGAACCGTGGAGGAAGGGGAGGGCTGGGTCGACGCTTCGATGCTGACAGGCGAGTCCGCGCCGATCGCGGTCTCCCCCGGTTCCGAGGTCCGCTCCGGCACCTCATCGGTCGACGGTGCCCTCCGAATCCGCGCGACCCGGCTCGCGGGCGAATCTTCGGCTGCCCGCATCGTTGAACTCGTGGAGAACGCTGCCCATGCGAAGGCGCGGACCGAGCGCTTCATCACGTCCTTCGCGCGTTGGTACACCCCCGGAGTCGTGATCGCCGCGGTCCTCGTCGCTCTCGTGCCGCCCTTGCTCGCCGGCGGAGGTTATGCGGCCTGGCTGTACCGCGCGCTCATCCTGCTGGTGATTTCCTGTCCCTGCGCCCTCGTGGTGAGCGTCCCGCTCGGTTATTTCGGCGGCCTCGGCGGCCTCGCGCGGCGCGGCATCCTCGTCAAAGGTTCGATCCACCTGGATTCGCTGGCCAAGGCGCGCCGGGTCGTTTTCGACAAGACCGGAACACTGACCGAGGGCGTGTTCTCCCTGCGGGCGGTCGAGAGCGCCGAAGGAACGGACGGCGGCGAGCTTCTCGACCTCGCGGCCTCGGCGGAGTCCCATTCGAACCACCCCTTCGCGGCAGCGCTTAAAAAAGCGAGCGCGCTCCGTGGAGCGCGCTCGATCAGTGGAGAGGGCGCGCCGGAGGCAGGGGCGCGCCCTCTCGTCGAGCCGACCGCCTTCACCGAGTTCGCCGGCCGGGGGATAGCGGCGACCGTTGGCGGAAAGGCCGTGCTCATCGGCAACGAACGCCTGATGGCCGAGAACGGCATCGCCCTCCCTCCCTCCATCCCGGGCGGCGATCCCGACGGGGCGAATCTCGCTATCCTCGCGGCGGTGGACGGCGCGTACGCCGGAAGGCTGCTCTTCGCGGACACGGTCAAGCCGAACGCGGCCGCGGCCGTCCGCGCCCTCCGGTCCCTCGGCGTGAAGGAGTTCGTCATTCTGACCGGCGATTCCCCGGCGGCCGCCGCCCGCGTGGCCGCGGAATTGGGGATAACGGAGGTCCGCGCCGGCCTCCTGCCGGAAGGGAAGCTCGCGGCTCTGGAGGAACTTTCCGCCCGCGGAGGCGGGACGATCTTCGTCGGGGACGGCATCAACGACGCGCCCGTGCTCGCGCGGGCCGACACCGGCATCGCGATGGCCGCCGGTGCCGACGTTTCGGTCGAAGCGGCCGACGTCGTGCTCATGACGGACGATCCCCTCCGCGTCGCGGAGGCGGTGGCCCGCGCGCGCAGGACGCGCCGCATCGTCATGCAGAACGTGGCGTTCGCCCTCGGAGCGAAACTGGCCTTCCTCGCGCTCGGCATCGCGGGGCTCGCCGGCATGTGGGAGGCCGTCATCGGGGATGTCGGCGTCGCTTTGGTCGCCGTCCTCAATTCGACCCGCGCGCTCCGCTGAAGGCTAGATCCGAGACACGTAGAAGTCCGGTTTCAACGTGACGCGGCAACTGAAACCGCCGGCTTCCGGCGACTCGAATACCGCCTCCCCGCCGAGCTGGCTTTCCGCGAGAGATGTGATCAGGTTCATTCCGAGTATCCCGTCCTTCGTCGGTTCGAAGCCCCGCCGGACGCCCTTGCCGTCGTCGGAGACGGAGAGCGCCACGTTGTGTTCGTCCAACCTGGCCAGATCGATGCGGATGGTCCCGCCCGATCCGGGGAGGAACGCATGGGTGAGCGCGTTGTCGACCAGTTCGGCGATGATGAGCCCGACGGGGACGGCGATATCGATCGAGGCCTCGATCTCTTCGAGCCTGAGGTCGAAATTGATGTTCCGGGCTTTGACGTCATTGCTCGCGTCGAGCCAGGCGAGTAGTTCGCGCAGGTAGGCGGTGAGCGACAGGCGGGAAAGGTCCTGGTATTCGAACAGCATCCGGTGGACAAGGGCCATCGAGTAGACGCGGTCTTCCAGGGACTTGAGTATGGACCTGATGGCTTCGTCTTCCACTTTCCACGATTCGAAGGAAAGTAGCCCGATGATCGATTGCATGTTGTTCATGGTCCGATGGAACAACTCCCGGATCAGGGTTTCTTTCTCCTTCAGGTTCGCCGCCAGCTTCTCGCGGGCGCGTTCTCGTTCGGTCACGTCGATGAGGACGAGGATGACGCGCATGAAATCGGCGCCGTCGGCGGGGAGCGATTCCCAGTAAAGCGAAATGCGCTTCTCTTCCCCGGCGACCGTCCGCAGCGTACCGTATTGGCGCCCCCTCATGCTGCCTTCGATCATCGCTTCCAATATTTCCGACCAGAAAGCGCCGGTAATCTTTCCGAAGATTTCGTTCCTCTTTTCCGACAGCCCGGCCAGATCGGAGGTGCCGATGAAGGCGAGAGCGGCTTCGTTCGCTTCGAGCAAGCGGACGACCCCGGCGCGGCCCGCATTCACCGCGGGAGTCGATCCGAGGAGTTCGACAGCTTCCCTGACCGCATCCGAGAAATCGGCGATCAGTATGGGTACGGGCGAATTTTCGAACAGGACCCGGTACTGTTCCTCGTTCGCCACGGTCGCTGCTTTCGGCAGGCGTACGCGCGTTCCGTATTCGTCCAGGCTTTCATCGGGGACGGAAATATCGTCCGGCACTTCGGAGGCCGTTCGTTTCCCTTGACCGGGAAAGCTCCGGAAAGGTACCGATCTCGGCTCGGCCGCGTCCGCGGCCAGCCTCCGGGTGACGGTGCGATCGATGTAGAAGGTCAGGAACAGGGCGATGAACGCGACGGCGGCGATCATCGGAGGCAGTTCGCCGGCCAGCGACGCGAAGGTTTCCCGTCGGATCATGCCCTCGTCGCCCTGGAGGACAAGCATCGTGCCGGCCGCCGGTCCGCTTCCTTCCACGAGCTCCACTGACTGCTCGTACCCGCTTCCGATTGTCCGCGTGCCCGAAGAGATTACGGAACGGTCCCCTTCGACGATGGCGGCGAAGGAGATGCTGGAGGATGATTCCATGCCCTGCAGGATCGCGGCTACGAGCCCCGCATCCGACTTATCCAAGGCCTTCCGCAGTGGCGCCGCGTGGACCGCGATGCAATCCGCGAGACTGTCCCGGAGGCGCCGTTCGTTGACGCCCGTCGCTATGCAGCAACGCGCCGCGATGAAGACAACGATAGTCGCGGCTCCGACCGCGAAGGTGGCCGAAAAGAGCTTCCTGCTCAGCGCTCCGGGACCGCCGCCGCCGATTTTTCGCATGGAGAAAGTATAGGCGGAACGGGGAGGAATACAATTTCGTTATGATCGGGAGCGAAGGCGGCAAATCCTTCCTGACGCATCCTGTTGGAATTGGTCGAAACGCCGCCCTTCGGCGGCGTGGCGGAATGCGTCGCCTCCCTCCGGGCCGCCTACGCGTCTCTCGGCGCATACGTCGCTGCGCTCCGTTTGCCGATCGGAAACGGTTGGGTTGCGCGCTCTCGCGCGCGGCGGCATCCCTGCGCCTCGCCCTCACATCCGTTCGGGACGACGCTCCGGTGACGCTTCGCGTCCAGCTGTTGGGAATCGATTGGACTGCGCGCTTGTGCGCGCGGCAGCTACAAGTCCCATCGCCGGCATGTTACAAAAAATTGGGGCGCCCGGTAGGGCGCCCCTGAAACGTTTTTTGTGCCGGCGATGGGACTTCCCTCCAGTCGTCCGCATCCATGCGGACTCCCTCCGGGCCGCCTGCGCGTCTCTCGGCACATCCTGTGCCTCGCCCTCACATCCGTTCGGGACGACGCTCCGGTGACGCTTCGCATCCAGCTGTAAGGAAACGATTGGACTGCGCGCTTGCGCGCGCGGCAGCTACAAGTCCCATCGCCTGTACTTTCTCGTTTCGACCGGCGATGGGACTTCCCTCCGGTCGGCGACCTCCTGTCGCCTCCCTCCGGGCCGCCTTCGGGCGCTGGCGGCGGACATCCTGTCCGCCTTCCCTCGCTACCGCTCGGCGCGCCCTCGGTTCAAGTCCCATCGCCGGCGATTAAATGAAAGGGGCGTCCCTTGCGGGACGCCCGATTGTTTTTTTTGCCGGCGATGGGACTTGAACCCATATGCCCGTGAAGGCAGTGGATTTTGAGTCCACCGTGTCTGCCATTTCACCACGCCGGCGATGGCGGGATATTAGCCGAAAAGTTTACGGCATTCAAGGTAGAAACGCTTTTCGATGGCGTCGCCCATGGAGAAGCTCTTGCGGGGGAGGGGGCCGGAGCGGGCGACGGTGGAGAAGAGGGCGGATTTGCCGATCGGGGGGAGGATCAGGCCGACGGCGCCGGGGCGCAGGCCGACGCGGATCGTCTCCTCCTCGCCGTGGAGGTAGTCGATCGAACGGCCGGGGCGGGCGGCGACGAAGGCGTCCAGGAGAGCCTGCAGGCCTTCGGTCGCGACGCCGGCGGCGGTGGTGCGGACGAGCGAGCAGCCGTCGGCGGAGACGAGGCCGTAGAGGTTGCCGTCCGGGGAACCTTCGGCGACGAGCCGCTCGAGTTCCGCGGGGCCGGGGGCCGGTTCGATCGAAAATCCCGGGAGACTAGAGAGCGCGTCGGCGAGTTCGGACCGGGTGACGCCGAAGACGGCACGGTGGATGGGTTCGAAGTCGATTCCCTCGTCGTAGATGTTTTCCACCTCCACGAGGGCCCAGCGGGCCGCGTGGTCCATGAGTCCGGGTTCAGCAACGTGGGCTGCCTTATATTCGTCCCAGACCGCCTTGGCGGTGGCCAGGGAGTGGTTGCCGTCCCCGACGGCGTACAGGAAGGGATCGCCTCCGGACACTCCGTAGCGTTCAGCGGCGCGGGCGGCCAGGCGTTCGAGGCCGTCGGCCATGAAAGCCCAGTCCTCCTCGCGATCCAGGGCCCAGCCGCGGATGGAGCCCGCGCCGATCATCAGGGGCGTGGAATACAGGGGCGGACGGGCGCTCGCCCGTTCGCCGAGGCCTTCGATCAGGCGCCGCTCCTCGTCGTCAACAAGGAGGAGGATGTGGGGGACCTCCAGGGGCGCGCCGCGGCGGATCTCCATGCGCGGCGGTATCCTTTCGGGAACGGTTCCTTCGGTGGCGCGGATCAGGGGCCGCGTTCCGACCTGCCATTCGTAGCGCTCCAGATCCACGGCGAGGACTATGCCGCGGCGGCGCGGATGGCCGGGCGAGCCCCGTTCGATGTAGACCGCGCTTCGCAGCCCGGGCGCGAAGGTTCCGCCGTCCAGGTATTCCCGCATGGACGAGCGGACGCGCTCAGTCCGCTCCTTCCTGTCTCCGTCCTCCAGATAGACTTCGGGGAGGATGAGCGAAAGGGTCGAAGGCGCGCGGGCGACGCGGGCGCGGACCGATTCCCAGTAGGCGCGGTCCTGGGTGAACTGGTCGCAGGCTATGACGGCCCAGGCTTCCAGGTCGGTTCCGCTTTCGGGCAGAAGCAATTCCGGGATCGCGGTGCCGAGCGCTTCAAGGCGTTCATGGGGGGTATTCATGGCTCGTCCTCCAGCGCGACTATAGGGGAGCGGCCTTCGCGGCGTCAACCGTCAGCTTGACAAAGGAGCGCCGCAACACAATATTTGAATCGGAAGACGATTGAGTCCCGCTTGGTGAGGAGTCGCGCGTGCAGCTTCAGCGTCCGTCGTTCGCGCAAGAACAACGACTCAAAATGAATCCTCAGCTTTTTCAATCGATCAAGTTGATGGCGTTGCCTGTCGTCGACCTGCGCGAACGCATAGAGGAGGAGCTGGAGAAGAATCCCGCACTGGAAGTGCTCGAGGACAAGACTACCGTCTCCCTGGACGATTATAGCCCCCGGAAGGAAGAGGACGACTACTTCGAGGCGACCTCCGATTCGGGCTTTGAGCGGCGCGGCTCGGGAGACGAGGATTCCGACGAGCAGCGGAAGTTCATCGAGGGGGTGCTCTCGCGGCCCGAGACCCTCCAGGACCATCTGCTCTGGCAATTCCGCTTGCAGCCCATTTCGCCGGAGGCGCGCCGGATCGGCGAACTCCTTATCCAGAATCTGGATTCCGACGGTTTCCACAAGGAGCCTGTCGACCTTCTGCTCAAGGGCGCCGATCCGGCCCTCATCGCTTCGACCATCGACCTCATCCGCGGCCTGGAACCCCAGGGCACCTGCGTCTCGGATTACAAGGAATCGCTTCTCGTCCAGGCGCGGCTCATGCCGAACCCGCCCGACGGGATCGAGGAACTCATTTCCACCTACCTGGAATTGCTGGACCGCGGCAAGATCGCCGAGGTGGCCAAGCGGATGAAGCGGACCGAAAGCGAAATCAGCGCCGCGCTGGAACGGATGAAGGAACTCTATCCCTTCCCCGGGCGCCGCTACGACACCGGGGATACCCGTTTCGTCGTACCCGATCTGCAGATCGTACGCAAAGAAGGGGAATTCGTCATCATCCTCAACGATGAGGAAATTCCCGTCCTCGGCATCAATCCCTTCTTCATGAAACTTTCCGACGGCAAGGACGGCGAGAAGCCCGTCCGCGATTTCGTCAAGGAGAACATCAAGGAAGCCCGCTGGTTCATCCGCTCGATCAACCAGCGCAACCACACCTTGTTGCGCGTCGCGCGCGCCATCGTCGAATTCCAGCGCTCTTTCTTCGCGAACGGCCCCAAGCAGCTCGCGCCCCTGACCCTGAAGGACATCGCGCAGGAGATCGGGGTCCACGAGACGACGGTCTCCCGCATAGCCAACGGGAAGTTCATCCAGACCGAATGGGGCATCTTCGAGATACGCCACTTTTTCACCAACTCCATCAGCGGGGCCGGTTCCGCCGGTTCCCGCTTCTCGAAAAGCGGGGTCAAGGAACTTCTGAAGGAAATGATCGCGAGCGAGGCCCGGAGGCTCTCCGACCAGGAGATCGCCGAGCTGCTCGCGCGGAGAGGGATACCGCTCGCGCGGAGGACGGTCGCGAAGTATCGGAAGGAGCTGGACTTGGGGTCATCCTACGATCGCTGAAGGACCTCGTCCGCCGACGTCGGGCGGCATCGAACAATCGCTATAGGAGGCACGCATGAACATCGACGTGAAGGCCGTCCATTTTACGCTTCGTGACGGAACCCGGGAATTCATCGACAAGAAGATAGCCCGGATTCCGAACGCCGAAAACATGATAACTGACCTGTTGGTCACCCTCACCAAAGAGAAGAAGGATTTTACCGCCGAGACGACGGTCAATTTCCGGTGGGGCGTATCCGTCCATGTGACGGATCGGGATTTCGAACTGAATCCCGCGATCGACAAACTGATGGACAAACTGGAAAATAAGATAGTCAAGGAGAAGGAGAAGGTGCAGGAGAAGCATTGATCCTGCCCTCGAGCGCGCTGCGATCCAAGCCGTCCCGCCGGGGACGGCTTTTTTTGAAAAAGTCCGCAGGTGGAATTATGGAGCGAATCGTGAGAAATGGGGCCTTATCGTTCAAGCTGATCTCGGCCGTCGGAGGGACGGCCCTGGTCGTCGTCGTAGCCGTCTGCTTCGCGGCGTTCCGCGAGCCGGGGACGACCGCGTCGCTTCCCGTCGTCGCCGTCCTTCTGTCGGGCATTCCTTTCGTCCTCGCGAGCCTGTTCTTCGTCGGCCGGTCGGCCGGAGCGTTCGGCTTCGATTTCAACGCCCGCCAGAAGGATTCCGGGGCATACCGGACCGCGCTCGAAGCCATCGGGAAAGCTCCCCTGAAGTCGCTCGAACGCTTCGCGCTCATCCTGATTCCCTACCTCGCCCTCTTGTTTTCCGTCAGCGGGAAGCTCGGCTTGCGGGCGGGAATCGGAGGCCCCCTATTCACTTTCATGTTCTCGCTGGGCTTGCTCGACGCCGCGTTCATCTTCGTGATCGCGGATCGGCTCGTTTCCAAGACCCTCTTCTCCCACGACCTCGTCGCGTATCCCTTGGATCTGAGGGATGAGCGGCAGCGTCGGAAGACCCTCATCATTCCGACCTTCATGAGCCTCATGTCCCTCCTTTTCGCCTTCTCCGTGTCCTTCCTCGTTATCGGGGGGAAGGCTTCCGGCGAATTGGACCTACGCGTCTCGCTGTACGGCCTCATCGCCACCCTGGTCTACTTCGCCGTGGTGCTTGTGCTTGTCCTGATCTGGAACGCCAATACCGCCCTCCTGTACCGTTCGGTCATAGCCCAGTTCGAAAAGCTTTCCACCGCGGAGAAGGACCTCACCGGCCGGGTCTCCATCGGTTCGATCGACGAGCTCGGAACGATCGCCGGGATGGTGAACGGCTTCTGCGCGGGGCTTTCCGGCAGCGTGGAGAATCTTAAAAGCGCGCAGTTCGTTCTCAACCGGCTCGGCGAGGAGCTCGGGACGAATGCGGGCGAGGCGTCGGGAGCTGTCGAGCGGGTGTCCGGAAACGCGGCCCGGACGCGGGAGAAGACCCAGCTGCAGACGAGGGGCGTCGCGGAGTCCTCGGGAGCCGTCCGGCAGATCGCGGCGAACATCGAATCCCTGGACGGGCTCATCGCCGACCAGGCGGCGAGCATCACCGAGGCTTCCGCGTCCATCGAGGAGATGGTCGGAAATATCGGATCGATGACGAATTCCATCCGGATGATGGCGGAACAGTTCGCGGGACTGCTCGCGGCGGCGGAAGAGGGCAAGGCGACGCAGGCCGCCGCCAGGGAAAGGATCGGCCAGATCTCGGAGCGATCCAAGGCTCTGCTGGAGGCGAACAAGACCATCGCCGCGATCGCTTCCCAGACGAATCTGCTGGCGATGAACGCGGCGATCGAGGCTGCCCACGCCGGGGACGCGGGACGCGGATTCTCGGTGGTCGCGGACGAGATCCGGCGCCTGGCGGAAACCTCGGCAAAGCAGTCGGGCGCAATCAAGTCGGAACTGGCGCAGGTCCAGAAGGCGATCGAGGAAGTCGTCCTTTCGTCCAATGCCTCCGAGGAATCCTTCGCGCGGGTGGCCGGGCGCATCGGGGAAACCGACGCGCTGGTGCGGGAAGTCCGCCAGGCGATGGATGAGCAGAAGGAAGGCTCCTCCCAGGTCCTGGAGGCGCTGAGGTCGATGAACGAAGTCACCTCGCAGGTCAGGAGCGGTTCCCGTGAGATGAGCGCCGGCAACGACACGCTGATCCGGGAGATGGAGCTGCTCCAGGGCGCCACGCGGGAAATCGAGGAGAACATGGAGGAAATGGCGGCCGGAACCGCCGGTCTCGCCGAGGGCGCGAGGAAAGTGTCCGAATTGGCCGAAGGCACGCGGGATACCATACGGCGGATGGACGAAGCGATCGCGTGTTTCAAGACGTGAAGGTGAAGCCGGAAGAGGTAGCCGTGCGCCATGAAAGCTTGACCGGTCACGCGGCATAGTGTCACTCAGCCAGCTACCGGCTACCAGTTACCGCGGCTATCGGCTATCGGCTACCGGATTCTGGCTACTTTCCTTCCCCGTCCCCGTCCCCGTCCGGCCCATAATCCGCCAACGCCTCCGCGGCGAGGTCGGCGGCTGAGGCCGCAGGAGCCGACCCGCGCCGTGAGCGGTATTCGGTCCGCCTGACGGAGGAAGCGCGCTTGGGAGCCGCGGGGGACAGGCGCGCGGCTTCCGCCGCGCGGTCGGCGAGGGCGGTGGCGGCCGCGGCCCGGACCGCGGACGAAAGGGAGGCGGAGAGGCCGCAGCGCGCCGCGATGTCCTCTGCCGCGGCGGCGGCGATGGCCTCCAGGGAGCCGAATTCCTTCAGTAGGACCGCCGCCCGCGCGGGCCCGACGCCTTCCACGGATTCCAGGCCTTCCAGCGCGAGATCCTTCGACCGGAGCCTCTGATTCCGCCCCGTCGCGAAGCGGTGGGTTTCGTCGCGTATGAACTGCAGGACTTTCAGGGCCTCGGAATTCCTGGATACCCGTATCGGCTCGGTCGCTCCCGGAAGCCACAGTTCCTCGTCCCGCTTCGCCAGGCCGACGACGTCCAGGTCCAGGCCCAGCGCGTCCAGCACGCCGCGGGCCGCGTTTACCTGGCCGATGCCGCCGTCTATGAGCACGAGGTCGGGCAACTCGCCCCCGTCGGCGATCAGGCGGCCGTAACGTCGGCTCACCGCCTCCCGCATCGCGCCGAAGTCGTCGATCCGCCCTTCCACGGTCCGGATGTTGAAATGGCGGTAGTTTTTCTTGTCGGGCAGGCCGTCCTTGAACGAGACGAGGGAGGCCGTGGTGTGCTTGCCGTCCAGCTGGGCGATGTCGAAGCCCTCGATGCGGTCCGGGCGAGAGCCGAGGGAGAGGATGGCAGCCAGCTCTTCCAGCGCGGGGCCGGCGCCCCGTTCCTTCAGGCGTTTGCCGAGATCCTCCCGCGCGTTCTGGTGCGCCATGGCGAGCACCGCCTCATGGCGCCGCTCGTCGGCGCGGAGCAGGGCGGGCGTCTGGCCCAATTCCTTTTCGAACCAGAGCCGGATTCCCGCCAGAGGATCCGCGGCCGCCGCGCCTGCTGTGCCTGCCGCGCCTGCCTCCTCAAGGCCGCTGAAGTCGACGGGCGCGAGATAGATGCGGGGCGGGGGCAGCCGGTCGGCCGAATAGTAGGCGGCGAGGAAGGATTCCAGCGATTCCAGCTCGGAGGCGGCGGACCGGGCGCGGTACAGCTCGCGGCCCGTCATCTTGCCTCCCCGCATGGAGAAAACGGTGAAGGTCGTCAGAACGCCCTCGGAGGCCCAGGCGATGTAGTCCCGGGAATCCGGATCGAAGTCGACCACGGAATTCGTCGCGGAAAGGTCGCGTATCGCCTGGATGGCGTTGCGCAGCTGGGCTGCCCGTTCGAAACGGAGGGCGGCGGCGGCTTCGGCCATCTGCCTTCCGAGGTCCCCGACGAGGCTTTCCGTTTCGCCCGCAAGCAATTGCTTCACCCGTTCCACATGGGTCGCGTATTCTTCCTTGCTGATTTTTCCGCAGCAGGGAGCGGCGCAGCGGCCGATATGGAAGTACATGCAGGGCGCGACGCGCTTGCGCATCGTCCGGCACTTCCGCAGGGGGAATAGGGCTTCCACGAGTTCCAGCATCGCGTCGACCGCGGGGACGTTCGGGAAGGGGCCGTAATAGCGCGAGCCGTCCTCGACGATGCGCCGGGTCCGGAACACGCGGGGGAAATCCTCGTTGGTTACGCGAACGACCGGATAGCTCTTGCCGTCCTTCAAGTTGATGTTGTACTTGGGCGTATGCTGTTTGATCAGCGTGTTTTCGAGGAGCAGGGCTTCGTACTCGTTGCCGACGATGATCGTCTCGATCGAACGGGCGCGCTTGAGGAGGGTACGCGTCTTGACGTCCTTCTCCCCCGAGAAGTAGGAGTTGAGGCGGTGGCGCAGCACGCGGGCTTTGCCGACGTAGATGATCTGTCCGTCGACGTCCCGCCAGATATAGACGCCCGGTTCCAGGGGCGCGTCTTTCGCTGTCGCGCGCAGTCGTATATAATCCTGCGAATTCGTATCGTGTTCCATGGCCGACGCTGCCGATAAGATATAGGTAATCGATGAGAAAAGGAACCGTTCCGGCAGTCCTCGCGGCCGCCATCGCAATGTTCGCGTCCCCGACGTCCTCCGCCGAGGAGAAGACCGTCCGCATCGGCGGCGCCTCGAACTGGGCGGACGTCGTCCGCCGCGACGGCGTCGCGGAGATCTCCGGTTCCCGCCGCTATCCTGCCTTGGTGCTTTCCTCCGCGCTCCCAGCCGGCGGCGATGCGGATCTTTCGCTTTCCTTCGACGCGCCGAGCGCCGCCGAATTCGCCGACTCCTCCGGCCGATACCGGGTTTCCGCCTCCCCCTCCGTCTCGGTCGCCGGCGCGCTCCGCGCCCGTTCGGGATCGGGGGCCGCCCTCTTCACCGGCTCCTCTTCCTCCGGCGATCCGTCGGGCATCACCGCGCTTCCTTCCCGGGGCGCCCTCCTTTCCCCGGGCACCCGCCTAGCCGACTTCTCCATCGAATTCTGGCTCTTTCCCGCCAATATGGAGAACGGGGAGCAGATCCTTTCCTGGACGGCGAGCCGCCGGTCCCCTTCCGGGGAGAGTTCTTTCCAGCGGGTGCGCTGCCTCGTCGTGAGGAACCGCCTGGAATGGACCTTCGCCGACTTTTTCGCCTCGCCGGACGAGGGGCGGCGGCTCATGCTTTCCCTCGCCTCGAGGGCGAGCATCGTCCCGCGCGCCTGGAGCCATCATCTGATCCGCTTCGATTCCGTTACCGGCATGCTGGAGTACCTTGTGGACGGGGCGACCGCGAGCGTCGCCTACGCGACGGAGAGCGGCCGCGAAGGCGGCGAAGTATACGCGCCCGTCGCGGGTTCGGGCGGTACCCTCGTCATCGCCCCCCGCTACGCGGGACTCGTCGATGAATTCCGCATCCTCGGCCGTTTCCAGGACCGACCCGGCCTCGCACGCTTCCCCGCCAGGGGCGGCCGGGCAGAAACACGCTTCCTGGACCTCGGCACCACCAACGCGGAACTACTCGGCATCGACGCCAAGGTCGGCTCGGACGGGGCCTCATCCACCGCCGAAGTGCGCCTCTTCGCCCGGGGCGGCGATTCCCCCTACGGCTGGAGCGACGATGAAGAGACCTGGATTCCCGTCGCGTCCGGCGCGCCGCTCGGGGGCAGGATCCGCGGCCGATGGATACAGGTCGCGGCCGTCCTGTATCCTGACGGAGACGGGGAAATCACGCCCGTTCTGGAGGAGCTCGTGCTGCGCTATGCGACGGACGATCCGCCTCCGCCTCCGTCGCTGGTGGTCGCTGTCGCCGCGGAAGGCGCCGTCGATCTGCGTTGGAGGGCCAGCCCCGACGCCGACCTCGGCGGTTATCTTATTTACTTCGGAGAACGGAAGGGCGAATACTTCGGCGAGTCGACGACCGCGGGTCCCTCTCCCCTCGATGTCGGCAACAGAACCTCATTGCGCATCGACGGATTGACTGACGGTACGCTATACTGGTTCGCGGTGGCCGCGTACGATCGCGCCCTACCGCGTCATATCGGCGAATTCTCCCGCGAGGTCGCCGCTCGCCCCGCAAGGACGGTACGATGAGCCCGATCGACCTGAACGACATTCTTGAGCGGGCCAGAGGAGCTGCCCGGGTCGGAGACCACGAGGCAGCGGAACGCTTGCTCACGAGTTATCTCTCCAAGAAAAGCGAGGACCGGGACGCTCGCCTGCTCCTCGGAACCGTTCTGGCCAAGGCCGAGAAATGGGATTCCGCGACGGATGAATTCCTCGTCCTCGTCTCACGCAACCCCGCCGACGCGGAAGCCCTGAACAATCTGGCGGTGATCTACCGCAGGCGCGAGAAGTTCGGCGACGCGCTCGACGCGCTTGAACGCGCCATAGAGGCCGATCCCACCAAGCCGGAATTCCACTATAACCTTGGCAACGTCCACAAGCAGCTCGGCGACCTGAAGGCCGCTTCCATGGCCTATGCGAAGGTGGTCGAACTCGATCCCGATTACGTCCCCGCGTACAACAACCTGGGCACGATGTACGACCGGCTCAGGGAGTGGGATAAAGCCTTCCACGTCTTCAAGAAGGGCCTGTTGCTGGACCGCAACAATCCGACCCTCCATTTCAACTACGGCATAGCGCTCGAGGCAGTCGGACGCCTGGAAGATGCCTCCCGGGAGTACGAGGCGGCGCTCAAGAGCAAACCGGGCTGGCTCCAGGCGATGAATAATTTCGGCATCGTCCAGTTCAAGCGCGGCCGCCACGCCGAGGCGATGGACGTATTCTCCCGTATCCTCGCCATCGATCCCTTCAACGCGGAAGCCCGCAACAACATGGGCGTCGTCCTCTCCGATCAGGGAAGGAACGACGACGCGATACGGTATTACCGACAGGCCCTGGAATCGGACGCCGGTTACGTGAAGGCCGTTGTCAACCTCGAACGCCTGCTCGAGAGCACCGGAGACTTCTCCGACGCCCTGGTGGAACTCGAGAAATTGGTGAAGCTCGCGCCGAACAGCGCGGAGGCGCACACGCGGCTCGCGGGCCTGTACGTGAAGCTCGAACGATACCAGGAAGGCATGGAACAGGCGAGAGCCGCCCTGGAATGGGAAGAGGAGAACACCATCGCCCTTCGGGCACTCGGCGCCGCCCAGCGGGCGCTCGGCGATGACGAGGGCGCCAAGGCGACCTTCGAGCGCATCCTCTCCATCGAGCCGGGCAACTTCTCTTTCCACCTCGACATCGCCGACCTCCATTTCCGCCGGAAGGAATACGCCGCCGCCGAGGCGCGCATCCTCACCTACCTCGCGCGAAAAGGCAACGACCGCAACGCCAAACTCATGCTCGGCCGGCTTTATACGGAGATGGGCCAAAAAGCGCACGCCATCCAGGTCTTCGAAGAACTCGTGAAAGCCGATCCGGACGACGCGGAAGCCCTCGCGGCGCTCGCCGAACTCCACCGCGAATCGGGGAACGCCGAGAAGGCCATGCTCGCCGCGGACAAGCTCGTGAACCTCCAGGGCGGGCGGGGAACGCCCGACGACCTGGACGAACTGAACCGCTCGCTCGATTTCTACGAGAAGGCGGTGAAGACGTATTCGAACTCCATGCGCGACATGTGGGCGCGCAACCTCGAGATGCTCCGGGACGTCTCGGGGACAGAAGGCGAGGACGATTCGGCCAACCCCCTGCTCGACGGCGCGATCGAGGCCGCGAGCGCGGTGGACGAAGAGGGCGAGACCCTTTTCATCGAAGACGCCGAGATCTTCGACGACGAAGTCGAGGAAGATGAATTCCTCGTCGAGGACGACGGCTACTCCTTGTACGACGAGACCCCTCTCGCCGATCCCTACGGCGGACTCATCGAGGGCGGCGCGGGCTCGGGCGAAGGCGCTGGTGCTGGTGAAGGCTCGGGCGGTTCCGAAGGTTCAGGAGGTTCAGGAGGGGAGGGCGGATCCGAAGGTACCGGTTCCACCGCCGGCGATTTCTCGCCGGGCCAGGCTCAGCCTCCTGCCGGACAATCCGCGCCGCCTCCCGTGTTCCCTTCCGCGCCCCCCGCTCCTCAGCCTCCCCCGAATTATCCTCCGTATCCGCAGTACCCTTCGTACCCTCCGCCCATGCCCGGTCCGATGCCGGCCGCCATGCCGGCTGCCATGCCGCCGCCCCCGCAGGCGCCCGCGCCTGCTCCCACGACGCCGTCCGCTGCGGCTCCCGTGCCTCCCCCCCCCGTAGAAGAACCCTCGCCCGAAGCGCGCCCGGCAGAGAATCTTCCGCTGCCTCCTCCCGCCGTGGAGGAACCCGCTGACGAACTTTTTGCCGAGGAACCCTTCGCGGAGCCTGAGTCCGAAACCGAGCCTGCACCTGGTGTCGGGACCGAGCCTGAACCCGAGCCTGAACCTGAACCCGAACCCAAACCTGAACCGGTGCCGGAAGAAAATCCTGCGGTATCCGAAGAGGAGCCGCCGGCAGTAGAGGAAGAATCCGTAGTCGTCGGGGAACCGGAGGACGCCGACCTCGTTTCCTTCGACGAAGAGGAAGAAACCTTCGGCGATGCGTCCGGGGATGATTCGTACGGGGACGAGATCCTGGAAACCGGAGAGGAAGAAGCGGAGGCCTCCGCGCCTGCGGAGGCCTCCGCGCCTGCGGAGGGCGCGGAATCGCCTGCGGAGGAAACCGCTGAACTTGAGGAAGCAGAATTCGAACCCTCCATCCCCGAACTTGCCGAGACGGCGGAGGATGCCGAAGAAATAACCGAGTTCGAAGAAGCGGCCGATGTCGAAGAGGCGCCTGCGGCGGAGGATGCCGAAGAAGCGGCCGACATCGAAGAGGCGCCTGCGACTGAGGAGGCGGCCGCGGAAAGCGCGCCGGCGCGCCGGGCGGCGGATACGGGCGGGAAGTTGGGGACGCAAGGTTCCGTGCGGGAACCGCCGCGCAAAGCGACGCTGGACCTGCTTCGATACCTGAAAAACCTGACCGAAACGCTCCCGGAGGCTCGACGCTCCGCATTCCGGAAAAGCGACGCCCGATTGCGGATGGAGTACCTCATCGATTCGCTCGAGGGCAAGCCCGGACTGCTCAAGGACATGGAAGAACGACTGCCGCACCCTTCCGCGCCGCGTACGACTGCCGAGTCCTCGGCTGCGGCAGGAAAGGCCGACATACAGAAGACCCTGTCTTATTTGGGCAGGCTTGCGGGCTCCTTGCCCGATCCTGACCTTACGAGCGCCCTGGAGAAGAAAGTGGGGAAAGTGTTGCAGGACATCAAGCGGGGCGTTCCATCGGACGATACCGCCACGGGGAGGCTCTCTTGAGCGACGAGGCAGCACGGAAGATCGAAGGCTACATCCAGAAAATGCCGAGCCTGCCGACGACGGTTTCGAAGGTCCTGGAGGTCTGCAACAATCCGAGGACTTCGCCCGCCGATCTCAACCATGTGATATCCCTGGACCCCGTCCTCGTCGGCCGGGTGCTCAAGCTGATCAATTCCGCGTATTACGGACTCGGGCAACAGGTGACGAGCCTGGTTCGCGCGATCATCATGCTCGGCATCAACACCGTCAAGAATCTTGCGCTCTCCAGCGCCGTGCTTCGGAACCTCACGTCCAAGAAGGACTTCCAGGCCCTGGATATGGAAGGCTTCTGGCGCCACTCGCTCTGCGTCGGCGTCGCGGCAAAGGTGCTGGCGAAGCGGCGCGGCGTGGACGCGAAACTCGCCGAGGAATACTTCGCGGCGGGCCTCCTCCACGACATCGGCAAGATACCCCTGAACGCCGTACTCCCCAACGAGTACGTGTTAGCCATCAGCGTGTCCGACCGCGAGCGCATCTCCCTGTATTTGGCCGAGCGCCGCATCATCGGCATCGACCACATGCAGGCCGGCGGCATGATAGCGAAGGCCTGGAAGCTTGAAGGCACCGTCGGCGACGCCATAGAACACCACCATGACTACCTTTCGTACACCGGGCCCAACAAAGACGTCCTGTACAGCGTCGTCCTGGCCAACCGTTTCGCATCCGTGATGGAGATCGGTTTCTCGGGCAACCGCTATCCCGACAAGCTGGATCCTTCGGTCTGGGAGTTCCTCGGCGTGGACCGCGGCATCTTCGACGAGATCGAAGGGGTGGTCAACCAGGAGATCGACAAGGCGAAAGTTTTCCTCCGCGTCGATTGAGACAAATCCAAAAGCGGTAGCTTTTGGATTTGTCTCTTGCAGTATTTCTGCCATAATCGGAAATTATTGGCATTATTACGAATTGCAGAAATACTGCATCGCATCAACTATCTGATAAGTGCGTCCGCAGGAGGTATCGATGCTGTCCGTACGTTTCTGGGGCGACCGGGGATCGATTCCCTGTCCGGGACCCGCGACCGTAAAATTCGGCGGGAACACTTCCTGTCTGGAGATCCGGGCGGACGACCGCCTGGTCATCGTCGACCTCGGTACCGGCGTCAAGCCTCTCGGCGACTGGCTCATGGGCAACGACTTCAAGAAAGGCCCACTCGACGCCGACATATTCATCACCCACACCCACTGGGACCATATCATGGGCTTTCCCATGTTCACGCCCATTTTCATCCCCGGCGTGAAGCTCCGCATCAAGGGGCCGGTTTCCTACGAGGACGAAACGCTCGAATCGATTATCGGGGCTCAGCTTTCCTACCGTTACTGGCCCGTACGCCAGAGCGAACTCGCCGCGAGCATCGAATACGCCCAACTCAAGGAGACGGAACTGGACCTGGGGGGCGGCCTGACCGTCCGGACCAAGTACCTCAACCATCCCATCCTTTGCCTCGGCTACCGTTTCGAGTACAAGGGCTCCTCAATCGTCACGGCCTACGACACCGAACCCTTCCGCAACGTCTTCCCGACCGATCCTGCGGACGAGAATTACGACGAGGAAGCGGCGCGGGAAGGCGAGCTCGTCGTGCGGGAGGAGAACGAGAAGATGCTCCGCTTCTTCAGAAACGCGGACGTGCTGATCCACGACACCCAATACACGAAGAAGGAATACGAGGCCGGAAAGATGGGCTGGGGGCATTCGTCCTACGAATACGCGATCAACGCAGCCCACAAGGCCGACGTCAAGAAGCTGGTCCTTTTCCACCACGACCCCAACCGCACCGACGACCAGCTGGAACAACTTGAGGTCGAATACCGCGGGAAGCTCGCCGGAAGGACGAACATGGAGATCATGATGGCGAGGGAAGGGATGACGGTGGAGGCTTGATGAATCGGAACGGCCGGTTGCCGTTCCGGACTCAGCGCAGCTCGCAGCGGTTGCGGCCCGATTCTTTGGCCATGTACAGCGCCTCGTCCGCGCGGGAGATTATTTCGCGGAAGTCGTCGGTTCCCATTCCGGAATCGACTCCGACGCTGACGGTGAGCCGCAGGTCGGGCTGGGACGGCAGCCGGAGCTCCACGATGCGGACGCGGACGCGTTCCGCGGCTGCCAGCGCCGTCCGTTCGTCCGCCCCAGGAAGCATGACGACGATTTCTTCGCCGCCGTAGCGGCAGATCAGGTCTTCCGAACGAAGCGCTTCGCGGCAGGCCGAGGAGACGGCGACGAGGGCCTCGTCGCCGACGCAGTGGCCGTATTGGTCGTTCACGTGCTTGAACCAGTCGATGTCGATCATCAGCACCGCGAGCCTGGACTCGACGGGAAGGTCCGCGCAGAGCCTCGCCGCCCGGCTCATGAAGGCGCGCCGGGTCGGCAGTCCCGTGAGCCAGTCGGTCGCGGCCTCCCGTTCGCTCGCCTGGAATTTGAGCGCGTTCGACAACACCATGCCCGCGTGTTCGGCGAAGAGCATGGACGATGCGACGTCCTCGTTCGCGTAGGCGTTGCGGTTCCTGGAATAGAATACGAGGTAACCGATCACGCGGTCGCGTATCATCAGCGGCACTTCCAATCGTGATAGGAAGGGTTTCGGAGTACGCGCGGAAACGAAGGGCAGGACGCGGTCGCGCTCGCGTCCGGGCACGTCAGCCACGGGGTTTCCGCGTCGGCCGGGGGAGACGATATCGAAACCGATGCCCGCTATCCTGAATAGTTCCCCGTCCTCCAGTGTCCACACGGCTGCGGCATCGTAACTGACGACCCGTTCCGCCTGCACGAGGACCCGCTCGGCCGCCCGGACCGGGTCGAGTTCCGAGGTCAGGATGGCCTCGGCTGCCCGCAGTTCCTCCGAACGGAGGAATTTGCTTTCCAGGTCCTCGTACTTGGCGGACAGCGCCGCTTCGCGCTCCCTGAAAGCGGTGACGTCCACGTCCCAACCTACGAAGAGGCTGGGGGTGCCCTCCGCCGTCCGCTCCAGAACGAGGGCCTTGTGGCTGACTTGCCGGTAGGCGCCGTCGGTTCCCTTGAGCCTGAAAGTGCCGTTCCATGAATCGGCTTCGCCGCGGGCGAGCAGCCTGTCGAATCCCTCGACGAGCTGCCTGTCATCGGGATGGACGATATCCTTCCATTTATCTCCGCGGAGATCGTCGGCCGCGTAGCCCAACTCCTTCCAGAAGGTGCTCGGAACGTACGCGTCCGACGTATAATCCCTGATGAAGATGCCGGCTCCCTTTATGAGCGAGGCTATCTTTCCTGAAGCGAGAAGCCTGTCCATGAGCCGATCATCTTCGCTTTTGGCAGGCGGATTTTCCGGTATTGCTAATTTGCGTGTTTTTTTCATACTTGTGGTAATGTTCCTGTGCGTCATCCGTTCGGATAGTATATATCGGGGTTGGCGGATGTAAAGACGCTCCATAACTAAAATGGCGGCGCAGCGATCGTCGTGCGAAGAAATCCGTTCGTGGAGGCATCCGTGTCGTTCATCTTCAATCTGGTGCGGTTCGGCTCTTCCGCCCTGTTCCTCGTCCTGCATTTGTTCGCCATGATCGGGATAATTGTCGAAGTCCGGCGCGGCAACCGCGCCCGCGTCTCCGCCTCCCGCGCGCTCGCGCCCAAGGTTTCCGTCGTGATCCCCGCGCACGACGAGATCGCGCGGCTCGGGCCCCTGCTGGAATCCCTCCGCGCCCAGGTCTACCCCTCCTTCGATGTGGTGTTTGTGGACGACCGGTCCACGGACGGCACGACCGAGCTGCTCGAAGCCTTCGCCGCTTCTTGGCCGGAAGGCCGCGTGCGCCTGCTCCGCCTCACCGCCAATCCGGGACCCAATTTCAAGCAATACGGGCTCGCCCGCGGTATCGAGGCGTCCGACGGCGAACTCGTGCTTCTTACCGACGCCGACTGCGAAATGGCGGGCGATTGGATCTCCGCGATGGCGGCTCAGCTCGCCGACGAAAAAGTGGGGCTGGCCGTCGGTCCGGTCTTCAAAAGGATCGAAGGCGAGCGCTTTTACGACCTGTACCAGGCCTTCGACCATGCGGTCCGCTACACGTACCTCGCCGGCACCACAGGGCTCGGCGCGCCCTGCGGCGCCTTCGGCAATAACATGATCGTCAGACGGACAGCTCTTGACCGTATCGGCGGATATGAAGCCGTGCCCTATTCCGTGACCGAGGACGCGGCCCTGGTCGCCGTGGTCAGGCTGAAGTCGGGGCTGAGCATCAGGGCCGCTACATCGAAGTCCTCCTGCGTGGTCACCCAGGGCGAGAAGGGCTGGAAGGAACTGACGACCCAGTGCCTGCGCTGGAACAACGGCGGCCTGTTCGCCCCCGATCCGGTGACGCGCATCGGCTTCCGCCTCCTCATCGGTTTCATATCCTTGGGCGTCGTCGTTCTTCCCTTGATTCCCTTCTTTCCTTCGCTCTGGCCTATTTCTGTCTCCGTCTACCTCGCGATGACCATGAATACGATCGCGGCGCTTGCGCTGGCGGGCAAGAACCTGCCGCCGCCGGGCCTCCGCTACGTGCCGCAGACCCTGTTCACCCCGGCGTACAACGCCTTCCTGACCCTGCTGGGGATCCTGCGCATACAGGTCCGCTGGAAAGGCGAGAAGCTGGGGTGAAAATAGAAACCCTGGACGGGCGGACGGCGCGCAGGATCGCGCTCGCCGCCGCGTCCGGCTTTCCTCCGGCATACTCCCGCGATCTGGAAGGCGCCGCCCAATTCGTTTCCCGCTCGGGATATATCCAGATCGACACCATCAGCGTCGTCGCCCGCGCCCATGAGCACGCGTTATGGTCCCGGGTCGGCGCCCTCGAAGGCGATCCTTTGAAGGCGCTCCAAGGAGCGGCGCTCCAAGGAGCGGCGGGCGGGGAGCGCAGGATCTTCGAGTATTGGGCGCATGCGGCGGCCTACCTTCCCGTGGCGGAATTCCGGTATTGCCTTCCGCGGATGGAACGCGTCAGGCGCGACGGGCACGACTGGTTCAGCTCCGACGGCGTCGTCGTCGCCTCCGTGCTCGAACGGATCCGCAACGAAGGACCTCTTTCTTCCGCCGATTTCGAGGATCCGCGCGGAGGCGGCGCCGGATGGTGGGACTGGAAGCCTGCCAAGCGCGCCCTGGAATACCTATTCCAGGCCGGAGAACTGCTGGTAACCACGCGGAAGGGCTTCGTCAAGGTGTTCGATCTGGCGGAGCGGGTCCTGCCCTTCCGCGGGTCGGAGATCATGCCGACGGAGGCGGAATCGGCAGCCCGGTACGTGGACGCCGCCGTCGGAGCCCTCGGCGTCTTCGCCGCCGACGAGATCGCGTACGGGCGGAAGGACGCCGTCGGCGGCATCCGCGCGGAGCTGGAAGCGCGGCTGGAGGCGGGCCGCCTCCGCGCCTTCGTCCTTCCCGGGGAGAAGCCCCTTGTCCGTTACGCGACCGAGGAAGCTATCGGCCTCGCCGCGTCGCGGGACGGGACGGCGGCCGGAAAGGGACGCTGTTTCGTGCTTTCGCCCTTCGATCCCTTCCTGATAGACCGGACGAGGATCAGCCGGCTGTTCGGCTTCGGCTATACGATCGAATGCTACATCCCCGAGGCGCGCAGGCGCTTCGGCTACTTTTCCCTGCCGGTCCTGGCGACGGGCGGTTTCGCCGAGGGCGGCGGATTGGACGGCCGCTCCATGGCCGACGGCCGGTTCGTCGCCCTGGTCGACGCCAAGGCGGACCGCAAGCGCAGCGTCCTGGAGGTGCGGCGCCTCGCGCTCGGCGACGGGGTATTCTGCGCGCCGGTCCGCAGCCGCGGCCTCGCCGACCTGGCGCGGGAGGTCGGCCGCGCGATAGCCGAGTTCGCGCGCTTCAACGGGGCGGCGCAGATCGAATACGCGCGCGTCGACGCTCCGACGGCCGCCGCCGCGCGGATCCTCGCGGAAGCCTCCGAAGCGGAATAATACCGATCCGGCTTGCGCGATTTCCGGACCCGTGTTATACCTTTCTTCGTTGTATCTATGCATAGAAACAAGGAGATAGCCATGTCCATCATCGACAAGAAGCCGGTCAGCCCCGTCAAGGTCGTTTTATCCGAAGCCGAAATGCCTCGCCGCTGGTACAACCTCGCGGCCGATTTCAGGACCCCGATGCTCCCGCCCCTCGGTCCGGACGGCAAACCCGTCACCGCGGCGATGATGAGCGCGATCTTCCCGATGAACCTCATCGAGCAGGAAATGTCTCCCGAGCGCTGGATCGACATCCCCGAGCCCGTGCTGGAGATCCTGTACAAGTGGAGGCCGTCCCCCCTTCACCGCGCGGTCGCCCTGGAGCGCCTGCTCGGGACTCCCGCACGGATCTATTACAAGAACGAGAGCGTGTCGCCGGCCGGCAGCCACAAGCCGAACACCGCCGTGGCCCAGGCCTACTACAACAAGATCGCGGGCGTGAAGAAGCTCACCACCGAGACCGGAGCCGGCCAGTGGGGCAGCGCACTCTCCTTCGCCTGCTCGCTCATCGGCCTGGAGTGCAAGATCTACATGGTGAAGGTCAGTTTCGAACAGAAACCCTACCGCAAGCTCATGATGCAGACCTGGGGCGGCCGCTGCATCCCCAGCCCGAGCGACACCACCGCGGCCGGCCGCGCCATGCTCGCCAAGGACCCGAATTGCCCGGGCAGCCTCGCGATCGCGATCAGCGAAGCGGTCGAGGAGGCGGTCAGCGACAAGTCCGGGGAAACCAAGTACGCCCTCGGTTCGGTGCTCAACCACGTGATGCTCCACCAGACCATCATCGGCCAGGAGACCAAGGCCCAGCTCGCCAAGATAAACGAACGGACGCCCGACATCGTGATCGCCTGCGCCGGAGGCGGCTCCAATTTCGCGGGACTGGCGTTCCCCTTCGTCAAGGATAAAATCGAAGGCGCCAAGATCGAAATCCTCGCCGTTGAGCCTTCCTCCTGCCCGACTCTGACCAGGGGACCCTTCGCCTACGACATCGGCGACATGTCGGGCATGACGCCCCTGCTTCCGATGTACACGCTCGGCCACGAATACATTCCCGACACCATCCATGCGGGCGGCCTCCGCTACCACGGCATGTCTCCCCTCGTTTCCAAGTCGGTGCACGACGGCCTCGTCGCGCCGCGCTCCATCGGCCAGACGGAGTGTTTCGAGGCCGCCGTAGCGTTCGCGCGCAGCGAGGGCATCATCGTGGCTCCCGAAACGAGCCATGCGGTGGCCCAGGCCATCCGCGAGGCGAAGCAGGCGAAGGAAGAGGGCAAGGAAAAGGTCATCGTTTTCGGGCTTTCCGGGCACGGGATGCTGGACCTGATCGGCTACGACAAGTACCTGACCGGGCAGCTCCAGGACCACGAGCCGTCGCCCGAGGTGCTCGCCCGTTCCCTGGACTGCATCAAGGATTTCCCGAAACCTTGATATTCCGCCGATCGCGCGGTCCGTGTATCATGTCCGCATGGACCTGCGCGTATTCGCCGACCTTCCCGACCGCGACCTCCGACGCGAAGGCGTCCTTATCGGGGAGGGCCGCCTGGTCGTTTCCCGGGTCGCGTCCCGCTGCGTCCTCCTGGGCGTGCTGGCCGAACCGTCGGCGGCCGCCGAGGCCGAGGCGCTCGCCGCGGGCCGTTGCCCCTGCATCGTACTTTCCGCCGACCGGATCTCCGCTCTCGCGGGCTATCCCTTTCATCGCGGCCTGATCGCCGCCGCCGAACGTCCCGCCGTTCCCGTCCTGCCCGACCGCCTTCCCGGCCGGCGCCTGCTGGTGTTGCCGGACCCGACCGATCCGGTGAACCTCGGCGCGACGGTAAGGAGCGCGGCGACCCTCGGCTGGGACGGTTTCGTGCTCGGCCCCTCCGCCTGCGATCCTTTCGGCCGCCGCGCCCTCCGCTGTTCCATGGGCGCGACCCTCATCCTTCCGGCCTGGACCTGCGGGGAGCCTGCCCATCTCGCGCCTCTCGCGGACGACGGCTGGACCATCGTCGCGGCGGCGGTCGAGGATGGCGCGGATGGTCCGCGCTCGCTCGCGACCGCGGGCAAGCTGGCCCTGATGCTCGGAAACGAGCGGACGGGGATAGGGGAGGCTTGGCGACGTTCCTGCGCCCGGGCGGTCGCGATTCCCCAAGCAAGGAAAGACGAGGACGGGGTGGATTCGCTCAATCTGGCGGCGGCCGCCGCGATACTACTCTGGGAGGGCCGTTGAGAGGGATTCGATGAGTTCCTTCGGGGTGAAGGGTTTCGGCAGGATGCCTTTGGCTCCGAACTGGCGTGCGAGGGTCGTGAAGGGCCGGGAGTCCGTCCTGACCTTTCCGGACATGATGATTACGGGAAGGTCAGGATAATCCTTCCGTATTTCCATCAGGAGGTCCAGGCCGCCGCGTCCGGGAAGCACGACGTCGACGAGGGCCGCGTCGATGCCGCCGCGGGCGATCACGCTCATGGCTCCCTCGGCGTCGTGCGCCTTGAAAGTAACATGCCGCTCGCGTTCCAGTATGGCGGCGACCACGTCGAGGATGGATTGCTCGTCATCGACGATCAGGATCGTGCTCATATCAGGTTTCCTTTGCCAAGATGGAGTACAGGCGATCCAGATCGTCCATCGAATAATAATCGATTTTGATTGTACCACGTTTCAGGCCCCCCGAGATGGCGACCTTGGTGCCGAGGGCATCAATAAATTTCTGCTCGATGGCCGACAACTCCGCAGGGCGGGCCTTGGCGGGTCTGTCCCCGCCGACGGGACTTGCGGCGCGGATGCCCCCGTTGAGATCGGCGGCGAATTTTTCGGCCTCGCGGACCGAGATCGAGTCCGAGACGATCTTCCCGAAGAGTATCCGCTGGTCGGCGGGATTGACGACCGAGAGGATGGAGCGAGCGTGGCCGCCGCTCATCTGCCCGACGGATACGGCTCCCTGCATGTCCTCGGGCAGCTTCAGGAGCCTCAGCGCGTTGGCGACCGTGGAACGGTTCTTGCCGACGCGGGCGGCGACGTCCTCTTGCGAAAGGCCGGTCATTTCCATGAGCTTCCGGTAGGCGCTCGCTTCCTCGATCGGATTGAGGTCTTCCCTCTGCACGTTCTCTATGAGGGCGACCTCCATCCGGCGTTCGTCGGAAAAGGCGCGCACCACGGCCGGCACCTCGCGGAGGCCGGCGAGCCGGGCCGCCCGGGCCCGCCGTTCTCCCGCCACGATGACGTAGCCGCCGTTCCCGTCCTCTTCCGCCACTATCGGCTGGATCACTCCGTGCTCCCGGATGGAGGCGGCGAGTTCCTGGAGGGCCTCTTCCTCGAAGACCCGGCGCGGCTGGTTGGGATTGGCCTTGAGGCGGTCCAGCGAGATCATGAGTTCGCCGGAAGGCGCCTCGCGCGTTTCGTCGGCCTCGGTGTTCGCGAGCAGGGCGTCCAGGCCCCTTCCGAGCCCGAATTTAGCGGCCACGGTCAAGCACCTCGGCCGCCAGGCTCTTGTAGCTGCGCGCCCCGACGCAGAGGGCGTCGTACTGGGAAATCGGAACGCCGTGCGACGGCGCCTCCGAGAGGCGCACGTTGCGGGGGATGATGGTCTTGAAGACGCGGTCCTTGAAATAGGAACTCACCTGCCGGACCACGTCCTGGGCAAGCCTGGTACGCTGGTCGTACATCGTGAAAAAGATGCCGCCGACGTCCAGCTCGGGATTCAGGTTTTTCTGGATGCGCTTGACGGTCTGGAGCAGGAGGGACAGGCCCTCCAGCGCGTAATATTCGCATTGGAGCGGGATGAGGACGGCGTCGGCGGCTATCAGACCGTTCAGGGTGAGCACCCCGAGGGAGGGCGGGCAATCGATGAGCACGTAGTCGTAGCGTCCGCTCGCCGGTTCCAGGGCGCGCTTGAGGTAGAAGTCCCGGTCTTTCTGCTCCACAAGCTCGACCGCCGCGCCGGACAGATCGATGCTCGCCGGAACGACGAACAGGCCCCGGACGGAGGTCTGCTGGACGGCCTCCTCCAGCGTCGCCGCGCCCGAGAGCAGCTGGTAGGAGCCCGGTTTGGCCCCGTCCGCGCCGACGCCGCTCGTGAGGTTCGCCTGCGAGTCGAAATCGACGAGCAGGACGGACTTGCCCGCGTCCGCGAGATAGGCTCCGATATTGATGGCTGAGGTCGTTTTGCCGACGCCGCCTTTCTGGTTCACGAATACGTATGTCTTTCCCATTGCCCCGACCGTCGATGAATATTTCGCCGGATTATAGCATGGGCGGAGCTCCGCTTACTATGGAGTCTCCCTCTATTGAATCCCGGAGGCCTTGTCGTTATCCTGAACCGGGGAGAACCAAGATGGTCCATGCGCTGGGCGAATCGACGCCTGAAATTGACGAATCCGTTTTTATAGCCTGGAATGCCGAGGTCGTGGGCGAGGTCCGCATCGGCCGCGGCGCTTCCGTCTGGTATTCTTCGGTGATACGCGGCGACATCGCGCGTATCGAAATCGGCGAGGAAAGCAACGTCCAGGACGGTTCCGTCATCCATATCGACTACGGCGTACCCTGCGTCATAGGCCGGAACGTCACTATCGGACATCGCGCCATCCTGCATTCCTGCGTCGTCGGGGACGGAACCCTCATCGGCATGGGCGCGATCCTGCTGAACGGCGTCGAGATCGGCGAAGGCTCGATCGTCGGCGCCGGCTCGCTGGTGACCCAGGGCAAGAAATATCCCCCGCGTTCCCTGATCCTCGGATCCCCCGCCAAGCTCGTCCGCGAACTCACCGAAGATGAGGCGTCGAAAAATCTCGTCAACTCCCGCCATTACGTGGAGCGCGCGCGGGAGGCGAAGACTTCCTGCCGCGAAATCGCCTTCCGGAGCGACGGGACCGCCCTTCCGGGTTCCCGCGAGGCTCCATGACCTTCGTCGACATCATAGAGCGGCTGCCGGCCCATATCGTCCACCGGTCCAGCGATTTCCCCGGCGCGCCCCTGCGCCACGTGATCGCGAGCGACCTCATGAGCGACGTGCTCGTCTGCGATTACGAGGACGCCGTCATGGTGACCTCCCTCGCCTCCGAACAATCGGTGCGGACGGCCGACATCGTCGGCGCGCGGGGCATCATCCTGGTCAACGATAAGACGCCGCTGCCGGCCATGAAGGCGCTGGCCGTCCAGCAGGACCTCACCATGCTTTCGACTCCCCTGACGATGTTCGAAACCTGCGTTTCGCTCGGGCGCCTGATCGACGGAACCGAGGAGGAATCTTGATGGGCGGGATACGCATGCTCGCGCTCGACCTGGACGACACCCTCCTCCGCGGCGATCTGACGATTTCCTACCGGACCCGCGGCATGTTGAAGAAAGCGGAAGCCGCTGGCGTCACGGTGGTGCTCGCCTCCGGCCGCGCCCCGCGGGCGATGGAACGCTACGCGCGGGAGCTGGACATGCATAAAAGGCCCGGTTTCCTCGTGTGCAATAACGGCACGACCATCCTGTCGAGCGAAACCGGCAAGATCCTGCGGGAAACCATGCTGCCGACCGACGCCGCGCTTACCGTTTTCGACCTCGTGACCGCGGAGGGACTTTCGATCCAGGTGTACGATGACAACATCATCTACATCTCGCGAAAGAACGAATTCGCCGACCAGGACGAAAAGTTGACCGGTTTCCGCCAGGTCGTCGTGGAGAATTTCCGGGCGATGATAGCCGCGGGCCAGCTGAAGCTCGTCATCCCCGGCGATCCCATGCTGCTCCGTCCCTTGGAGACCATCCTGAAGAATTTCCTCGGCGACCGGGTCACCATTTTCACCAGCAAACCGTATTTCCTGGAGGTCCTGCCCCCGGCCACCGGCAAAGGAGAGTCGCTTGCATGGATCGCCGCCGAACTCGGCATCAGCCGCGACGCGGTGATGGCGGTCGGCGATTCGATGAACGACGAGAGCATGATCCGCTGGGCCGGTTACGGAGTGGCCATGAAAAACGGCGACGAGCGGATCAAGGCCATCGCGTCCTTCACCACCGAGCGGACGAACGAAGAGGACGGCATAGCCGACCTCGTGAAGCGCTATATCCTCGGAAAGCGGGCCCTGCCGGCCGACGCGCGGCCCGGAAGGTAGGCGGCGATGTCGGACGCCTCCACCATCCCGATCAGCCCGGACGATTCTCCCTCGATGGTCCTTGAGCTGATCTATCAGCTGAAAATCAAGGACGTGATGACCGGAGCGCTCATCACCGCCAAGCGCGGCGACAGTCTCCGGCATATCCAGGGTATAATGAGGGACAATTACATCACCGGCCTTCCCATCGCTGAAAATCTCCGGCTCCTGGGCATCGTCTCCATAGACGACATCGTCACCGCCCTGGACAAGGGCTATATCGACGAAAGCGCCGAAATGCACATGACGCGCAACGTCATCGTCCTCGAGGACGACATGCCCCTATCCTTCGCCATCTCCTACCTCAACAAATTCCGTTTCGGGCGTTTCCCGGTCCTCAACAAGAACCGCGAACTCGTCGGCATCATCACCTCCAAGGACGTGATCAAGGCCTTGCTGGTGGAAATGAACCGGGAAGTGCTGAAACTGGAGGAGACCCAGCGCATGAACCATGCCGCTCCGGCGAACGACGGCGCGACCGAACTGGAATTCAGTACCACCCGCTACGATTTCGAGGCCGCGGGCCATGCCTCCACCGAAATAAAAAAAGCCCTGAAGGGTCTGGAGCTGGATCCGAAGCTCGTCCGCCGCATCGCGGTCGCCTGCTACGAGCTGGAGATCAACCAGGTGGTGCATTCCTACGGCGGGACCATACGCTGTTCCATCCGGGGCGACACCGTGACCATCGTAGCCGCGGACAGCGGCCCCGGCATCCCGAACCTGGACCTCGCCCTTCAGGAGGGCTGGTCGACCGCGAACGAATGGATCCGTTCCCTCGGCTTCGGCGCCGGCATGGGGCTCACCAATACCAAGCGGGTCTCGGACGAGTTCTTCATCGAATCGGAAGTCGGAACCGGAACGACTGTCCGATCGGTCATACGCATCGGGGAGGCGGCATCATGACGATACGGGAAGCGGCCGAGGCTTTGGGCTGCGAGATTCTTCAAAACGAGTTCGAAGACTCGGACCTCCAAGGCGGCTATACCTCCGATCTTCTTTCGGACGTCATGGCGAACGCGAAGTCGGGCGCCGCGCTGATAACTATCCAGGCCCACAAAAATACGGTGGCGGTGGCGACTCTGGCCGCTCTCCCCGCCATCGTGGTCTGCAATTCACGGCCCGTGCCCGACGACATGCTGGCCTCGGCGAAGGACGAAGGCATCGCGGTGCTCAGGACCGCGGAGAGCCAGTACGTCGTCTCCGGAAAGCTGTACGCCCTCCTCCCGGCGGGCGCGGCCTGAACCGGCGTTGCCGATCCTCGCTGACCTGCACAACCATTCCTGCCTCTCGCCCTGCGGCTCGCTGGAGCTTTCGCCGCGAGTCCTCGCCGCCGCTGCCGCGGCCAAGGGCGTCGGCCTGCTCGCGCTGACCGACCATAACAGCGCCCTGAACGGTCCCGCCTTCGCCGCCGCCTGCGTGCCCTTCGGCATCCTTCCCCTGTTCGGCATGGAAGCGACCACAACCGAAGAAGTCCATGTGCTCTGCCTCTTCGCCTCCCTCGATGCCGCGCTGTCTTTCGGCGAGCTTGCCTATTCCCTGCTGCCGTCCTTCCCCAACGATCCCGAGCGGATGGGGGACCAGGTATATCTGGACGAAGAAGAGAACATCGTCGGGGAAGTGGAGCATTATCTCGGCGCCGCCCTGGATCTCGGCCTGGAAGATATCGGCCCGCTCGTCGCCCGGTACGGCGGCCTCGTCGTGCCCGCCCATGTGGATCGGCCGGCCTTCTCCATGACGAGCCAGCTCGGTTTCGTGACGGACGGTCCATGGAGCGCGGTGGAATGCGTGCGGATTCCCTCAACGGTCCTGACGCGCGGCTATCCGCTGATCACCTCGTCGGACGCCCATTACCCCGAACACGTCGGCCGGCGGCCCTTCTCCCTGGACGCGGAAACCGAGGAACTCGCGCCCGGCGGCTACGGCCGGGGCGTATCCCTGGAAGCCCTCCGCACGGCCCTGTCGCGTCGGCCGCGCTCCTAGCCCGCCCGCCGGTCAGGCCGGGCGAAAAAATATCCGCGGATGCGGATATTTTTTCGCTGTTTTAAAGCAGTAATTGCGAAGCAATTACAAGATCTTCTGAAATGGCAACCGGCCATTTCAGAAGATCAATCGTCAAAACCGCGCTCCTGGTTCTCGTCGAGCCGCTTCCGGGCCGCTTCCGAGAGTATGGAATCCACTTCGATATCCTTCACCGAGGGCGTCCGTTTCGGTCCCCTGTCCAGATTCAGCGCTGACTCCGCCAGGAGATCCGCGAGGGGTCCGACGCCGAACGCGTCCACGTTCACCGCGAGATCGAAGTGGGACGCGTCCTCCCAGTGGGTGCCGTAGTAGCGCGACACGAAGCCGCGGCGCGCCTTGTCCCGCTTCTGTACCAGCTTTTCCGCCTCGGCGCGGGAAGGGATGCCCTGCTCGCTCATTATCCGGTCCACGCGCACGGCGAAGGGCGCGGTTGCCCGCACGTGGATCACGTCGCCGAAACCCGCGAGCGGCGCGAAGCCGCCCCGGCCGACGATGACGACCCGGTCTTCCTTGGCGATCGCGCGTATCACCCTGTCCAGGAAGGATAACGTCCGTTCCGTCAGCTCTTCCTCCGCGTTCCAGAAGCCGCCCGCCGCCTCGTAGCTCCGCTCGAAATTGACGAATCCGTATTCGCGCATTACCCGCTCGATGACGACTTTGTCGGCGATGCGGTAATTGGCGAGTTCCGCGATGCGGCGCGCGAGTTCGATTCCTCCCGATCCGATGTCCCGGGAAATGGTAAGTACCGCCATGATTCCCTCCCCGAACGCGCCGGGCGGCGAAGCGGGAGAACCGCCGCGTCCACCGTCCGGGCATCTTTACATTGAATTCTAGGACTCTTCGGCCCGGGATGCAAATGCGCCATCCATCCGCCTGTGATGCCGCTTGACGTGTTATACCGATCGGTATATAACTCTTGGCATGGAAGACACCCGCGGGCGCCTGCTATCCGTCGCTCTTGCTCTTTTCGCCGATCGCGGCTACAACGCCGTCGGCGTGCAGGACGTCTGCGACGCGGCTGCCGTCACCAAGCCGACGCTCTACTACCGCTTCGGGAGCAAGCGCGGCCTCCTGGAGGCGATCGCCGAAGAACGCTACGCCCCTTTCTCTGCAGCCGTCCGCGCCCGGGCCCGCTATTCCGGCGACGTCGCCTCCTCCCTGACGGGCATCTCGGCCGCCTTCCTGGAATCCGCGCGCGCGGACCGCGATTTCGCCCGGTTGCGGCTCTCCCTCGCGTTCAGTCCGCCCGCGAGCGAGGAGCACGCCGTCTTCCGGCCGCGCACCGAAGAGCTCTATGCCGCGGTTACCGCCCTTTTCGAGGCGGCCTCCGCCGACCACGGCAACATGCGCGGCCGCGCCGCGTACTACGCGGCTTCCTTCATCGGCACCGCGGACGCCTATGTCGGTCTCCTCCTTGCGGACTCCCTGGATCCCGACACGGAGACCGTTCGCCGGATCGTGCATTACTTCATGCACGGCATCTTCTCGTGATTCGCGGAGGCCGTCCCGGGATCCGGCACGGCATCGGCAATTTCTGCGCGGATTTGATTTGGCTTTTTGTATACCTACCGGTAGGTAGTATTAGGAGGAACGAAATGAACTACGAAGATGCGATCATCTACCATCTTTACCCGCTAGGAGCCCTTGGCGCGCCGAGGGAGAACGACGACCGATCGGAATCGGCCGCGCGGTTGCGGGCTGTCGTCGATTGGATACCGGCGATGGAGAGGATCGGCGCGAACGTGCTTCTCCTCGGACCCGTTTTCGAATCGGAGCGGCACGGTTACGATACTCTCGACCACGCGAAAGTGGATCGGAGGCTCGGAAGCAACGACGACCTGCGCGCGCTGTCCGCCGCACTCCGCGCGCGGGGTCTGTCCCTCGCTCTGGATGCAGTCCTCAACCATGTCGGCCGCGGTCACCCCATCGTCCGCGACGTCGCGGAGAAGGGCGCAGCCTCGCCCTACGCGCGCTGGATCGCGGGCTTCGATCCGTCGCGGCGCACGGGTGGATTGCCCTTCGCGTACGACGGCTGGGCTGGCAACTACGACCTCGTGAAGCTCGATACGGGCAGGGAAGAGGTCCGGTCGTTTCTGATTGGAGGGGTCCTGCGCTGGATCGACGAATTCGATATCGACGGAATACGGCTGGATGCGGCCGATTGCCTGGATCGCGCCTTCCTCCGCGAGCTCGGCGCGCGCTGCCGTGAACGCAAGAGCGGCTTCTTCCTCTTCGGGGAAGCGGTCCATGGCGACCACTACCGGTCCCTGCTCGGAGAGGGAAACCTGGACTCGGTGACCGACTACGAGGCTTACAAGGGACTTTGGTCCTCGTACAACGACCGCAATTACCATGAGATCGCGTGGACCCTGGACCGGCTTTTCGCGCGGGGAGGCCTCTGCGAGGGGAAACTTCTCTATTCCTTCGCGGACAACCACGATGTGGACCGGGTCGCGAGCTCCCTCCGGGACGGCGCGGGCCTGTACCCGCTGTACGCGTTGCTCTTCGCGATGCCGGGCGTCCCCTCGGTCTATTACGGCAGCGAATTCGGCATCGAGGGGAAGCGGACCCGATCCGACGATTCGGCGCTCCGGCCTGCGCTCGATCCTGCCGCGCTGGCTTCGCTCGCGCCCCATCCCGACCTGGCGGCTGCGATTTCCCGCTTCGCCGCCGCCCGCCGCGCTTCGGGCGCGGTCCGGCGCGGCTCGTACCGAACCCTCGCGGTCGCGCCGACCGGCCTGGCTTTCCTGCGCGCGGCCGAGGACGACGCTGCCGTCGTCCTCGTGAACGGCGGCGATTCGGTTCTCGCCTTCGACCTCGCCACGCCGGAAGCGGCCGGGCGACGCTTTTTCGACCTTCTCGATAAGGGCTTCTCCGCGGAATTCGACGCGGCAGGGGGCGCCCGCATCGCCGTTCCGGCGCATTGGTCCCGTTGGCTGGTCCCGCGCGGGGCCTAACGGTTGGAGAGGGTCAGGTCGTAGCTGCCCGCGGAGGAATCATCGACGCCTCCGATCTCGAGGAGCCAGACTCCGGCGCCGGCGGGGATCGTCTCGTCGATCGAAATTCGCAGGGACGCGTCGTCCATTTTCTCCCAGGCGCGCTCCAGGACGACGGTTCCGCCCGGATCCTTGAGGGTGAGCGCGCAGGCTCCGGCTTCGATATCGATCGCTCCGGAAAGCCGGAGCAGGGGATCCGAGGACCCCAGGTCGATGTAGGAGGATTCCGCGCGCGCGCCCGAGAAAAGTCCCTGGAAGGAACTCTGGCGGACGGAAACGCAGGAAACGAGGATCAGGGCCGACGCGATCGCTGCGGCCGTCCGGAGGACGCGTCGCGGGTCGAATTCGATCATGGCTACTCCCGGAGGATGAAGTCCGCCGCGTCGGGCGCCCGAAGGCCGCTCGCGATCGGCGACATGTAACAAAATACCGCGGGAAGCCTCCGGTAACAACAAAAAAGGCGCCGACGCGAAATATCGCGCCGGCGCCTCGTCGGGCTGGAGAAGCGACGCTTCAAGGAGCGGCGCTTCAAAAAGCGCGCTTCAAGAAGCGGTGCGTTTGATTTTTTTGGTCGTGGTCATCTCCATGGCCTCGTCCAGCACGGTGACCTTCTCGATCTTCTGGTAGGGCATCAGGCGCTGGTTGACTTCCGCGACGATGGCTTCGATGCGTTCGGTCACCGCTGCCTTCGGTTTCGCCGCGCCGTCCTTGTCCTTGAAGGCTTCGGCGTTCGGGAATACCAGGGCTTCGATGCCTTCGACCTTCATCTTCCTGTCCGCCTCGTAGCCGCGCACCAGGATCTGATCGATCTCGTCGTACAGCTGGAATTCGTTTTCGATCTCCTCCGGATACACGTTCTTTCCGCCCTCGGTCACGATGAGGTTCTTGGCGCGGCCGGTGAGGTAGAGGTAATTCTCGGAATCCAGGTAGCCGAGGTCTCCCGTCTTGAGCCAGCCGTCCCGGGTGAAGGCCTCGGCGGTCTCCCCGGGCATCTTGTAGTAGCCCTTCATGACCATGGGACCCTGCACGACGATCTCCCCGACGCCGCGTTCGTCCGGATCGACGATTTTCATCCGCACTTGTTCGCTCAGCCGCCCGACGCTCTTCACCTTGAAATGCGCCACCGGGTTGAGCGTGAGGATAGGGGAAGTTTCGGTGAGGCCGTAGCCCTGGATGAAGTCCAGGCCCAGCTCGTTGTACTGTTTGAAGACGCTCGGCGCCAGCGGTCCGCCGCCCGAGATGCAGATCCGGATCGTCGCGAGCGAGGCCTTGTCCAGGACCGAACGGAACATCTTCTTTCCCGGATTGACTTTGAAGACCGTCTTTATGAAGCCGGAGATCGCCATCATCGTGCGGATGAGCCAGTAGGCGACGGGGCCCTTTGCCTTGATGCCGCGCATGATGCCGGCCAGGACTTTGTTGAAGAGCATGGGGACGCCGAGGAACATGGTGATCCTGGCATCCTTGAGTTCCTTGAGTATGGCCTTGGTCACCATCTTCTTGCCGAAGACGAGCTCCGCCCCAACCGAAAGGGCCTCGATGAACACGGCGAGCATGGTATAGGAGTGGTGGATGGGCAACAGGGCATAGAAGACATCCGTCGGGTAGAGCGTGAGATTGGTCTGCGCCAGGAAGCAGTCGGAGACGAAATTCTTGTGGGTGAGCATGACGCCCTTGGGGGAGCCGGTCGTGCCTGAAGTGAAGAGGATGGCCGCAAGGTCGTCCTCCTTCGCCTCCTCAATCGCCGCTTCCGGCCCGTCCAGATCGTAGACGTAGCTGCCGATGCCCTTCCTCAGTGAAATGACGGCCTCCAGGGCTCCCGGTGCAGACGCCCAGCGCTCATGCTTCTCCTCGTCCACGAATAGGATGCGGACGTCGGCCGTTTTCATGAGCAGGTCGATTTCCTCGTTCTTCAGTTGGTAGTCGATGGGCACTACCGTCGCGCCGGCGAAGAGCACGCCGAGGTAGGCGACCGCCCACTCGGGGGAGTTCTTGCCGGTGACGGCCACCGAATGGCCCTTCCCGATACCGCGCGCGTGAAGCCAGCGGGAGACCGCCCGGACCCTCAGGAGGGCCTCGTCGTAGCTGAGGGTCACCCGGTCAGGCTCGAAGACCGTGAAGCACGGCCGCGAACCGTGCCGCGAGGCGGTGATCCTGAAAGTCTCGGGCAGGGTGGGCCATTCGCCTGAAAACTCTTTGCCGCGGTATTCGTCCAGGAAGGACCAGGGGCTCGTGGATGCGGTCATCTGAAATACCTCGCATTTTGATGCGCGGTCCGAACGGAGACCGCGTCGTGAATGAATAGACCCGGGGACGCGGGGACGGTTGCGACCGGAGGCTCTTTTATTCTACAGTCCCTGTGATATGCTGGGAAGATGCCGGCGCCGCCGGCCACAGGAGCCATCCCGATGATCCAGGTCCACTCCGCTTCGCGTTCTGCCGTTCTCGGCGCGGCTTTCCTCTTCATGACGCTCTCCTCCTGCTCGGCCCGCATCGGAGCGACTCTCCGTGCCGACGGTTCGGCCGAAGCGACGATCTCGGCTTCGGTCGCCCAGCGTACCGCCGCCCTGATCCGCAATCTGTCGGGGCTCTCCGGGGCATCAAGACCGGGCTCCGTTCTGGACGCGGCCGTACTTTCCGGATCCCTCAGGAACTCCCCCGCCGTCCGGTCCGCCGCGTTCAGGAACATCGATGACCGGAGCGTATCCGGTACCCTCGCCATCGCCGATTTCCGGCTCCTCGCCGCGGGTTCCCCGGCGGGGGGGGGCGACCCGGAACCCTTCATCCGCGTAGAGAAGACCGGCCCCGGCGGAACGGTCTTCGTTCATCTGGACAGAAAAACCGCCCCGGCCGTGCTCGATTCCCTTTCGCCCGAAATCGGCGCATATCTGGAGGCCCTCATGGCTCCCGTCGTCACGGGGGAGGACTTGACCGAAAGCGAGTATCTTGAGTTCGTGGCGGCGGTCTACGGAAACGCCGTGTCCGCCGAAATCGCCGCCGCTTCGCTGACGCTTACCCTGAACCTTCCCGGTCCGGCTATCGCGGTCCTCGGCGGTACGCTATCCGACGGGGCGGCCGAATACTCGATCCCCCTGGTCCAGCTCCTCGTATTGGAGAATCCGGCCGATCTGGCCGCTACCTGGAACTGATGATTTCGCAATATAGGGATAAAATTATATAGATAAAAAATCAAGTCAAATCCGTCTTGCGCAAATGTCGCCGTCCATATAAAATACGCTCGTTCTTAAAACGATACTTTTTTATCTATATTGGAACGGGGGTATACATGGCAACGGCGAGCGTCGCGCAGACGCGCGAGATCGAGTTCCCGAAGGAACTTACCGCGTTTATCGACGAGTGGAAGTCGAAACCGGGCAGCCTCATCATGATGCTGCATAAAATTCAGGAGACCTTCGGTTTCATTCCGCGGGAATCCGCCGAGAAGCTGGCGCGCATTTCCGGAATCCCTTTGGCGAGGATCTACGGGGTGGTCACCTTCTACCATTTCTTCAAGACCACCAAGCCGGGAAAGCATACGATCTCGGTCTGCCTCGGCACCGCCTGCTACCTGAAGGGCGGACAGGACCTGATCGAAGAGGCGCGGAGCATACTCAGCCTCGGCGTCGACGAAGTGACCGCCGACGGCCAGTTCTCCATAGATGCGGTGCGTTGCGTCGGTTGCTGCGGCCTGGCTCCCGTCCTCACGATCGGCAACGACGTGTACGGCAAGCTCACCAAGGACCAACTCCCCGACATAATCGCGAAGTACCAGTCCAAATAACATGCATTTCTCCCTCTGCGACCTCGCGGCGGATATCGCGCAGAATGCCGCGGAGTCCGGAGCGTCCGTCCTGGAGGCGGACATAGCCGAGACCGATACCGAGTTCCGTTTCGCCATCGCCGACGACGGCAAGGGCATGACGGAATCCCAGTTGGAGCGGGCGAAGGATCCCTTCCATACGGACGGGAAGAAGCATCCCGGCCGGAAGGTAGGGCTCGGCGTACCTTTCCTGATCCAGACCGCGGCCCAATCGGGCGGCGGCTGGGACATCCGGTCCCGACCGGGAATCGGGACGACCGTCGAAGCGAGCTTCGACCTGGGCAATATCGACGCGCCGCCCGTGGGCGACGTACCGGGCCTGCTCCGGACGATCCTCCTGTTCGAAGGTCCGGCGGAGATGGTCCTCCGGCGTTCCTATAACGGAACGCGCGGCAGGACCGCCTACGAGGTCCGGAAGACGGAACTCGTCGAGGCTCTGGGAGGACTTGAGTATGCGGGGGACCTGGTGCTCCTGGATACGTACCTGCGTTCCCTTGAGGAAGACGACGAAGAAACTGACGAAACGTAAGGAGCGAAGAATATGGCGAAGATGACCCTGGAGGAACTCCGGAAGCTCCGGGATTCCAAGAAGACCGATCTCAGGAAACGGGAAGCCGACGGCAAGGAAATTCAGGTTATCGTGGGCATGGGCACCTGCGGCATCGCGGCCGGAGCCAAAGCCTCCCTGGACGCCTTCCTGACGGCCCTGGACGAGAAGAAGCTCGCGGACGGGGTGCTCGTGCGCCAGACCGGTTGCATGGGGCTGTGCCACTCGGAACCCACCGTCGAGGTGGTCGTTCCCGGGATGCCGACCGTGATTTACGGAAAGGTCGACGCCGCCATCGCGCGGGAAATCGTCGAGAAACACTTGATCGGGAGGAGCCTCCTCGAGAACCTCATCCTCGATCGCCCCGCC
>Ga0209727_1000194_pt1 | contig 76695 bp, 116 predicted proteins | sample RifGroC1_FD_183995 | JGI IMG/M metagenome (GOLD analysis project Ga0209727, IMG submission 183995) | Groundwater microbial communities from Rifle, Colorado, USA - Groundwater C1 (SPAdes) (version 2) | ecosystem: Environmental > Aquatic > Deep subsurface > Groundwater | place: Rifle, Colorado... | reverse complement strand
CTGTCCCCTAAAAAATACTCCGGGGGAGCGTTTTCCTGTATGTTTCAAAACATATTCGAAGGAGGTCGTGTTGAGGTGTCAACCATAGGCAAGCCAATCCTCAAATGTTTATGTCCAGATTATATTCCCGCACCAGATTATGTCAGTGGGAAACCGAAAAACTGTTTTACCTGTGATTATGGAACGGGAACCAAATGTGAAGACATGCATGCGGCATTAGCCGAAATGGAAAAGAAACATAATGCATATTCACATATGCTAAATCATACGAATCGTGGGGTGGAACATTATTAAAACATATTCTATAAACACTTTCAAACGCGACAGTTGGACTTCGTAAAAGTAGGTGTGGTGAGCCTGCTCTCCTTTCAAGAGACGCTGTCTCAGCGTTAGAAGTCTTACCGTCGCGTTTGAAAGTGTTTATGGACTGTTAGAAGAGAGGCACAAACACTTGTGAAAGTATTAGCAAAAACGGTTGGTACTCTAGCGACGATCATATTTGTGACCCTATTGGTTAAAACTATTACCAAATCTAGAAGTGGTCCTACCATTAAACCTGTTAGTAATACGTTTCTTATTTCGTGTGACTTCTTTGAACCATCAGAACTAGCTCTAAACAGTCAGGGTGATATAATTAAAAATTGTGGTAGTTGTATCACATGGAACGGGGAAAGCTGTAGCGATAAAGCTCGATTAAAAAGTCACTACAATATTTAGGAGGGTACATAAACTATGATATCTGTCAAAAACATATCGGTCATGAATCTGGAAAATGCTATACGAGGAATGAGAAACCCTCTAGAGAGTTGGGGCGAGTCGGATAGCTTCGTTCAGGAGGGATCTAATACGTTTGTTATGGGTCCAAAAGACATGGCGTTAGCCCTAAAATTAATAAGAGCCGGTTCCGACCACTCTAAATTCATGAGACAGATATTCGTTTCTATGGATATAACCGCCCCTATGAGTTGGTGGTGGGACATGGATACATACAAGGTGGCTACTGTTAAAAACAGCACTAGTAGAATGCATAAACTCGGAACTAGATTACTTACCGTCCATGATTTCAGCTATGATAATGAAGACGGCGAGTATAACATGACTCCCTTCCGACAGTATGTGCTAGATGATTTGAACAGGCGAATATTGGAATACCAACAGCTAAAAGAGACTGACCCCAAAGCCGCTAAAGCGCTATGGCGAGAGATCATATTCGATTCGCCTCAAAACTACAACTTCTTATCCACATGGACTGGTAGTTACGAGAATCTTAGAAATGTTCGTCATAATCGGAACAATCATAAGCAACGGGAATTTCCAGACTTCTGTAGGATTATAGACGAACTTGCTTACAGTGAGTTAATCAGGGCGGGGAGTAACAGGAAAAAAGCTAATTGTAACTATCTTGAAAGGGGTCATCACCATGAACCTGACACAACAAAACCGTTTGAAAATTTTAACATTTAGTAGTCTATGTCTCAATGTAATTTTACTTATGGTGATCATTTTTATAGCGATTAGTTTAATCTTAAGTGGCGTGAACACTAAGCCTTCTACTTTTAACATACCGCATAGAACAACACTAGATTTCATCGCAGTTAAAACAACTACTATTATACCAGAAAAACCAAAAGTTACAGTCTCTAGAAGTATTAAGTTTAACCCGCACGAAGAGATCAATTACTATGTACGAATAATCGCTTTACGATATGCCATAGATCCTATGCTTATCAGGAGTATCATTCAACAGGAGTCTGAATACTTACCCGCAGCAACAAACGGTGACTGTCTTGGACTAATGCAAGTAAGTACACGTTGGCATGCTCAAAGAGCTCAAAAACTAGGAGTCACTAATTTCTATGATCCATATGGTAACATTTTAATAGGGGTTGATTATCTCGCCGAACTATTCACTACGTATAAAGACCCGGAGTTGGTATTAATGCTTTACAATATGGATCATAAAACGGCATTCGAGATGTACTCTGAATGGCAGATTAGTGCTTACGCCAAGACGGTCTTAGCCAGAGCCGAAGTATATCGGAACGTAGGGGTGACAATAAAGTAATGGAATACACAATTGATATTACAACTTACTGTCAGCATACGTGTAGTTATTGCTCCACAAACGCCTCAGTTAATGGCGAACATTTATCCTTGGATAAGATCAAAGACTTTTTAAAAGAGGTTACTCTTTTTGATTTGATAAATATATCTGGTGGGGAACCCTTATCTCATCCTCAATTCTGGGATATTCTACAATACTGTAAAAGTAGAACTAAAAACGTATGGGTCTACACTAATGCTCTAAACCAAATAAGATACAATACGGACGTAATACAGGAAATTAAGGTGGAAGCAAACGTCTGTTTAGTCCCCGGTAAAAATGCGTATATTCCTAAAAATGCAGATAAAGTTCACTTGTTAAAACTGGTTCCGCAAGGCAGAGCTAAGAATATGAACACTGCTAACATCAAGTTATCTGGGGATGACTGTGTCAATTGTAATCATAAAGTTCTGCAAGCAAACGGTATTATTGTAAATGCTCCATGCAAGAAAACATACATCTAGGAAAAGGGGGATGACTTAAAGATGGCCGTAACTAAGAGAGAAGAATCGCCGTCAAGAAAGCGACGACCACCAGCAACAACGCCTGAAGCTCGTGAGAACCAATTAATAGAATTAGCCGTTGACTTGGCTGAGAAACAACTTTTAAAAGGCACGGCGTCATCGCAAGTCATATCTCATTATCTAAAAAGAAGTTCGACCAAGGAACGAATTGAGATAGACATTCTCGAAAAACAACGGGAACTCATCATAGCCAAAACGGACGCTATTAAATCAGGAAAGAAAACGGAAGAATTATACGCGAACGCTCTTAGAGCAATGCGAGCTTACAGCGGACAAGATGATCCTGACGATTGAAGAGGGGCGATTTGAATGCTCAGTTTAGAAAAACAGCACGATAAATCGAATAGCAAGTTCTGGTGATGAGCAGAACGTATCGGGAAATCCTTGAAAAGCAGAGAGAACTTATCGTAACTAAAACAGAGTTAATCAAAACTATGAAAAAAGGGTCGATGAACCGTATATAAATGAACTCAATGTTATGCAATCTTATAGTGGCCAGTCAGGCCTCGACGATTAGGAGGACGTCATGAAGATTATTGCGTATAAGGGGCGTAAATACCTCGTGGCTTCTCCTCGACTGTGTGGGGGTAGTCTTCGTCTAACTTGCGAGGCATGGACCACCCGGGCCATACAAGACATTTGGGGTAAGACGCGAATATACCCAAACAATCAGGTAAAGGGTGTCCTGGTTCTAAACGACTTAGCGCGGTTATTCCTAGAAGGAAATGGGGAGGCATGATAATGTTAATTGCTTTAGAAAAACCATCATTGTCCGAATTATCTCACTATGGTATTCTTGGAATGCGTTGGGGTAAGCACAAAGCAGAACCCGCATCCGTGGTTAAAGCCCGAAAAGCACAGGCTAAACAAAAAGCAAACGTTAAAAAAGCAGTTCGACAGATGAACAAAGAAACAGGCTATGGCATGCTCGCCCCGTCAAGCAAAACCTTGAAAACAGTAACCAATGCTCAACTTGAACTCAAGTACAGTGGCGACGATCTATCATCAGCGAAAATATTAGATAAGCTTAAGGGTACTAAGAAATCGGATGCCCAGATTAAGATGGAATCCGACTATAAGAAAAAGGGGATGAACTCTGATGAAGCGGCCGTCGCTGCATATCAGCATTTACAAACTAAGAAAGTATTATCAACATTAGGCACCCTGGCATTAGTCGGTGGGGCTGGGTTTATTGCGTATAAAGAACACAATTTTAGAGTCGATAAAATCATAAAATCGGGATCTCTCATACAACATATGTCCGCTGATTCAACAAAAGGAGTTAACGATGCATTTTATGCGGCTAATAACGGATTGGATAAGATAAAGTATCAAGGGTTGTTTGCTGGTCATTTAAAAAGAAACATGGGCGGGGATGCATTTAAAAAGGACATAAAGATATTGTCCGACATTAAACAGGCGTCTCATAAAAATGCAACCGCAACACTTTCCGAAATGGTTAAAACAGATGCTGAATTTGCAGCGGGTTTAAAAGAATACATGACTCCTAAGAACATTAAAGTCTGGGGTGGAGTTTATGGACCCAAAACAGTTAAAGCAGCAGAGGCTTTAAAGGCTGGCAAAGTTGATAAGAATGTCTATGAAGTATTTAATGCCTCATTAGTAGATCATTCTCCGCAAATGCAAAAGTTAACTGACGCCTATTATAAGAAGTTATCGTCAAAAGGGTACAATGCGATCAAGGATATTAACGACTCAAAATATTCAGGGTACAAGGCGATAAATCCAATAATCGCATTTAACGCGGCTGGTAAAATTGAAGTTGTTAGTGTCCGAAAACTTGCGGAAGCTGAAGTAGCTAAAGCCAATAATATAGGTCAAGCAGCGATAGCAACACAAGAACTAGCTACAGTTGGGGCCAAATTGACGGCTGGAATTCTAGGCGTAGGCACTGCATCAGGCGCTTATAAGAAGAGTTCGGACATTAAAAAGGCAACAGCTTATCGTAAGAAACATCCTGGAACTAAACTGTCTAATACCCAAATTATACGTATGCTTGAAAGGAAGAATGTTTAAGATGACACTCACCAAAAAAATACTCATCGGCTTAACAGTTATTGCCGGAACTATATTTCACGTGTCAACTAAAAAGGTCAGCATGGGTTCTCTCGAGATGGAGAATTTATTGAATTCTAAATCGAAATGAAAACCTATCGGGAGTTACAACGATTAAGGTCCTTTCTAGATCGGTTTGAATATTTGAAACTTGGCGGCACGGTTGGTAGAAGTACATTTGGGTACGATCGATATTTGAACCAGATGCTATATACTTCCAGACGATGGCGGAGAACTCGAGATGGCATTATAATCAGGGATAATGGGTGTGATTTAGGTATGGATGACTATGAAATCTTTGGCCGAATATTAGTACATCATATTAATCCCGTAACACTCGAGGATGTAGAGGAAGATCGCGATATAGTTTATGATCCTGAGAACTTAATTATCACAACCCATAGTACCCACAACGCAATTCATTACGGTGATGTATCCCTACTTCCAAAACTACCAATTGAACGAACTCGCAACGATACTTGCCCATGGAAATAACGAATATTCAGGAGGAGAAAATCAATAATGAACTATAACAAGATAATCCGAGAACCTCTTACCGAGAAAACCAAAGTTCCCGTAGAAGAGATAATCCGAGAACCAATGATAGAGTCCTCGCCTACCAAGGAGGAAGGACCTTTATCCGCCCAAGTTCCGACCAACGCAGCCACAGTTGTATGTCCTAGTCATTTAAATGTCAGGGAATCTGCGAATATTCTAAGTCGAGTGGTAGCCATCTTAAAACCGGGGGATGTGGTTGTTGTAGAGGGTGTCCAGGATGATTGGACTCGTATTTGTACTAGCTCTGGAATCGAAGGGTATAGTATTAGTGAGTACGTCGTACCAACACCGGTTGAATAGGAGGGTTGAACATGGATAGCATTCTCACATCCGTTAAAAAAATGCTGGGTATTGAAGAAGAGTATACCCATTTCGATTCCGATGTTACCATGCACATCAACTCGGTAATGTTATCTTTAAATCAATTAGGCGTTGGCCCATCAACTGGGTTTATGATAACTGATTCGACGGAAACATGGAGTGACCTTCTTCTCGATAGGTTAGATCTTATAGCGGCCAAGACCTTCATATTCTTAAAAGTAAAACTAGTATTTGACCCGCCATCAAGCGGCTTCGTAGTGGATGCAATGGAGCGCCAAATAAAAGAGCTAGAATGGCGACTCAACGTTCAAGCTGAAAAAGCTATTACTGTCTAAAACGGTATTTTAATAAGGAGGGAATAGTTGATGGGCAACCAAAACGCACTTAGTCATTATGGAGTTTTGGGTATGCATTGGGGTCGAACTGGTGCCGGCGCAAGCGTTAATCGAGTAGGCTCTAAACGTAAAGAAGCTAAGCAAGCCGCAAGAGAAGCTGCCGAGGCTAGGAAAAGTCCGGATCATAAAGAAGGACGAATCCTATATAATAAACCAGTTAGTGAAATGACAAATGATGAAATCATGAAACTAACCCGGCGGATTAATTTAGAAAAGCAGGTACGAGACATACATCCAAGCGCATACAAGAGGGGTATGAATATCGCTAAAGACATAACTGCTGCTGGAGTGACCATAGGGGGACTATATGCTCTGACACAAACACCAGTAGCTGGAAGAATTGCTAATGCTGGTTTGACCAAAAAGATTGTTAAACGGGCTGTTCAGTCGCCATTAGCTAAAGCTATCGCTAAAGCCGTAGCTAAAGCGGCCCTAAAAGTAGGGTAAAATCAAAATGAGAGTTGGATAAACATGGCTTTGTCAAATACAGCAACCCCAAAATATTATGCCATCTTTCGTGACGCTGTATTGCGAGGCGACATCCCCGTATGTAAAGAAATTTCTATGGAGATGAACCGAATTGACGAACTCATCGCAAACCCCGGAGTATATTATGATGATAGAGCCGTCGATGGGTACGTCGATTTTTGCGATCACGAACTGACACTTACCGATGGGTCTGATCTATCACTATTAGACACTTTTAAGTTATGGGCCGAACAAGTATTCGGCTGGTATTACTATGTTGAGCGAAGCGTATATGTCCCCAGTAAGGACAATCATGGCGGTAAGTATGTACTTAAGATGATTAAGAAACGCCTTACAAGTAAACAGTATCTCATCGTTGCTCGTGGCGCAGCTAAGTCTATGTATGGTTCTAGCATTCAAAGTTTCTTCTTAAACGTCGATACGTCCACCACACATCAAATCACAACCGGTCCAACGATGAAACAAGCGGACGAAGTCATGTCCCCGATCAGGACCGCCATTACTCGTGCACGAGGACCACTGTTTGAATTCCTAACCGAAGGCTCATTACAAAACACCACAGGCTCTAGAGCCAATCGTGTTAAGTTAGCCTCAACCAAAAAGGGAATTGAGAACTTCCTTACGGGGTCAATCCTAGAAATAAGACCAATGAGCATCGACAAACTGCAAGGTCTTAGACCTAAGATCTCGACGGTCGATGAATGGCTTTCTGGTGACATCCGTGAGGACGTGGTCGGTGCGATTGAACAAGGGGCGTCCAAGTTAGATGATTATCTAATTATTGCTATGAGTTCAGAAGGGACAGTTCGTAACAGCAGTGGTGATACAATCAAAATGGAACTAATGGACATTCTAAAGGGGGACTACATAAATCCCCACGTATCAATCTGGTATTATAAATTGGATACTATTGAAGAAGTCAACGATCCGTCTATGTGGTTAAAGGCGAATCCCAATCTCGGTAAGACTGTCTCCTATGAAACCTATCAGTTAGACGTGGAGAGAGCAGAGAAAGCACCGGCGGCTAGGAATGATATTCTAGCTAAGAGATTCGGCATTCCGATGGAAGGGTATACGTATTTCTTCACCTACGAAGATACGTTGCCTCATCGACGACGTACGTTCTGGTCTCTACCTTGTGCTCTGGGCGCCGACTTCTCTCAAGGGGATGACTTCTGTGCCTTTACGTTTATGTTCCCTCTTAAGACTGGGTCATTTGGTGTAAAAACTCGCGCTTATATTACATCCCTAACCTTAATGAAATTACCTGGAGCTATGCGTACCAAATACGATCAGTTTATAAAAGAAGGCAGTCTTATCGTCCTCGATGGTACAGTTCTAGATATGATGGAAGTCTATGATGACGTGGATAAACACATAATTGATTCGGGTTATGATGTTCGTTGCTTTGGTTTTGACCCATATAATGCGAAAGAGTTCGTTGCCAGATGGGAAGCTGAGAATGGACCATACGGAATTGAAAAAGTAATACAGGGATCGAAGACCGAGTCGGTTCCTCTAGGTGAACTTAAAATCTTAGCTGAAGAACGTATGCTTATATTTGATGAGGAGCTAATGTGTTTTGCTATGGGCAATAGTATAACTCTAGAGGATACAAATGGTAATCGGAAGCTATTGAAGAAGAGGTACGAGCAAAAGATTGATAGTGTTTCCGCATTAATGGATGCCTATGTAGCATATAAAGCTAATAAAGATGAGTTTGAATAGGCGGGACGGTTATGTACGGGGAAGTGGAAACGAAATAAAGCACTTTGGCATTCTCGGTATGCACTGGGTGTTAGATCATCACAAAAAAGATATTCGAACATTAAGTAGTAAGGAGGCTAATAATAATGAATCAAGTTCAAAATGAATTAATGCATTATGGTGTTCTTGGTATGCATTGGGGTAAACGCAAAGCTCAAGCTAAAGCTTGGGGGAAAGAAGCCAAAACCACGATCAGGAATGGTATTAAGCATCCTAATTTAAGTAATCAGGCAAACCGAGCTTCTATGCGATCAGCCAGTACCAAAGACAAACTTAGACGATCATTTTTGTATCAAAGTACTAAGGACCTCAAAGATGTTAATGCTCGAGCTGCGGCATTGATAGCTGCTAAGCAAATTAAAACTAAGCCAATTAAGAACATTGACAGTAAGAAAGTGGCCCTTGGCAAGTCTATTGTTCGTGGTACGCTACTCGGTACTCTGGCAGGGGTTGCTGTTATGGCAGTTACTAAAAACGAAAAAGCTGGCCAAGTGGCGTCAAATGCTGTGTTTGTGACTAGTGTTTTAAATTCTCGTAAGAAGTACTATGGTACCAACCAACCAAGAAAAAAATAGTAAGGAGGTGCTGTTGTGGCGGAGTCAATGGGTACAAGACTTAAACATGCATGGAATGCTTTTAAGAACCGAGACCCTACGGAAGTTTATACCCAGCAAGGCCTAGGCTATTCGTCGTCATCTAGACCCGACCGAATAAAAGCATACACTACAAATGCTCGATCAGTTATTAGTGCGGTGTATAGTCGTATCGCCTTGGATGTAGCATCGGTTACTATTCGACATGTGCGGCTAGATCAAAATGAGAGATTTGTTGAGACTATTTCTTCTGGACTAAATGAATGTCTTACGTTAGAAGCAAATACGGATCAAACCAGTCGAGCGTTTGTTCAAGACATTATATTGTCGATGTTTGACGAAGGGGTTGTGGCCGTAGTTCCAGTGGAAACAACAGCAGACCCAACATTTTATGGGGCTTTTGATGTAAATAGTTTTAGAACTGGTCGTATCATAAACTGGTATCCTAAACATGTGCGCGTAAGACTCTATAACGAGAGAACCGGGGCTCACGAAGAAATTACCCTACCCAAAAGTATGGTAGCTATAATTGAGAATCCGCTATATTCCGTTATGAATGAGCCCAACGGCACGTTAAAACGACTCATTAGGAAGTTGACGCTTCTGGATTCAATAGATGAGCAAAGTGGATCTGGTAAACTCGATCTAATAATTCAACTTCCGTATGTTATTAAAACCGAAGCTAGGCGTGAACAAGCAGAGACACGCCGAATGGACATTGAAAGACAACTGTCTGGTAGTAAGTACGGTATCGCATATACCGATGGTACCGAGCGTGTTACACAACTTAATCGTCCCGTCGAGAATACCCTTATGGACCAAGTTCAGTACCTAACGAGTATGCTGTATAGCCAGTTAGGATTAACTGAAGATGTGTTCTCTGGTAAAGCCGATGAGAAGACTATGTTGAATTATAATAATAGAACTGTGGCGCCACTTCTGAATGCGATAATAGACGAGTTTAAGAGAAAATTCTTGACTAAAACCGCACGAACCCAGAAACAATCCATTATGTACTTCAAAGACACATTTAGCCTTGTTCCGGCTACTCAATTGGCGGAGATCGCTGATAAGTTTACTAGGAATGAGATCCTATCGTCGAATGATTTCCGAGCCATACTCGGATACAAACCCGATCCTAATCCAAAATCGGATGCCCTAATTAATAAGAACATAGCGGACAAATCTTTAGCAAGTGGTCAAAGCTTTATTAACGCGGCCACCAATGCGAATCAAAATGGGGAGGAACAGTAATATGCCGAATACCAAATTTGACTTTAGTGGATATGCCACTAAAAACGGTCTTAGATGTGCCGATGGCCGCATAATTATTAAGGACGCATTTAAGCATCAAAGTGGTAAAACAGTACCCTTAGTATGGCAGCATCTTCACAATGAACCTGCAAATATCCTCGGTCACGCTATTCTCGAGAATCGTGAAGACGGAGTCTATTGCTATGCGGTGTTTAATGACACTGAAGCAGGACAAAATGCAAAAGCACTAGTTGACCATAAGGATATTTCAGCCCTATCCATCCATGCCAATCAATTAAAACAAAAGGGTGCGGATGTGCTTCATGGCATGATTCGAGAAGTTAGTCTCGTTCTTGCAGGAGCTAATCCCGGTGCTTTGATTGATAATCTGAGCTTTGCCCATGGCGATGGTTCCTTTGTCGATGACGAAACCGAGGCTATTATCTATACGGGTCTTGAGTTTGAGCATGCTGATGGTGGATCAGAAATGACGCCAGAAATGATGATGAAAACGAAACCGGAAACGATGATGCGAATGATGTCTCGTATGATGTCTGAAATGACACCAGAAATGATTTTAAAAATGACGTCTGAAATGCCACCAGAAATGGTGTCTCGAATGATGTCTGACATTAATTCTGATGAGCAAAGAATGATGCATGCTGCTGGCGACGATAAGGCAACTGCCGACGAAAAAACATTAGGTGATGTATTTGACACCTTCACTGAGGAACAGAAAAATGTAGTTTATGCCCTTATCGCTAAGGCTATTGAGGGCGAGGATGAGGACGCCGGGGAAGATGATGTCCAACACAACGACTCTGAGGACTCCGGAGAGAAAACCATCGCTGAGGTATTTGATACGCTCACCGAAGAACAGAAAAATGTGGTCTATGCAATGATTGCCCATGCAGTTGACGGGGAAAACCTCGATCATGGTAATGATGAAGGAGATGTAAATATGAAAAACAACGTATTTGATAACACAGCCGAACAGGGTAATTCCGCAAACACTCTCACTCACGATCAAATGAGCGAAATCGTTACTGATGCTAAACGTTTCGGTTCTTTGAAGGATAGCTTTATTTTCCATGCTACCGAATATGGCTTTGACCCAATCGATGTACTGTTCCCGGATGCTGTGTCAACCAATGTCAATGGTCCCGAAACTCTTAAGCGAGAGGACACCTGGGTTAGCATCGTTCTTGCAGAAGCAACTCATACTCCATTTGCCCGAATTAAGACCACTGTGGCCAACATTACTGCTGATGATGCTCGTGCTAAAGGTTATGTAACTGGTACACTTAAGAAAGACGAGATCATTCCGCTGCTTAAGCGCGTAACTACACCCACAACCATCTATAAGAAACAAAAGTTGGATCGCGATGACATGGTTGATATTACAGACTTTGATGTCGTAGTATGGCTTAAGAATGAAATGCGCGGAATGTTGAATGAAGAACTTGCCCGTGTTATTCTCGTTGGCGATGGACGATCTGCGGCAGACGAAGACAAAATTAATGAACTGAACATTCGTCCGATCGCTACGGACGACACCAGCATGTACATCCATCGGTCCATCATGCCGATCGCAACGACTCCTGACGAGATGATCGACGAACTCATTCGCTCACGCAAGAACTATAAAGGTTCTGGTTCGCCGACTCTTTATACCTCTACAGACTTCCTGACGGATATGCTTTTAGTTAAGGATACGTTGGGTCGTCGCCTTTATAATAATGTATCCGAACTGGCATCGGTTCTTCGCGTCAGCAAGATCGTTGAAGTCGAGCCAATGAATTCAGCTGTCCGTGCAGCAACAGAGACCCAGTCCAATAACATTCTCGGTATTATCGTTAACCTGAAAGACTACACGATTGGCGCCGATAAGGGCGGTCAAGTTGCAATGTTCGATGATTTCGACATTGACTACAACCAATACAAATACCTGATTGAGACTCGCGTCTCCGGTGCGTTAACTAAGCCTAAATCGGCTATTGTTATCGAAAGAGCTGGAGCAATCGGATAATCCATAAGAGGAGGTGAGTCTTTTGTTTTGGAACAGACGGAAACTTGGAAGAACTTGTACTGAATGTCAACATAAGCATTCGATGGCTTGTCCCAATAGTTCCGAATGCTATGATACAAAAGACAAGCCGTACTTCGAACCAAAGGAGATTCAAAATGGGAAAGTTTTACGGGAAAATCGGATACGCGGTAACCAGTGAAACTATGCCTGGTGTTTGGGAAGAGACTAATATTGAGTATAACTACTCTGGAGATGTCATTCGAAACACCAGGAAGTGGCAATCGGGAGAGAATCTTAATGACGACCTTGTGATTAATAACACGATTAGCATTATTTCCGACCCGTTTGCTAATCTGAACTTTCATGCTATGCGATACGTCGAATGGATGGGGGCTAAATGGAAAATAACTAACGTGGAAGTCCAAAGACCACGACTTATACTTTCGGTGGGAGGTGTATACACCAATGGGACAACGAGTTGACCTTCAGGTAATCCTTGAAGCTGTACTTGGTAACATGCATGTATATTATCAGCCTCCCCCGTCGGTAGTCATGCAGTATCCTTGTATTGTATACAGACGCGACTCTGTATCCGCCAAGTTTGCGGATGGCGTCCTATACAACCACAAAAAAAGGTATCAGGTAACGGTCATTGACAAGAATCCTGATAGTCTAATCCCAGATAAGGTCATGCTTCTACCGCTATGCTCATTCAGTACCCATTTCAAGAAAGACAATCTAAACCACGACGTGTACACATTATATTATTAAAGGAGGAACGACAACATGGCTAAACTTATTTGGGATGAAGTTGGTAAAAAGTTCTATGAAACTGGTGTGAGTAATGGGGTTCTCTACCCCCAGGATACAAATGGCGTTTATCCGCTAGGCGTCGTTTGGAACGGTCTAACGGCTGTTACCGAAAGTCCTTCTGGGGCAGAACCGACTCCTATTTATGCCGATAACATCAAGTATCTTAATCTGATGTCCGCCGAGGAATTTGGGGCCACGGTAGAAGCCTACACATATCCTGACGAGTTTGCGATTTGTGATGGATCAGCAGAACTATCAGTTGGGGTAATGGTTAATCAGCAGCTCCGAAAAGGATTTGGTCTCAGTTATCGAACTGAACTCGGCAATGATACTGCCGGTAGCGAACACGGTTATAAGTTACATTTGATTTATGGTGCTATGGCAGCTCCTTCGGAGAAGGGCTATGCTACAGTTAACGATGCTCCTGAAGCCATCACGTTTTCATGGGCAGTAACTACGACTCCGGTAGAAGTTACTGGGAAAAGACCAACGGCATCCTTAACAATTGACTCCACAAAAGTGGACTCGACCAAACTTGCCACACTTGAGTCAATTATTTATGGTAGTGTTGGCGTCGATCCACGTCTTCCATTCCCAGATGAAATCGCAGCTATATTTGGATCTGAAGCACCAACAACACTAGCGTTGACTATTGTTCCTGCTGACGCAGCTACAGCGGTTGTTGTTTCTGCGGACGTTGTTCTCACGTTCAATAACAAAATAGCCGCTTCGTCAATCGTTCTAACCTCACAAGCTGGAGTGCTCGTAGCAGCAACGAAGACTTGGGACGTTGCTGGAAAAGTACTCACTATCGATCCAACAGTCAACCTTACAGCGGCTACGTCTTATCTTGTTGTGATTAGTTTGGCGACCGATATCTATGGTCAAACACTCGCTCCTGTGGTCAAGAAATTCACGACTGCTTAATTAATTGGTCCTGTGCTAATAACACAGTCTAAACGCCTCCTCAACTGGGTTCTCTGAAATATGAGAGCCCTCTTTTATTTAGAAAGGATGGAAATAATGGAAAATTTAACCGCTTCTCAAATTCGGCATATCACCCATCTTAATATGAACTCGCCTGAGGGTTTTGGTGCCAAAATTCAAGAAATGATCACTGCTATAAATAGTGGATATACCACTTCGGGCACTCCTGTGAATGCAGCGAACGCGGCAAAAACCCTGGCGGTAACAGGCGTTGTTATTGATGGTGAAACGGTAACGATTAATAATCCCGCCATTGCAGGCGTTGACGTTTATGAATTCTTAGCCGATACCGCCCAGACTAAAACTACTCCAACAAATATTCCGGTTAATATCACAGCGTCAACAACTAAATCATCTATAGTATTAACCGTGGATACACAACCGACGGTTACCGATACGATGACCATCGGGACAAAGGTGTATACTTTTGTTGCTGATGGTACTGCCGCTGTGGATGGAGAAATCAATATTGGTACAGATTTACCAAGTGCTAAAATCGCGATCGTTGCCGCTATAAACGGAACTGACGCATTTAACCCTCCACACCCATTGGTAACCGCTGGGGTATTCGTAGTAAACGATTGTGCCATCACTGCATTAGTAGGCGGTGTCGCCGGAGACACTATTGCTACTACTGAAACATTTAATGCCGTGACAAATGTCTTTGGTGCTGTTACTCTAGGATCAGGAGCAGATTGCATAGCCGCTAATGCAATAACGGCTCTTGTCGCAGCCATTACCGCATCTGATACCCAAGGAGTAGGTGCTGTTGATGGCGCTGGAGACACGGTGGATTTAACTGCGGACGTCGCAGGCGTTATTGGTAACGCTATTATTATTGGCGAAACCATGACTAATGGAGCTTTCACAGCCGGTGCCCTTTTACTAACAGGTGGAATAGACGGTACGGTTGGTGTTGCTGGTCAAGGAATGGCGGACGCTACCTACCTATACAAACTTGTGGCCGATAATACTACATCCGGCAAAAACTGGCGCCGTATTTCTCTTGGGACGGCCTATTAATTAGCCCTCCTACTTGGGCTCTCTGTAACATGAGGGCCCTCTTTTTAATTTGAAAGGGGACCATGATACCATGTTAAAGAAGAAAATTACCTATGAAGATTATGATGGGAACACAAGAACTGAGGATTTCTACTTCAATCTTAATAAAGCCGAACTAACAGAGATGGAGATGTCCCACAATGGTGGTTTAGTGAAGACTATCGAAAGTATTATCGCCGCAGAGGATACTAAACGGGTTATCGAGATCTTCAAAGATCTAATCCTCAAGGCCTATGGTGAGAAGTCTGTTGATGGGAAGCGGTTTAAGAAAAGTCAAGAGATCAGTGATTCTTTCGCCCAGACTGAAGCATATAGTGTTCTATTTATGGAGCTGGCTACGAATGCCGACTCTGCCGCAGCTTTTGTTAACGGGATTACTCCCACAATCGCACAGCCAAAATTAACAGTATAGAATAGGAGGACCAGGAATGTTAAAGCTTATAATACCTGCTGTCGAACAATACGACGAGATTAACGACGAGTTCATCACAACAAAAGAACAAGTATTGCAGCTGGAACATTCCTTGGTCTCACTTTCAAAATGGGAGTCGAAGTGGTGTAAACCGTTCTTATCCAAAGAGTCAAAAACGTTCGAAGAATCAACCGATTATGTCAGGTGTATGACTCTGACCCAAAATGTTGACCCTAGCGTCTATGCCTATATTACCGATCAGAACGTTGCCCAAGTCAGTCAATACATAGAAACCCCGATGACTGCAACCATATTCTCCAACGAAAAGAAGACACTTAATCGAGAGATAATTACGGCCGAAATCATATACTACTGGATGATATCCATGACCATTCCTTTTGAATGTCAAAAGTGGCATCTTAACCGATTATTAACTTTAATTAATGTTTGTAATATAAAGAATCAACCTGCCGGTAAGATGAGTAAAAAAGAACTCATCAGTAGAAACAAAACCCTTAATGAATCACGTCGAAAATCAATGAACACTAAGGGATAATCAACGGGATAACTGAAGTGAGAGGTGAGCTACATGATTACGTTCAAACAAAGCGGAGACTTTAAGAATACTGACAGATTTCTTAAAATAGCCGAAAGACTTGACTACTTAGATATACTAAAAAAGTACGGACAAATGGGTGTTTTAGCTCTTGCTTCGGCCACCCCTGTTGATACTGGTTTGACAAGTCAGTGCTGGGATTATCAGATAAAGATATCCAAAGGTACTTTGAAAATATATTGGACCAACTCGAATGCTGTGGACGGAGTCCTTATTGCCATACTTTTACAATACGGGCATGGTACTAAAAACGGAAGTTACGTACAAGGACGAGACTATATAAATCCGGCAATTCAATCTGTGTTTGATGGCTTTGCAGATGAAGCATGGAAGGAGGTAACCCAAAAATGAACGCTGTTGATACTCGCATTATAGAAATGCAGTTTAAAAATGAACATTTTCAAGCTAATGTACAAGATAGTATGCAGGCAATTGAGGGTCTAAAAAAAGGACTTAATTTAGACGCCGCAACTAAAGCACTACAAGGCCTTCAAATCACTGGTGATAATTTCTCTTTAGCGGGAATAGGCGCAGGAGTGCAACAGCTCGTCGATAGGTTCTCGACTATGGGTATTGCCGGTATGACTGTGATTCACAATCTTACTAATGCCGCTATCGATATGAGCGGAAAATTAGCGGGCGCTATAACTGGACCCCTCATTGAAGGTGGTAAAAAGAGAGCACTGGCTATAGCCCAAGCTAAGTTCCAATTCGAAGGTCTTGGTATGGATATAGAAGCCACGATGAAAAATGCAAATGATGCAGTAAGCGGGACTGCGTATGGTCTTGCCGACGCTGCGATGGTAGCTTCTCAGCTCGGAGCATCCGGCATGAGAGCCGGAGACGCAATGTACTCGTCCTTGAGAGCTGTTTCAGGTGTCGCGGCAATGACTGGTAGGGAATATTCTGATATAGGTCGAATCTTTGTAGGGGTCGCTGGTAATGGGCGACTAATGGGTAACGATCTTTTACAACTATCGAGTAGCGGTGTTAACGCGGCAGCAACTCTAGCTAAAGCTTTAAATAAAAGTGAAGCCGAAGTTCGTGAGATGGTGAGCGATGGTAAGATCAGTTTCAAAATATTCTCAGATGCTATGGACGATGCTTTTGGGGCACATGCTAAAGATGCTAATAAACTATTTACCGGAGCACTAGCTAATGTAAAATCGGCTTTGGGTCGTATAGGCGCAGACGTAGCCGCTGTGGCATTCGATAATCTACGTGACATTTTAAACGCGTTACGACCGGTTATCAATAATGTACATACGGCTCTTAAACCGTTGATTGGTGTATTTAATACCGTTACTACTGGATTAAGCAAAGGGATCATTGATAAATTAGATATCAAAAATTTTGGACCATTAGTAAATGTACTTCAGTCAGTACACAATGTCACTAAAGGCTTATATAGCATTTTAAAACCCATCAAAGATGCTTTTCAAGAGATCTTTCCAGCAGCAACTGTCACTCAACTGTTATTCTTTACGGGCGGACTCAAGGATCTAACCGATAAATTCAAAATGGGAGACACACAAGCCTCCAATATTAAAGACACATTCAAGGGAGTATTCGCCGTACTAAATACGGGTTTACTAATCCTCCTTGCATTCGGCAAAGCTGTAGCTTACATGGCAGCCCCTTTACTACCAATAGCAGATAGACTACTGTATATAACAGCTGCCATTGGTCGATTCCTTGTAGCAGTAGACCAATCAGTAAAGTCTTCTACTATATTTAACGAAGCGATTACTTTTCTAGCATCAGTTATAACCCCGGTCGCTAACTTTATTGCTGACGCACTGACGGCCTTGACAGAGGCATTCAAAGCTCTATGGAACAACGATGCCGGTGACGGAGATAAGTTTACAGGTAGAGTGTCCGCTAGGTTTGCTGGATTAAACAAAGTACTTGACTTATTACATCAAGCCCTATCTAAACTAGTTACGGCGTTTAAAACTATGTTCCCCGTGTTTGGTAAGCTTGCCACTATTGCCGGTGAAGCACTTAATCAGTTCGGAGACATCATACTAAACACCCTCAAAGCCGGTAACTTTAAAGCTATATTTGACATGATAAACGGAACCTTGTTTGCAGGCATACTAATCGGACTAAACAAGTATATATATTCCATAACGAACATAGCAACCAAGGGTGGCTTCTTACAAAACATTACCGGAGTCTTTAACGGAGTCAGAGCCAGTCTTAGATTGTGGCAGCAAGAGTTACAAGCAAAAATAATAAAGAGTATCGCGATTTCTATTGCTATTTTGGCTGCGGCTTTAGTTGCTATTTCGTTAATCGATTCGGAAAAACTAACTTCTTCATTGGTAGCCATAGGTACTTTACTGACTGAGCTATTCGTGGCTATGGGTCTGCTTGGCAAAATTGCTGGAGGACCTGGTATAATCGCTACGTTCAAGCTAATCGCAGCCATGCAAGGACTAGGCATCGCCATTCTTATTCTAGCTGTCGCTATGGGAAAATTAGCAAAACTCAATTGGGAAGAAATAGCCAAAGGTCTTACCGCTATAGCTGCGCTTTGTGTAATATTAGTCGCCACCTCAGCAGGGCTTTCAAAAGCGTCGTCTAAAATGGTATCCAGTAGTGTAGGTCTTATATTATTTGCGGTTGCGTTAAACATGCTTGCTGACGCAGTTATAAAATTAGGAGCTATTGATATGAAGTCTCTAGCTAAAGGTTTAGGCTCAGTTGGTGTGCTGGTTCTTGAGTTAGGTATATTTATGAAGTTGACAAGCGGTAAAGGTATGGGTCTAAGTAGCAGCCTCGGACTTATTGCTCTGGCTCAGGCTATAATTATGTTAGCAACTGCCGTAACAGCATTTGCAGCATTAGACGTTAATACATTAATCAAGGGTTTAGGTGCAGTTGTTACAGTTCTTCTTGAACTTGCTATATTTACTAAGCTTACAGGCAACGCTAAGAACGTAATCGCTACAGCCCTTGGGTTACTGATTCTGGGACAAGCAATGCTTATATTTGCCCAAGCCATTGGCGTTCTTGGAAATATGTCCGTTGAACAACTCCAAAAAGGTCTACTTGCAATGGCGGGAGCATTGGCTGCAGTAACTATTGCCGTTAGATTAATGCCTAAAGGAATGGTATTCACAGGCGTTGGGCTTATAGCCATCGCGGCTGCCTTGGTTATTCTATCAAGAGCATTACAAACTATGGGTGGTATGACGTGGGACGAGATCGCCAGAGGTCTTACTGTATTGGGTGGTGCGTTAATTATCATCGCGGCGACAATGGCCTTAATGACAACGTCCTTAGCAGGCGCTGCAGCATTGTTAATTATTTCAGGGGCCCTTACCGTCTTAGCGACAGTCATGCAAACATTAGGAGCAATGTCCTTAGCTCAAATTGGTAAAAGTCTGATTGCTTTAGTGGGCGTATTTGCGGTACTAGGATTATCCGCTCTTATTTTAGCGCCGTTAGTTCCCGTGTTACTAGCACTTGGCGCAGCAGTACTACTTTTAGGCATTGGGTGTCTGGCCGTCGGGGCTGGATTAACCTTATTTTCGGTAGCGTTGACAGCTCTCAGTGTAGCTTTAACTGCTAGTGGTGGAGCAATTGCACTATTCATCACAAGTATCGTTGGATTACTACCTATGCTTCTTTCCCAGTTACGCGTGACGCTTGTGACTCTATGTGAAGTCTTAGCGGCTACAGCACCAGCATTTGTCGACGCATTGGTAATTGTAGTTTCAGCCCTTGTAGACGGGCTCATACGAATAATACCTAAACTATTAGAGGGACTATCGGTCGTTCTAAAATCAGTATTAGATTTTCTCGTTAAGTCTATACCCATGATAGTGGATGCGGGCATGAAGTTGGTTATGGGTCTACTTAAGGGCATTCTAGACAATATCGGTAAGATATTGGTGGTTGGAACTCTAATAATCATAGAATTCTTAAAAGGTGTGGCTGATAAACTCCCGGCGGTGATTCAAGCAGCCTTCGAAGTTATTATTAGTTTTATCAACGGATTAGCCGACGCAATCAGAACTAACGGCGCGGAAATAACTAGTGCTGTAGGTAATCTTGTTGATGCTATTATTGGCGCTATTGGCGGAGCAATTGATAAATTCATAGAGGCTGGCGGAAATTTGATCGGCGGATTCATTAAAGGGATGAGAGATAAGATTTCTGACGCTGCTTCTTTCGCTGCAAATATGGGTGCCACTGTACTGCAAGCGGCTAAGAACGCTTTAGGTATTCGTTCGCCGTCTAAATATTTCGACAAAGAAGTAGGACAAATGGTTGGCGTAGGTATGGCTAACGGACTAAAAGCCAGCACCTCGGAAGCAGTTGGTGCTGGAGATGCTATGTCTAAAGCAGTATATGATAACGCTACGGACGCACGCATAAAAGCCGAACACGAAGCCTATCGAAGTCAAAATGATGTGTATGCTAGTCAAAAAGATATGGCTAAAAAAGAACAAGCTATCGGTAAAACGAAACAAGCCCAAGGTCAATCCAACTTCGATAAGTCAATTGAATGGATCGATGAGCATAAGTATTACAACACTTTAAGCTTACAAGAGGAGCTCGCTGCTTGGCAAAAGATTCAGAAAACATATTCAGAAGGATCGGAGGAACGGAAAAAAGCAGACAGAGAAGTCTATAGACTGCGAAAAGAAATGGTCAGTGCTGAGTTTAACGCAATGGTTAAAAACATGGATGATCTAAAATACTATAAAAAGTTAAGTGTGGCTGACGAACTTGCGACGTGGGAAGCTGCCCAGAAAAAATATTTAGACGGTACAGATGAACGGATACGAGCGGACAAAGAAGTTTATAGAATTAAGGACCAAATCCGAAAAGATGATTTTGATGTGGGCGTCAAAACGATTGACGAGTATAAGTATTATAACAAGTTGGGTTTAGAAGACGAACTTTATGCGTGGCAAAGACTTCAAAAAAAACATGCCAATGGGTCCGATGAACGGATACGAGCGGACAAAGAAGTTTATCGAATTGAACAAAACATAAATGACCTTAATGAATCATATTCGCAACGTAGTCTGGATCTTGAGACAAGTATAAATGATGAACGTATGCGTCTTGAAGATGAGTATTATGCTAAAACCCAATCTACTAACGAAAAGTTAATAGCCGATATTGCAAGCGTGAACAAAGAGTACGAAGATGCTCTTGACTCTCGCAGTAAAACAATATACGGCACGTACGGTTTATTTGATAAGGTTGCTTCCAAAAAACGAGTTAGTGGAGTGTCTCTAATCAAAAACTTGCAGTCTCAAGCTGCCGATTTAAATGAGTGGAGACAAAGTCTTACCGATTTATCCAGAAAGGGAATTAGTTCCGACTTAATTGACGAACTCAAAGCGATGGGTCCTTCTGCTTCAGCTCAAATTGCAGCGTTAAACACCCTAAGTGCGTCAGAACTGACTACGTACGTATCCTTATGGCAAAACAAACACCAAGATGCAAAAACCCAAGCCGTGGCCGAACTCAAAGATATGCGTTCGAGCACCGTAAGTCAAATATCCACGTTAAAGAAAGAAGCATCAAAAGAATTAACTAGCTATAGGACTATGTGGAACGACCAAATGGTAGCTTTAAATGCTGACGCGGATGTACAATTATCAGCCTTGAATTCGGAATGGTCGACCAAACTCGGAACATTAAGAACTGCATCTCAAACCGAATTCAAAGCTATGTCCACTGACATTGCAACGACTGTTACTGAGTTACGAGTCAATGTTGAAACCGAATTTACGACCCTTGCAAGCGGCATTCAAACGGTAATGTCCGCGCCTGATTGGGCTGGCGTCGGTATAAACATTATACAAGGCATGATTAACGGCATAAACAGTAAGTCCGCGGCCCTAGCACAAGAAGTAGCAAGGACTGCCTTACAGGCATTGAACTCTGCCAAAAGCGCTTTAGGTATTAAATCGCCGTCTAAAGCATTTGAAGAAGTGGGTATGTACTCAGCTCTAGGGTTTGCTGGCGGTTTAAAGGCTTATTCGGACGTAGCTAGTGTAGAGGCCGTCAACGTGGGTAAACGGGCTGTATCGGCCCTCACAGGAGCTGTAGCAGGTATCGCAGATATCATAAATAGTGACATGGACATACAGCCGACCATTAGACCTGTCTTGGATTTGACGGATGTTAGTTCAGGGCTTAGTTCTGCTTTCAACAAGAGTCAATCGATCAATGTTGGTAGCATTACAAGTAAGACTGCGAGTATTTCAAATCTAGACGCTAACCGCAGAATGAATGCTAATCAAAATGGAAGTAATACCACGGTTACGAATAGTACTCCTGAGTCAAATGTTAGTGGATTAGTGTTAAAAATTGAAAACTTCATCAATAACCGAGCACAAGACACTAAGGCCCTCATGGAGGAACTTGAGTTCTATCGTAAACAAGTAGTAATCGGAAGGGGCGGTAACTAATGGTCTATTTACACGAAGAGCCATATTTTATATACAACAGGATTTCAAGTAAAGATATGGGTATTTTGGTGAATACATTACCGCCCATCATCAAGGTCAATAGGGACATTAACAAGATAGTTATACCCGGTAGAGATGGTTTTTTAACGGAGGACTTTGGGACTTATAGTAGTATGGTTAAGTCGTGTGAATGCACACTCTTAGATATTGCTGAGGTTGATAAAGTCTTAGCATGGTTGGATGGCTCCGGAGATGTTATTTTCTCCGACCAACCAGACCGAAAATACAAGGCTAGTATAATCAATCAAATACCATTCGAACGAATTATGCGACAGTGGCACAAATTCATTGTCATATTTGATTGTCAGCCGTTTCCCTTGTCGGTCGAGAATTCGGAGATTACACTGACTGTCCCCAGTGCTCTGATTAACGTAGGAACCTGCACAAGCAAACCCATATTCAAAGTCTATGGCACCGGAACCATCGATCTCGATATTAACGGTAACGTGATTCATCTCACAAACGTTGTGGGTCACGTTACGATAGATAGTGATCTGATGGACTGCTATAAGGATACTGTACTTAAGAACAACGACATGTCGGGTGATTTCCCCGAATTAGTCGTCGGTCAAAACTCTATTAGTTGGACGGGAACAGTTACTTCAGTTGTAATAACTCCTAATTGGCGGTGGATGTAATGATTTCTGTACATGACAGCAAGGCCACTGAATTTACAAGCAACGGTCTAGTGGTCTTATCTGATTCCATATCATCCGTGGTCACCGAAGAGCTTAATGGCATATTTGAGTGCGAACTCGAACACCCCTTAGACGCACGTGGTAAGTGGGAGTATCTCATAGAGGATAACGTCATAAAAGCTGACGGACAACTCTTTCGCATATACAACAAAGTAAAGACGTTAACCTCCATCAGAGTCAATGCTCGTCATATATTTTATGATCTTCTTGACAATCTACTAGAAGACGTAACTTCTACTGATTTAAGTGGACAAGCTACGCTAAACCATATTCTAACTAATACCCAATATGCTCACCCTTTTACGTCTATAAGTGACGTTGGTGGGGTCAACACTTTATATTTCATTCGTAAGAATCCAGTCGAGGCTATCATGGGTTCGGAAGGACTGCTTAGTACGTACGGAGGAGAACTGGTCAGAGACAACTTCCTTATTAAACATTTAGGGGTTAGAGGGTCTGATCGAGGAGTCCTAATAGCTTACGGTAAGAACATCCAGGGCATAGAGGAGACGTTAGATACTAGTGGTATCTGTACACGCTTAATGCCTATTGGTAGTGACGGCTTAACACTTGACGAAAAGTACATCGACAGTCCGTATATTGGTAATTACCCCAACCCAAGGATCAAAGTGGTTGACTTTAGTGAAATAGACACCTGGGATGAACTCAGGACTGCGGCTCTGGCGTACATGGAAACCTCCAAAATAGATATTCCTCAATTCAATTACAAAGTTGATTTCGTTGAGCTATCTAAGACCGAAGAGTACAAAAACTACGCAGTGCTCGAAAGTGTATGTTTAGGCGATACAGTTACCGTTAAGCACTCCAGACTCAACCTCAATCTAAAAGTCAAGGTTATTAAAATAACCAAGAATATCATAACCGATAGGATTGAAAGTGTTGAATTGGGAAGCTTTAAACCCAACCTTGCAACAGGTATTACTAATTCCATTCAGAAAGTAAAACAAGATATTATTAACGTTAAATCCGCGTATCAACTCGCTATAGAGAACGCCACAGCCCTCATAACAGGTTCAAATGGTGGTAACGTAGTAATACGTACGGATGAGGCCGGAAAGCCTTATGAGATACTTATCATGGACACGACAGACGTCATGACCGCACTCGACGTGTGGCGTTGGAATCTTGGTGGATTCGGACATAGTTCTATGGGGGTTAACGGCCCATATACCACAGCCATAACCCAAGATGGATCAATAGTAGGTAGCTTCATTACAGGCTTGTTGGGGAAATTCGTAACCATTCGCGCTAATCAAATCATGGTTGGAGACCTGGGAGAGACGATAGCAGATGACTTAATAGACGGCGCTACGGATTGGAACTATGCTCATGCACAAACCCTTGATTTGGCGAGCGATAACAAATTCACACCTCTTGAAAAACAAAGCCTCTCTGTGACTTACGACGGTATAAAAGCCGAAAAACTAGCTCTTGACGCAAGTGCCTCAAAGTATACTCTACCGATTATCCATGTGTCACAAAATATATTGGATTATCTAGCTTCACTAATCCCCCAACTAGACATGTCATACGACTTGAATATTACCGGAACTATTACCGTTATGGATTCGATCAGAGCCCAACAATTATGGCCCACTGCGGGAGATGCTACCGCATATCAAGTTTACGTAGCACAGTATAACAACCTATCAACTTATCTCGAGGCAATTTTAGCAATCACTGGGACATCTGATATTGATGCTGTCATTTTTAAAGCCTACTTTGCCGCTTATAGTACGGCCAAGGCAAATTTACAGACGGAGCTGGAGAACCAACGAAAGGCGGCTATAGACGCAGCCCAAACCCAAGCAGATAATGCCCAATCAACTGCTAATGCTGCTGTTCCCACGACGGACATCACGAACGGATTAATTAACTTTTTAATATCCGCCACTAACAAAATATCGGTTAGTTCAGATTTTTATTGGGATGCGTCTGGATTTCACGCAGTAAGCGGCGATAATGTAGTTAAGATAACTGCGGGTGGAATTGGCGTAAGCATAGACGGCGGCTTAACTTTCGCCACGGCAATAACTGGAGCTGGGATCGCCGGCGATGCTATAGCTGCGAACAGTATTTCGGCTAGTAAGATTAAAACCGACGAGCTGGTGGTAGGCACCAATGTTACTATGGGCGACAACGCCGTAATATCATGGGCTAATCTTACACCTGAATCACAAGTAAATCTAACAGGGGCCGATGGAGTAGATGGGATAAATGGTATTAATGGAGTCGATGGGGTCGATGGGATCAGTCCGGTTCTTCCTAGTTATATTACGTCAACTAAGATAACACAAACTACTATTGAGAGTCCAACTATTTCTGGCGGCACAATCGACGGCGTTATGATCGAAGCTTACGACACCCTGAAGGTATCCTCTAATATCTGGAACAATGGTTCTTCCTATGGTCTACAATTTGGTGCCGTGGTAGCTGGATATTCTGCCCCAGCCACAATAAAGTATTATCAGGGCCTTAGTGGTGATGGTAGCTCCCTATTATCCATAGACGCCTTACAAGTAGACATCGATGCTTTAGCCACCACAATTCACGGAGACTTAACTGTTACTGGGGTTATCACAGCTCCGAACGGAGTAATAGCAGTATTTGGATAAGAGGAGGCGTTTATAGTGCCACCCACAGAATATATACCCTCCTTTTGGCCCAAAGTAACAGACCAGTGGGTATGGGGTATAGGCAATGGTCCAGACATTCATGGTTGGGAGAGTGAAGCTGGTAGTTGCGTAGCTAACGCCCTATGTACAATGAAGGAAGTTCATGAGTATAGACAGTACGGTTACACAAATAGATATTCTATAGGTTGGATATTCGGAAATAGGACGACCCAGGAGGATAACCCTAACGACGGAATGATTGTCAACTATGCTCTCGATAGACTTAAATATGATGGCGTGCCCCTGTATAAGAGTTTACCTGAGAATCGTTATAATGGTTGGGGTGAATGGACGTATCCAGATACTTATATGTATTATGACTGGACTGACGGCGGCACCCCTATCATAGGCGCAGAGACACTTGTGGCTAACAACGCCAATAGGGAGATGTACAAAGCCAAAATATCAAGCTATTCGGTAATGGAAGCTTTAGGACCTGACCCAGTTCATCCTGGCGAATTTATTAATATCATCAACGCTACCCAGATTGAGAGTCTTAAGCAAAGTATCATCGACAACGGCGTAGTATTAGTGACGACATATGTCGCGAATAACTTTCAGGATCTAGGTGGAGCCGGTTGTGACGGCGTAGTTCCCGCTAATGTCGACCAAAACATAGTCATAGGTGAAACCAAGACCTCTCACGTAATGTGCATCATTGGATGGAAGCTGATTGATGGGATTACACACTGGATCGTTCATAACAATTGGGGCGATTGGTGGTGGGGCGAATATATAAGCCCTAACCTTTCTACTGGAAGATGTTACATGCCTCTTTATTATGAGAACATCATACGCTTTATCACAGTTACCGACGATTTATCCGAACAGAATTGCCCTGCCCCAGAGAGTTGCATATATACTATTGACAGTCAGTTGTCCCAGTACATCAACACCTCAGCCACCATTGACTATGAAATTGGGACGTTAGCCTTTGATAAAAAACTTAACTACGGACCTTATGCTAATATTTGGCGCGGAGCCGACCTGTACGCTGGTGCGGAGCAGTATCACGACATAGAGTCAATGACTCAGGGACAAACGGTTCAATTCAGGGCAAGATACGTAGATGTCAAGCCTTGGTTAATTCAGACTAGTGGAGGAGAGGCATGGGGTTGGGCGTATTCTCCAACATATACGAGGGTAAGACCTTCCACGTTCGCTTGGACTCACACACCTTCGTATTTAAATCCTGTCGCATTAACAGCGGTGGAGTGGAATGCGTTCCTTGCTAATATAAACTTAGTCAGGGTATATAAGGGTTTGTCTGAAGTCACATTTACTCAAGCATACAAGGGTACGGTGTTCTCAGCCTCAATATTCAACCAAGCCAGAACAGCCATAAGTGATATGCAAGCTATGAGTATGTCGCAAGTCAGTAGTGGTACTCAAGTATACGCATCCTTTTTAAATTTACTAGTTAGCGATTTGAATTCGATTACGTAAGGAGAATCAAAATGGAAGTAGATGCTAATAGAGTCATTAACATGCTATTAGAGCAAATAAAACATATGTCAAAAGGAATTGCCGTGAAAGATGTTATGATAGAATCGCTGCAGAAAGAGATAGTCGAACTGAAGAAGGTTAAGGAGGGATAACATTGGAGAACAGACAAGTAGTATATTTAGACTTTAAACAAAGAAGTATATTTAATGTCAAGTTTGTTCAGGGAGATATAAACTCGAGTGTGCTTGAATTTCGCATAACCAATAACGGTGTGCCAGTAGACATCTCCAACCAAGAAGTAATCGTGTCGTTCTACAAACCGGACGGAACCATTGTCATTCAGGACAGTCTAACCGGTGTCACTGTGATTAACGCTACAACTGGTAAAGTGGAGTGTATTCTAAGCTCTAACACTCTCGCGGTCACCGGTATTGTGAAAGGCGAAGTTGATTTCAGTACTGCTGGAACAAAACTTAGTACCGCCCAATTCACATTCAACGTCACAGAGAGTCTAGATAATGGCGATACGCTTAGTGTCTATGTAATACCTAAGCTGGACGCTAAAATCATAGATATACAAGCTCAATATAACGACGACTCAGCTCGATGGAATTCTGACGTGAATAATAAACTGGCAGAAGCGACGAATAAGATTGCCGAGACAGAAGTTACACGTCAATTAGCTATTACGGCCACTTCTAATACAAACACAGCCATAGCAAACGCTCAAAACGCTGCCACACTAGCAAATAGTTCAGCAAACACAACACAGCTCATATGGCAAACACCTGTAGCAAATTTTGCTGCTTTGGCATCTACATATCCAAGTGCCGTAATAGGTTGGTGTGCTCAAACATTAGACAATAATCAATGGTATAGATATAGTGGAACAGTATGGGAATATAAAGGAAACTTTAGTATAACTGGTGCTGCAACTGTGGTTAGTTTAAATGATGTAGATAAAGCAAAAGCAGATATGATTCGTAATCAAATGCATTCTGGTTGTAGAACAATTCCAGCGATTACAACTGGTTCAACTACAAATTTAAATTCCATTACAATTCCCGAAACTGTTTATCCTATCAATGGTTATGAAATAAAAATGCCGTTAACTATTTTAACACTTCCTACTGCACCTGCAAACGTTGGAGAGAAATGGGATGATTTAGTATTCCTTGAAACATATTTTCCAGCTAACGGGAATGGATATACTATGGCTGGACGTTATAGAACCGTATCAAATGTTAATTTTATTGCACCTTATACAGATGGGGTTAACGCTAGGGATGCCTTGGTTCAAGCACAAGGAGGAAACACTGTACCACTTAACTATATATACGATTGGTCTGCTTCTTCTAGTATCTTTAAATATAGTCATTTCTTCAGTCAATCGGATAGAATAAACAACGTAGGTATTAGTGGAAAAGGAATTTCTCTTGAAGATGTTGGTTTGTATATTGCGGGAGATGGAACTTCTGCCAGTAAGACTGCATTAGTGACATACGATGGCTACTCCTACGCAATTCCATTATTTAGGGTTAAAAGACGGAATTCATCGGGGTTTTCACCAAGTAATGCGAATGGAGCGAGAGGTTATAATCCCTTAACAGTAACAAATGGTATTACAAATGGCCAAACTAACTATGTTGCAAATATCTCTGCCAGCACTCCAATAGGGTCAAATTATAGTGTGGGTGAAATGCTAATTAACACAACAGGTACATTGTTAGGAGTAATTACTGCCATAAACACAGTATCGAATCCTCAAACAATCACAATAGGTCAATCTATAGGGACTCTAGGCGGTGGTGGTACTATTATCGCAAAATCAGACCACCCCCAATCCCTCTACGCCAACGTCATCGACTCACGCGACATCACAGACTTGAGACATGAAACAAAATCTCAATATAATTATGACTACATCCTCAAAAAAGCAGATAACATGTTCAATCGTGGGGAACTTTCGCCGAAGAAAATGCTGACCGTACACCATGGAATACCTAAGAGTGAAGTAGATGGGAATACTGTGTTTTATGCTAGTTTGGATGGGACGACTGTGCCTGAAGTTGGAACAACCACATTAACAAATATCCCTATTCCTACTTACAAACCAATGCCTACAGGTTCAGGTTTGCAAATTCCAAATACAGGCAGAGTCAGTTGTGCTTTTGCAAGTGGATTAACTTCATGTACACTAGATGCTATTTTTAAGGCAGATGACTTTTTTGCTATTACATCAAATGCTCAATCCATTCTTAATATAAACGATGGAACTAACTATATCGGTTTAAATAAGAATCCCTCTTCTACTAGTTATTATCTAATTGGTGGTAATGGTACAAATAATGCTCTTACTTTTACTCTAGCAAAACCAAATACACCATTTATTCATATTAGGATTAGAATTACAAGCACGAATATGTATGTGTTCCTCAATGGTGTCCAAGTCGCTACCATAGGTATTACAAATTTAAGTTCCGCAAACGTTGGATACATCGGAAGTACAACTAGTGGATATGGATATGTAGGTGCTGTTTCGGACATCTCCATCTCCAACATCGACAGAGGCTCACTCTTCCCAAATCTCCCTCCTGACTTCATCTCAGGTGATGCTATCATCATGCCAGCCTACACCAATCAAAGACGCATTTCATCGGAAGCACAGATGCCACAAACAGTCAATTCTATTGTAAAAGCGACAAATTTGTTAAATAGTCGAGGAATTAATCGTGTTGTAATTGGGACTCCTAATACATGGAGCGCAGGAGATACTATTACTGTAACAGGTATGGCAGGGGAATTGATTAGCGGTGTCTTTGATACTGATACTGCTAAATCCACATTAGTAAAAGATGCTTTATCAACTGATACTTCAGCTTATTTTGATATTGTTGATGCAACTTTGTATTCAGATGGGGATACAGTTAAATTAGTTGATAGAGTTTTGGGAACACTTTTAGCTACGAAAATAATTAATACTGGTGGAGTAGATGCAGTAAATAAAAAATTAACATTCACTGAAACAATTGGAGTAGCATTAAGTAAATATCAAGTTGTTGCTATGGAGTCAACCGCAACATCATCAAATCCAAAGGTTTATTACATGAATGGAACAACTAAAACTGAAGTTGTTGGCGATGCAGTTACACCTTGGACTGGGATGTTTGGGAATGTTGCTACGTTTAAATTAGGTACAAATGCCAGTTTAGTAGCACAAGATTTACAGATTGATTATTCTATGATTATGCCTAGTGGTCAACCTGCATTGAGTGTACCAACCACAACTACCTTGATGGGTGAAGCAGGGTTTAGACTTCCATATGCTAATCAGACTATTACGAGTGATTATGTTAGTAAGATTTCAGGTAGAACTTGGGAGAATCCGAATATTGCTAAGACATTAAGTGCAATTGTAGCGAATAATCCCGCTCCTTCTACGTTTGTTGATGAGTTGATTACGAGTGAGTATGCTAAGATGTTTATTCAGGATGGGACAGTTACAACATTTAGTACAAATGTCAATGGTAAACAGGCGTGCGTACTATTAAGTTTTGACTTAATTAAGGAATCTGAGAGGAAATTGGGATGTAAGATACCTGCTAAGACTAAGGCGTTAAAAGTTACTTGGTTGAAGAATAATTTGAATAGAATATCATGCCTTTTTAAAGGACACGGTAGTTCTCCTTCTGGAAATAAAGCCACGCTAACTCGCTATAACAATACAGGTAATTTTTGGAATGATTGGGATATTGTAAATACGTTTACGACATCTAGTACAGTTGCAACTCTGAGCATCCCTGTCCCATTCGGACAATCTCTACTTGATAGTATTAGTGTTGATGGATACGCTTTCTTTCTCTGTTTTGCCGACCCCTCAGATGGCATCACCCCCTCAACCATTAATGTAGACTTTGCTAGTTTAGACATCAAATTTTCAGATAAAATCGTGATTTCGATGGGTTTAGCAACAGGTCAAACCGTTGATGTGAGGGATGATTTTGCTGGAAAAACTGCTGGTGATGTGGTTGGGAATCCGAATATTGCAAAATATAGCGAAGGTTCTTCTACTCTTAAAACTCCAAGTCAGTTTACTGTTGAGATGGATGCTGGTAGATACTCAGGTATTTTAGCTCTTGATAACACCCTTACTGGTGCTTATAGCTATAATGGGAATATGGCTCAACAACTCTTCTCCTTCAACCTAATCCGCATAGTAGAAGATAAGATGGGAACCATTCCTGCAATTGATAAGGTACAGTGGTTGAAGAATAATTTATTGAATATCGACTTTAATTGGTGGGGGTATGGCACAAATCCTTCAGGAAACTATGCTACTATTTCAACATGGAATGGAGTATGGACAGCCCAATCTTACAATACTTTGGGGAGTGTTTCAAAAGTATCTGGAAATGTTAATGAATCGAATGCAAACGTAAAATTATCTGCATGTATTCAATCGGACGGATTCGTTCACTTCCTTTCATGGGCTAATGCAAGCAATGGAGAAATCACCTCCACCATCTACACGGACTACTGCAACATCGAATTAACCTTCAAAAAGCCGACAGGTTATGACGTTTTATCTCCATCTAATCCAAGAAGGGATGCGGGGTTAAGTAACATCCTATTCGTAAGAAAAGAGACTAAGGAAGTTCAATCAATGTTCCCTTATTCCAATGAGTTTATGTTGACTACGTATAGTGATTATCTTGAAGCACCTACCCCTATTTCCGCGAATACTGACGTAACGATACTTGCTGAAATCCCAGAGTTCTTGATTACAGATTTAGGAAGTGCTGTAGGAAATAAGCAAGGAATTCATCATTGGATGAACTTGACTTATCGTGTAGGACAGGATAAAGGTGATTTGTATGGTGAACTGGGTTTTAGCGTTGTTAAGTTCGCGCCAGACTCTAAGGATATCAACGTTGGGAGTAAAGTCACTGTAAACGCAACAGGATTTAGCACAGCTTACTGGAAGCAATATGCTTTAGCGACAATCGGTAAACCCATGGTGGGTATTGCCCGATATTTAGTTTTAGTCGGTGGGGAACTAAAGCTGTTGGTCTTCAGTAAATACTCTGCTACAGGAGGGTTTACAGTTGATGGAACAGGTGTGGGAATACTTGTTAATCTACCCGGCAAACCACTATCTAAAGAAGCCGATGGCGTTGTAAGGGCTGGCGTTAACACGCCTACTGCTTGGAAGTCCGGCGAATTAATTCCGATGGGATATGTTGATAAGGCAACCAATAAACTTATTACTACTGGTAACAGTATCTAAGGAGGAGACTATGTCGATTGAGGTTAAACTGGAATGTACTAAGTGCGGTAATAAAGAACACTTCGAAATCATTGTAAAGGGTAATTACGTCGAATTTGTCTGTAAGGGATGTCGAGAAAGTTATATCACCGATAAAGATGGAGTATTTCACACTCTTTACTACGATTACGAGCACGGTAAGTAAAATTAAGTGGGGCGTGAAATATCGCCCTTCTCAAGAGGAGGTACAACTGTGAGAAATGTTGTCTATGACATAGTAACAGGTCAGATTAAAGGATATGACCGCGAACCCTTACCATTCGAGTTATCTATAGACATCCCTTATCCTATCAGTCTCCAGAAGACGGTTAAAGAACCTACTGGTAATATGGTTCAGAAGGTCAATGAGGCTGGCCAGCTGCTATATTGGATGGATGTAATTACACCTATTGGATATGGCGGTTACGTTGAGGAGGATATTAATACAGTAGAGACTACGGACGCTCTAACAGTAACTACATGGGAGACGCGACCCGTTACGTACAAAACGTCCACTGATCAAACTACTACCGAGTTCCAGGCCGTAATACAACCAGATGGAACGACTGTAATGGAAGACGTCGAAGTTCCCGTGTATGACATCATCACGACATCTTTAGAAGTACCTATCGCCTGGAACGATCACGAACCCATCATAGCGGAAGAAGTAATCGTTCGTACGTACACTTTAGAGCAGAACTGTTATATCTTCACTGCTGACGAGGTTTTAAACGCCATCGCAAACACAGTCCCAGTTAAGACCGTAGAGGAAATAACAGCGGAGAGAGTGACCATGGCTGAGGATGCCTTAAACGTGATCATGACAATGATGTAAGGAGGTTGACGGTGGTGAGTCCTATGTATAATTATCTGTCAGGACAATGGACGATGGCCCGAGTCACAGCTGAGTATATTCAAGAGCGTGTTCCAAAGTTTATCACTGCGACAGAGTGTGCTACTATTCTAGAAACACCACAAACACCAGGGACCTTATTCTCAATCATATAGTAAGTTGTTTTCCACAGGTATCAACGAAAGGGGCGGAAGCCAGAAAGAGGTAAAAATGGAGTCAGCCATCACTTTAGCAAAACAGAGTGATAGTACGATTATAACTCTCCTCGTAGTGGTTGCATTAATCATAGTAGCATTAATACCGGTCATGAAAACGCTAGCGTCTATAGACGGCACAAAGAGGAAACAGGATTTCGACCGCGAAGGACGATTAATACAAGTAATTGAGAGGAACACCGAAGTAAACTCCGCATTGAAGTCAATGATTGAAACCGATCAAAGACATTGTGGTACATGTAGACTTGAACAATTCGGTTTATTTCGTAAAGTATTTGACAATCAAGAAATTGCTAATATGAAGTTAGTGGAAATCTCACAAAAATTGGAAATGGAGGAATCCGTATGAATGCTCCCGGTAAATTAACAGTCAACAAAGGCCATGGCCCAAAAGATGACGGAACATTCGATCCAGGAGCCATCGGACCCACTGGGCTTAAGGAGTCCACACAAAACCAAGAAATTGGTGATCTGGTCATTACTAATATGCGACGTAACGGATGGCAAGTGCTTGATATTCAGGACGGAGATCTCGACGATGTTACTGATATATCAAACGCTTGGGTCCCACAATACTTCTTATCCATACATGCCGATTCATTTTACGATCCGACAGCGCATGGGATAACTACGTACGTACAAGGCTTAGGTGGTTGGGCTGAGAGGATTGCTAAAGAAGTTCAGAAGGAAATGGTGCTCGCAACTGGTCTTACTGATCGTGGCGTAAAGACCGCCAACCTGCACGTTACGAGGGAGACTAATGGTCCGGCTTTACTTGTGGAATGTGGCTTTATATCCAACCCCAAAGAAGAAGCGTTGATGAAAGATTCAAAATGGGATCAGACGGTCGCTAGTGCCATTTGTAGGGGTTTAAGTCGAGCTGTGAACGTTCCTTACTCAGAAGCGGTTAACCCCGTCACAAGCCCTCCTGTGACCTCTACGGGGATATCAGACCCGGATGTTAATGTGGTCGTTTGGGTTCGTACGTCAAAGGTTCAGGAAGCAATAAAAGGGATAAACGCATTAGGGTTTTATGCCGAACAATTTCCATTAAAGTTACGACGGGATTAACGACTATGACGTACGTAGTTATATATGCGGTTGCACTAGTCTTAATATTAATGTTCAATCACGGAGCACATGTGAAGTAGGAGGTGAAAACTAATGACAGTAAAATGGTTACAAGCAGCGGCCATTCGCGCGGTTAAGACCGTTGCCCAAACCGGTCTCGGTATGATCACCATTGGTGTGGCTATGGACGGGGTTAACTGGCAATATGTCGGATCAGTGGCTCTCGTGGCGGGGATATATTCTCTCTTAACAAGCATGGCGGGTATACCTGAGGCTTAATACACCCTATATTTCGAAAGTCATAAAAAACCGCCCTCGACGTTGCCCTGTACGCCACTATAAGCTACTGGGCATACATATATATAGGCTACGGACGTCAAACGGCTTAGAAGGCCTCTCAGGGGCCTTAGAAACGATTTGGCTATATTTTGCATGAAACGGTATTTAAAAGAAGAGAGGATTAAGACTAATGAAAAAATACATCGGTTTTAAGATGATTCAAGCTGAACCAATGACCGTAGCTGAGTATAACAAACAAGTTCGGCCTCTAGTGTACAGTGGCGCTAGTCAAGAAGGTTATAAAGTGGATTATCCTGATAATTACAGTGGTTGGTCTCCAAAAGATGTTTTTGAAAAAGCGTATATGCAAGTTGGGGATAATAACACAATTACCCAGGAGTTAGTTGAGGGTTTCATCGTAGCCTATGAGGTGGTGACTCAACAAAATAAGATCACCATTGTGACGGCCACTCTTGCTAATAACTTCACAATTGTAGAGTCTTCGGCCTGCGTTGACCCTGCTAACTACAATGAGAAGTTGGGCTCGGATATTTGTAAGGACCGAATCAAAAACAAAGTGTGGTTTCTTCTCGGTTTCTTACTTCAAACAGCGAAGGATGGCGTATGCCTATAATGTACCGACATTATAATTGACGGTAAAAATTCCAAGGTTTACGAAAATCCATTGTTGATGATTCCTTCGCGGAAATAACTCACGCTATAATGAAAGAATAAAATCTTGAAGGAGAGAACGCAAATGTTTAAGAAATTCACCAAAAAGAATAAACAAACGGCGCTTGAAGCAGAAATTGCAGCAGTCTTGGAAATTATGAAACAACATCAGCCAGACTCAGCGGAATACAAAAATATGACCGATAATCTTGAAAAGCTTTATAAAATGGACGCGATAAAACGCGAACAGAAAATAAAGAAAGACACGATTCTGATCATAGCAGGTAATCTATTGGGCATAGCACTGATATTGGGATTTGAACAAGCTGGAGTAATAACTACGAAAGCGTTAGGGTTTATCATTAAGGGGCGTGTGTAAAACATGCCTTCTCTTTTTGCTCGATTCGCATCCAAAACATATACTATAATGAAAGTGTTATGATAATTTTGAAAGGAGATTAACATTATGAAAACATTATGGTTATTGATTGTAGGTTTGACGATTGCTGGTACATGTTACTGGCAAGGACGAAAAGATGCTAACAAAAAGATATTCGACATAATAGATACAATGAATGTTAAAAACAAAAGACCGATTATTCATGACATTGTCGGGAGGGAAGCTTAGGCTTTCTTTCTGCTCGCGTGTATTACATACTACATAATGAAAGAAGAAAATTTAGCTTAAAAGTTAAAGCGCTGGTATATCTACCAGAGAAATGCGGTTCGAACCCGTCGCTTCTTTTTTTTGCTCGTTCTGCGTGACAGATAGTGGTTATCATACCTCGCGTGAATTACACATTATATAATGAAAGATAATGTTAGTGGGTTCGATTCCCATCAGTGAAAACTGGGTTAATTGGATTGCCATTATTTTTTTTTTTGCTCGCGTCCATTATGCATTATATAATAGAAGAATTATGTAAATAAAAGGAGCGATTAATATGTATATTAAAGTTCAACAAGTAGCATTAACCATGACTACTGTAGGAATTACAGCAGGATTGATTGTAGCCTTTGCGATAATAGCAACGGTAGTAGTGAATCACAGACGTAACAACGCAGTAAATATGAAATAATACAATGAACGAGTATATTACAAATCACTAAATAGCATAATGAAGGAACTTAGGTTTCTTTTTTTGCTCGCGTGAATTACGTGCTATATAATGAAAATAAACTTGAAAGAGGGAATTTATTATGAAGAATATTGCAAAAACTATTTTAGGAGGACTCGCTGGAGTTTCTTTAGTAATGGTAGTAGCAATGGCGAGTATAGTAATAGCTAACGAAACATCCAAGGTATTGACATGGGGAGAAGCCAAATAGGTTTCTTTCTTTTTGCTCGCGTACGTAACATATTCTATAATGAAATAAATTTAATTTGAAAGAAGGAATTATCATGAAAGATAAAGATATCGTAGACCTAGCAGTAATGGGTTTTGTAGTATTAGTAGTAGTGCCAGCAGTAGTTGGAATTGCATTTAGTGCTATAGGGCATGTTGCTGTTGGAGTTGGCAATGTTATTAACGAAGTGAAATTCAACAAGAAAATTAAACAAGGTTTAAAAGATGGAAGCATAATTGAAATCGATGGGAAATTCTACGAAGTAGCAGAAAACATCGAGGAAGCTTAGGCTTTCTTTCTGCTCGCGATATTTGCATACACCATAATGACATTAAGCAAAATATAGGAGGAATGATTATGACTAAAATAATTGAATTTAGAGTGATAACTCAGTTGTTAGAAAAGGCAGTAATAAGTGTAACCAGGATACTTAGAGCCAATGAATTTAAAGTACTCGACTTGAGAGAGTCGGAAGTAGTTTCAGATTCAGATGGATCACTAGTATCAAAGGTGTACGTATTATGCTGCCAAGGTAGAGAACAGGATTATCAGAATTTTAAAGTTCAACAAAAAATGACAGAAATAATTTACGAAGGATTTAAGACCTTAATGTGAGAAGGAAGCTTAGGCTTTCTTTCTGCTCGCGTGGATAACCTGCTATATAATGAAATAAATTTAAAGGAGATTGATATTATGAAAATGATAAGAATGCATCACCTACAAACAGAGGAATGTGAGACTATTCCAACAAACGAATTTGAAGTACAACAATTAAAAAAGAAGTGCTTTGATGAAGGTTGGTGGAAGGGGTTTGCGTGCGCGTTTATAAGCGCTACAGCAGGATTAATAATTGGAACAATTATCGCCGCTAAAATTATATCAGACGTAGAGGAAGCTTAGGCTTTCTTTCTGCTCGCGTACGTAACCTACTCTATAATAGAAGATGATATTAGTCGAAAATAGTAGACTGATACGTACGGGAGAATATCCATGTACACATCTTCCCTTCTAGCCCATTCTGTGTAGTAGATGGTTGTCATGAGACCTCGCGTGAATTACATTCCATATAATGAAAGAAATTTATAAAATAAGGAGGATTATCATGAAAGTAAAAATCGTAGCAGTAGCAGAGGTACTAATTGATGTAAATATCGAGAACGCAAAACAATTTAAAATTGAAAACTTTAAAATGGAAGTTTTGGATGAGGACGGAAATTCGATACCAAGTGCTACAGAACTGAATGATATAAAAGCCCATATTATTAATAAACTTATTGATAAGGAGGAAGCTTAGGCTTTCTTTTTGCTCGCGTACGTAACATATTCTATAATGAAATAAATTTAGAAAGAGTTAAAGAACTCTTAGACTTAAATGCCGATAACAATGAAACGTTCGCCATATTCAGAGAAGGTCCTAATCCAAAGGACTATGTCTATCTTACGCTGAGCGATAATGTTGTTACAGAAGCAATTGAATCTGAGAGAGCTTAGACTCTTTCTTTTTGCTCGCGAAAATTACATACTATATAATGAAAGAATAAGCGAGTATAGGGCATTAAGTCCCTGGCGATAACAGTAGGAGATGAAGATTAAGAGTCAAACCGGACCTACGTACAGCTATTTCTTTTTTCTCACTAAGCCATATTTTGAAAGAAGGAACCAGTATATTTTACAGGTGTTTTGATGGGCGTAGCGGCTATGATCGTTGTTATATCGGGTTAACTCGTTAATAAAAAGATAGGGTCTAAAATGTGAGATGTGAATTTCTTCGAAAAGAGAACTTGGAGAGAAGTTACAAATTCGACCAACACTAACTTCAGTTTTACGGGAACAATGTATCTGATGCTATGTTCTATGCCACATTAGTAATTTATATTCTAAGTTTAAGAAAGGAGATATTGCCATGCAAGAAGATTTAGATAAGTGTAAGGCATTCATATATGACGAGCATAACGTCTTGATAACCAATGCGCCTAGGGAAGTTGTTGCGGTTATGTGGCATTTAGACGTTACCGAAGGTTTGAAAAATCTAACACAAAAAGGTTATGTGGCTACGTGGATGACCTTACAACGATTACGTTCCAGTGAAGTAGTTTGAGAAAGAGAGATGTTTATACTATGTTAAAAGACAGTGGCGATAGACGAGAATTTGAAAGTGGTGCCGTACGTGATATGAGTGAAGGTAAGGGTCGATGTGATCTATTACCGGCGGCGGCTCTATTGAGAATATCTCAATATCGGGCTAATGCCAGAAGACTTAACGATAATGTATCGTTTTGCTCTATGTTGGATGATTCGTTGATCCGATTGATGTTTTATCTAGATGGCGAAACAAATCATGATCATCTTTGCGCGGCCGCATGTGATTTAATAGATGCCATGTATATGGAAGAAAAAAAATCAATAGATATTCCAAAATATTCATCATATCCAGCATGTGCATTATTACGTCTTTCGAAGCATTATGAGGCTGGCGCAGTAAAATATGCCCCGAGAAATTGGGAAAAAGGTCTTCCGATTAGTAGTTTTATAGATAGTGGAATTCGACATCTATTAAAATGTGTTGATGGGCAGACGGACGAGGATCATCTTGTTGCTGCTGCGTGGAATATTATTGGTGCTATGTGGATAGAAGAAAAGCATCCTGAATTACAGGATATTCCATCAAGATCTAAGCCCGAACGATCTCTATTTAATTTTGATTTAAGAAAGGGGATCATTAAGAAAAATAATGACATATTGATGAGAGAAGAAAACCTTAATGGAGAAGAGTCTAATCAGAAAACATTAAAAATGTTAGATGGTGTCGACAAACATGTTTCTAATTTAAAAAGCATGTTGGGTGAAATTGAAACAAATCGTAAATATGGAGGGATGTCTATAAATCTTATTAAGCTCATCGAGGATAAATATGGACCAATACCATCGGATGATAAAATTCAATGGATAAGAGAAAATATGGGAGACGTATATCTGATAAATCTTATTAAGCTCGTCGAGGATAAATATGGACCAATACCATCGGATGATAAAATTCAATGGATAAGAGAAAATATGGGAGACGTATATCTGATAAATCCAATTACTAGTGAGAAGGTGCGTAAACTTGACTAGACCATCATGGAGTGAATACTTTGCATTACTTGCTAAGACAGTGGCGACTAGATCAACGTGTTTACGTCGTAACGTGGGTGCTATAATCGTGAAAGATAGACTAATATTAAGTAGTGGATATAATGGAACCCCTATGGGTGAAGCGCACTGTGTGGTGTGTGAGCGTGAACGACTAAGGGTTAAACCCGGCGAACGTTACGAATTATGCAAAAGTGTGCACGCTGAAGCAAATGCAATCATTCAAGCCGCGAGACATGGTATATCGATTGATGGTGCGGATATTTATGTTACGGACGAACCCTGCTTTATGTGCCGTCGAATGATTGTCAACGCTGGTATTAAAAATGTTTATATCAAAGGCGTGTTGTGGAACCATATTTTAAGGAAAGAGGTGTAATTAATGCAGGGAGACTTAGATAGTTGTAGAGCCTTCATATATGATGCACATAATGTCTTAATAACGAATGCCCCTAGAGAAGTCGTTGGCGTTATGTGGAAAATGGATGTCACCGAAGGTAAGAAATATCTAAACCAAAAGGGTTATATCGCCACTTGGATGACGCTACAAATATTACGCGCTAGTGAAATAAGTGATGATCATGAATTCCGGAATCATATTCTAAGGAAGGAGGTGTAATTGTGAATTTCGATGATAGATATGACAAATTTAGAGCTTTAACTTATGGTAAACTAGGAGTTCTCACGAATGGTAAATTCCCAATAGCCGAATTCCTAACCGCACCAGCAAGTACGAAGCGTCATGGAAGTTACGAGGGCGGGTTATTTGACCACAGCTACGAGGTTTATGACACGTTACAGAAACTAACAATAGGTATGGGCTTGAAATGGCAACGTCCAGAATCACCGTTGATCGTTGGGTTATTCCATGATCTATGTAAAATTGACAACTATATCAAAACGCCCGATGGGGAACATCCATATAAGTACAATGATCAACTCCTTATTGATGGTCATGGGGAGAAGTCGGTTATATACCTTCAAAAATATATGGATCTTACGGACGAAGAAGTAGCGTGTATAAGATGGCATATGGGTTCTTATGAAAAAGATACCAATAAATGGGCATATTATGGTAGAGCCATTGATCGTTATCCGAATGTTCTGTATTCCCACATGGCAGATATGATAGCATGCAAAATAAAAGGCATTTAGGAGGAGTATAACTATGAGTGTAACATTACCAGGCTATCAAGATGAGGTAAAAAATATCAACAACGAGTTTAGTGGAATTGTAGTGGCCGTCTATGAAAAAAACGGAATTAAGTACTTTGACGTACGTGTGGACGATCGTGTATATTATGAGACTCGTGCAGAGAATTGGATATTTGTATATGGGGTTAACGAATAGTACTTTAGGTTAATGTCTAAGTCTAAAAATTAATAAGGAGGATATTATGAATAAAACCGAACATTTATTAACCTGTTTAATTGAAGAATGTTCAGAAATTCAAAAAGAAGCCGCAAAAGCTTTACGATTTGGCCTTGATGATAAATGGAAGAGTGATATTAATACTGCTGAAAAAATCGCTATTGAGTTTGGAGATCTTCTTGGGGTATTTGAAATGCTTAAAGAAGAATGTCTTATTCCTATTCTTGATAATGATAATTTAATACAGCGGAAGAAACAACGTGTTTTAAAGTATATGTCTTATGCCGTTAACAGAAAAACATTAGTGTTGGTGGAGGACGTGTGATGACGAAAGATTCTTATACCATGACCTATGCCGAGCTATATGCCGAACATGATCGTTTATGTATCGAATTACTATCAGACCTTACGAATGAGGAACTTAAGGCTAGAGCCACCGCTATATTCACATTAATCATGCGAACGGAGGATCGATAGGATCGCGACTGTTACATACGTCATAATGAAAGTGAGGTATTTGTATTATGATTAAAAACAAATTATCAGTGAAAGAACAGGCTAAGGTCTTGTGGAACAACCACAAAGAAAAGGTCATAGCAGCTGGGATTATCGTTGGAATGGGGGTTTTAGCTCTAATAACAATTGGCCTAAACACTAAGAAAGAAGAAGAAGTCGTAGAGATTCCCGCAAAGGAACCTGATTATTCTATTCATTGGTTTCAAGGAAACGAGCAAGGCTCAGGTATTGGATGGACGTTAGATTTACCGGTTAATAGTGATATTACGGTATCCGAAGCGTTCCTCGCAACAATGAGTGATCTCGATAACGGAAATTACCATGAGGTAGAATTATAGGTCTAGCGGAGAAAGCTTAGGCTTTCTTTTTGCCGGTTCTGCGTAGTAGGCTGTTATCGGTAGACCTCGCGTACATAACATGCTTTATAATGAAAGTGAAAGGCGTGTGTTTAATATGATTGAACGTACATTGGAAGTAAGTGAAGCAGACGTTGCTAAAAGAATGGGTATTACAGTAACTAAACTAAGAAGTATAGCGTGTCAGGGCGAAGAGGAATTAATGAATGATCTTTACGCCAAGGCAACCAGACTAAAGAGTATAGGACTGTCTAATGTCGAAATTAGCAAAAATATGTTTATAAACGAATCCAGTATCAGAACAATACTAAACAAACCACTTTTATAGAAAGGAGAGAAAGTTTAGGCTTTCTTTTTGGTCGCGATGGATACATGCGATATAATGAAAGGAGTTGAGTAATTATGGATTTATCAAAAATATCAACCGAAGAACTAGTTGCTGAATTAGAGAGTAGAGAAGGAGTTACTATATCATTAGACTATCTTATGGATTTAGTAACCAATATTGCTCATCAAAACGGAATTAAAGAATTCAAAATAAACTTTAAGTCCAATAAACATTTAACTCTTATACCAGAGAAAGCTTAGGTTTTCTTTTTCTCACAATGGATATATGGGGGGTATAACATGTTCGATAAAATTCAAAGTCTTAATCGCATTATGGAATTAAATTTGAATATTCATCAATTTTACATACCCGAAACATATGATGAGTACGTGGATCTGATAGATAAGTTTGGATTGTGCACCATAAGAACAGATCATAAATACATATCCGAAGACCTGCCTTTTTATGTATTTGACAAGGCAAAAGAGCAAGATAATGAATATTTAGATTTGATCTGGGATGAGGCACAGGGTAAACAATATAAACTTATTATAAGTAACGCTATTCAATACGATAAGTTTCAAAAGTATAACATGGTTGCTAAAATTAAAAAGAATGGAGACTTTATATTTGAAGCTTCGGATTTAAAAATACCGTTGAGGCATATGTATAGACATCCCGTGTCATTGTTATCATGTTCTGGGAATTTGTCGGAAGGCATTCATCTTTGGAACGTGTTTAATAAGCGATATGGCATAAATAAATTATGTATTAGACGAGATTTGTTAACTCTATATAATTACGATTTATTTGACAAATTGCTGGAAATCACAAAATATCCAATGCAAGTGGGTACAAAAAAAAGAGATATAGTGTTTTGGCAAATTAAGTAGACATATTACTCGCGTTAGTTACATACTCCATAATGAAAATAAATTTGAGGAGGCCTTTATTATGGATATGATAGAAGTTACGAAGATCAATATGAAGTATCGGTTAAAGATGATAGACGAAAATTATGAAAATGACATTGTAAATGACATTTATATGGTATCGTCCGAAGCAATAACCTGGCACGAACGCATTGGTACTGACGCGGATACATATACAGGAGGGGAAGCCACAAGAAGATTTGAAAGAGCTATGAGAGAGTTAGAGACTTTATTAGGAAACTGATGAGAGACTTAGTCTCTCTCTTTCTGCTCGCGTTAGGTACATACCGTATAATGAAAGTAAATTGAAGGAGGTTTTATTATGAAAAAGATTACGGTTGAAGAAATAGATGAGGTACTTATAAAATTGAGAACCTTTATCGAATCGGAAGCCTGTTCGCTGACATTTGAAGAATTTAAAAAGCGATTTACGGAACAAGTAGATGAATTGGAAAAGCTCCTTGAGGGCTGATCCTTTTCTCTTTTGCTCGCGTGGAGGTGGTATTATATACTATGTACCCGTGGCTTCACATTGGACCGTTACTATACCGTGTATAGAGTAGGAGGAGGCGTACGATGAAAACATATTTCAATCGACTAGAGAAGAACCAGGTCTTAACCTTATCGGCGTTCATAGATTATGCAACTGGTACGGCTGATGAATGGGCTAAGAACATAGGCAATAAAGATTCTGTCAAAGCCCTTCGAATGGCTAAATCGTTTATATTCAGAGCACTATGTATAAAGTGTGAACAGTTGGATGATCTCGAATCCGATAATTTAATGAGTCAGTCTAAGAAAATGGATGTTGTTTTGAAGTACCGCAACGACGCAATACGTGAGTATAAGCAAATGTTAGAACTTGACAGCGTCACGCCAATCCAGACTTCAGATTTATTAGATCTATGTGAAAAAGCTATGGTAGCTTGCAATAATTGTTCCGATTTACCGAGTAATTGTAGTGTACGAAAGTTATTTGCCAAGTATGACGTTCCCGTGTGTGATGACAATCCAGGCATTGGTGGATGTCCGTATTCTAATCGATAGACTCGCGTACGTAACATGCTATATAGTGAAAGAAATAAAATTTAGGAGGAATATAGCATGTTTACTAAGGAATTTAAAGTAATCACAAGAGTATTGAACGGGGATAGTTCGAAAGTTACAAAACTCATTGAAACATATAAGAAATCGGGAACAACGATCGACATATGTCTCATGATTGATGGAACAGTTGAAATTACATTCGTCAGTAAGAAGTCGGTTATTAAGAAATTAGAATATGATTTAAAAGTATTAAGCTTTGTTGGAATTAAAGGGAGAATAGAAGCTTATTAAGCTTCTATTCTTTTTGCTCGCGTAGGATACATGCGCTATAATAGAAGTTATATTTGAAAGGCGGAAAAGCATATGAAAATCACCGATGTAATTATATCAGCAATTATAAAAAAAGGTGTCTTATACGAAGCACGTAACTGTGAAATGGAATTTGATATTCCAAGCACAACAACAAGCGACAATGGAGAGACCCAAGAAACTATGATTAAGATACGATTCAAGGCGGAACATGTGAAACTAAGTATGGATAAAGATTAACTTATAAAGAGAAGTTGTTAAGGAAACTTAGCATTTCTTTTTGCTCGCGAAATTACATGCTGTATAATGAAAGATAATGTTAGTGGGTTTGATTCCCATCGGCGCAAGTCGGGTATATTGAATAACCATTATTTTTCTCGCGAAAATTACACACTATATAATGAAAAGAAGAGTTCTATATGCTAGACATACGGACATCCAAGAGTACCTAATGAGTTAATTCTCGCTTGGACTTCTTTTTTGCTCGCGTGAATTACGCACTATATAATGAAAGAAGTGGACTGTTTGAATAGTCTACCTAGGAGTAAGTCCTAGCCATTTCTTTTTTGCTCATATTTTAAGGAGGATACTAATGAAAAAAAAGTCTAAACTCATAAAGTGCCAAGTATCACCAACTAAAGGTATATTACCTAAAGACTGTAGTAAGTGCGTCGAAGCCCTAATGGGCTGTTGGGAAGGAGACTATTGTTTTAGAGATGAAGAAGCGTTATCTGGATCGAAAAAAACAGGAACTCCCAACGGAGATTGATTCCAACGACGATTTAATATCTGTTGTGAAGACTCTATTACAAATCAGATCTAATTATGAAAAAAAGTTTGGAGTAATTATGTATGCCAATGGTGACACCAAAAAAATCGAAAAGATAACCCAACCATTGAGTGCCCATAACTACGCAAAGGAGCGAGGATCAACTAAATGTAAAACTCGAAACATCGCCATTAAACAAATGCGGGACTCGGGATACACCTACAAAGATATTGGTATGAAGTTTGGTTTGAGTATAAGCCAATGTCGATCTGTAGTTGTACTGGAATTACGTAACGAAAAAAATGGGTATCGATGAATGCTCGCGAAAATTACATACTATATAATGAAAGAATATTAGCTCAGTGGCTAGAGCGATTAGTGTAAGCTAAGTGTCGTAGGTTCGAATCCTACATATTCTTTCATTATATTTTTTGAAAGGAGATAATACTAATGACCAGACCATATCCATTACTTCAAGAACACGTCTATTTGTATTCTTTATTGAACGGCAGATTCACTGTTCATGAAGGACGGGTTTATGAATATCACAAACGCGGGTCCTTTAAATCCAAAACTAAAAGTCTTGGTTGTGCTGCCGAAGAAGGTATAGTATACAATTCAATGGTATGGCTTAAAGAAAGGGATGATGCTCGAGCAAAGGAAATTTTAATAGCCTATGCGGAATCGGCAATAGTTTTATTGCAGGAACGAATTAATAATCATCTAAGCAAAATTGAACTTTTGAAGGGGGAATAATATCAATGAACGTAGCAAACATACAAAAAGCAACAAGATCCATAGGTGCATTAGCTGGTAAAAACTCACCAACCTTACTTACAATACTCGGTGTAGCAGGGCTACTTAGTACTGCAGTAATGGCCGTAAGGGCAACACCTAAGGCTATTCGTATTCTTGACGAGGAACGATATCGTCGTGAAGATGAGGGTATTGAGAAAGGTGAAGAGAGTAGCGGCCACTATTCCATAATCCCTATTACCAAACTGGAAATTGTCAAACTCACATGGAAGTGTTATATTCCAACCGTAATAATGGGTGTGGTTACAATCGGGGGTATTGTGGGAGCTAACACTATCCATCTGCGTAGGAACGCTGCATTGGCGGGGTTATATTCATTATCTGACGCAGCTTTTAGACAGTATAAGAGTAAGGTGATTGAAACCATTGGTAAGGGTAAGGAGCGTGAGGTTGTAGAAGAAATATACAAGGATAAACTTATAGTCAATCCGGTTAGCGAACGTGAAGTTGTATTCACAGGTAGAGGCGAGACTCTTTGTTATGATGAATTGTCAGGAAGATATTTTAGAAGTGACAGGGCACAAATTGAACGAGTGCTTAACGATCTAAGTCGAGAGTTATTGAACGATATGCAAGGATTCATGCCTGTAAACGATGTATATATTGGTCTTGGCATGAAGGGGATTAAAATGGGCGATTTGCTGGGTTGGTACTCCGATGATAAGGGGTTAATCGAAGCTAAATTTGGAACTGCATTTGCTGAGAATGACGAGCCATGTATCGTGTTGGACTTTACCGTTACCCCAAGATATCAAGAGCGTAGTTATTAAGGGATTAATCACTATGAAAAGAATGTATTAAGTTATGAGGCATCAGCCTTTGGAACTACTACGATTGTTAAACTCGAAAAGCAAAGTAACCTAGCCTCGCGAAAATTACATGCCCTATAATGAAAGAATAAAATTTGAAAGTGGGAATATATCATGTTTATGAATATTATTAAAGCAAACAAAACGAGAGTTTTAAAAGGATTAGTTTACGGAGCATTAGCAGTAACTGGCGCAATAGCGTTAGTGGTTGTAGTGGCCGGTAAACTAGGTACTGATGAAGTGGTTGTTGAGGATGTGGAAGTAGATTTAAATGAAATCGTGGATATTGAAACCGACTCAGAAGAGTAGATCTTGAACGGGATGCATGTAGTAAAATACATAGCATCCTATTTTTCAGTGAGGTGAAACTATGATTATGTTGGCATTTAATTTTAGAACCGTAGCCATTGGTGCCGTTGTATGTGTCGGAGTTGGAGCCGTCGGAATTAAATATGTGGAATGGCGTATTGAGAAATTGAAGAACCGGAATTTCATAGCCAATCAAAGTAGTAATGATCTTGAGATGTTATACCGTCGTAAAATGGAATCTTTGAATAAGTAGTCATCATTACCGGTAAACCGAAATTCGCCCACCGGGCGCCTTGAAAAGGGGATTAATCACCATGAGTAACGTAATCAAAGTAGGAATCATAGGCGTAGGTATTGTAGGGGTAGTCGCATCAGCATATACAAGGTATTTACACATTAAGGTTAATGAATTGTTAGCTGTTATTGAATCGTCTGCTGATGGACTATCCAAGGATATTTCCGTTAATGTTTCCGATGCTATAATTGAGAAGGCAGTTAGTAGAGCCGTGGATCGTGAAGTGGGTAAAGCTATCAAATCAATTTCCTATGACGTGACGTCCACAGTCCGTAATGATATTCATAAGGAAGTTAAAACTAGCGTGGATGCAGCATATTCGCATGTTAGATCTTCAGTTACCGACGAGGTAGCTAGGCAAGTGGCCAACATGGACATGAACAAACTTAGGGAAGAGGTCAAAAATAGAGCCAAAGAGCTTGTTGTCGAGAAGTTTGATGCTAATCTTAATGGATTATTAGAGGAATTCAATGGTAGCCTGTCGAATGTGTCCAAGATCTATAGCTCGATAGCCGACAGTATGACTAAGAAGAAAGACTCAGAAATGACATTTAAGATCGGTAATTAATCATCATTTACGGTAAAACCGAAATTCGCCCACAGGGCGCCTTGAAAGGGGTTAATCGCCATGTTACAAACTTTAAAAGACCTATGTGAAAAAAATGGTATTTCCATCGGGGAAGTAAGCGACGGTTATCACTCTTTTAATGATCTATATGACCAAAGACTTGCTCTATCTGCCGCATTGTTTAATGCTTTTGAAGAACTGTCTTGGAAGTCTCGTAGGCATGCCGATGGTCGAGAATGCTTCGGTGGTGGATGGTTTATTGTTGGGATTGATACTCCAGACGGATCATATACTTATCACTATAAAGATAAGGATTGGGACATATTTAATGTTCGGGAACTTGGATTTGGGAAACCATGGGATGGTCATACCGATAAAGATGTTGGTAGATTGCTGTCTATTAATAGTTACCGAACCTGGATTCCAGTAACTGAAAGATTACCAGAATCTCCTACGTACGATTGGGTGCTTGTATTATGTAGGATGGACCCCGAGGGATATTATGGTATCCCACATGTAGCAGAACTTAGAAATGGCAAATGGTATGCTGATTGTTGTATCACTCCTTTCGAGGAAGTGCTCGGAGTAAAAGTTACACATTGGTGTCCATTGCCCAATAGTCCTAACTACGAATAAAAGTTCATGACTTCCAACCATATTTTGAAAGGGGATTAATCACTATGTTGAAAACTATTGTTAAACGGGCATTAAACGCCACCAAAAACATCAATCGCGAGGTTATTGTTAAAACCGTTCATGTAGGTGTAGCCATATTCTCGGGCATCAGCATAATCAAAGCCGTCACCCCAAGCAAACCGGTTATCAAAAACCCTATATTTATGGTAATTAACAATTACTATGTTAGGGGACCGAAACATGCGAAAATTAACAATTAAGACGGCTACTAACAAGCTGTATGCTGTACTTATTGTCTGCGCAGGGGTGCTATCAGTATCCATAGATGGGAATGGTACAGGTCTCATCTTTGGAATACTCATGGGTGTCCCCTTATTCCTAGCGAAGGAAAACGTAATTGTCTGAACGTCGCGTAGATTACGTGCTATATAATGAAATAGATATTGAACTCTTGAAAGGGGTTATTAGTATGTTTGGACTTGTTAAAGGTCTTGGACAAGTTGTTATTTCATTGGGAGTAGGAACAATCATCACAAATGTAGTGAAAGCCACCACCCCTGCAGTAATGAGCACTTTTAGTAGAGCGTGCGTTGCTGTGGCGGGGTCGGCGGTAGCATTCATGGTAGGTGAGAAAACCGTTAACTTCATTGAAGAACAAATTGTTGAGGCTTGGGATGACCGAATTAAAATTGATATTGAACCAAAAGGGAAATAGACTAAATCGAAGGATAGTACCATTAACGTGGTATTTATCTTTTGTATTTGAAAGGAGATATTATGGAAGGCTTATTAAAAAAGGCCATAATAAACTGTTTCGTATAATAGGCGGACGACTGGTTGAAATTACAGAAGTCGAAGACCACCCTATCTTCGGAAAGAGGTATAAGATTTTAGGATGCGATGAGTGGTTTGAAAGTAACTGTTTTGAGGTGATTTATGGATAAGTTAGATATGGATCTCATTAAAACTATTGAGGGCATATTGGGTTTTAAGTTTGAAGAATGGCAGAAAAACTACATGTTAGACATACCTATGGTTTTGGATATGCGGATCACTGGTCGGCGAACTGGTAAGACCTTGGTGTATATCATTAAGATGTTATTTGCTGATGATGAACCCCTTGGAAACGATGATATCATCAGGTATGCGGACGATTGGACTATTAATGACCGATATAAATCTGCGGGTCAGGTGTCACACTATGCAAGATTCTTTAGAGAAGAAGTCATCCGTATTTATTACGTGCTCATTATGGCCGAACTTTCGCCACGGCAAATATTCACTCGAGACGAATCAAAACATAACCAAGAACGAGATATATGGCCGCCATCATCATTTAAACCCGAATACTATTCTAAAAGGGAGCGTTGACATGATAGTATTTTTAGTTTGCGTATTAATAGCAACCGTATACTTTATGCGTTTTGATGGCCACTTCACGATCGGTAGACTTACCGTGTTTGGAGACAACGCTATGCACTTTGGTTGTACTTTCTGGACGGAGAAGTACGGTTACCTTTGTTGGCGGTTACCTATTGTATGCGGACTGTCTGGTAAGATTAAGTACGGTGATAAGTTACACTGGAGACCGATGTACTTCTATATTAGTAGAAACGCAACACCATGGGCTGCGGTCTTTATGCTGGGTAGGAAACACTCGCCAGACGATTGGGCAGTTGCTAGGGTTCGTAAACGATATTTTGGATGGGGTTATGACTCAAGTGACGGATATCATGTCGCGAGACTACACGCAATAAATAACCTTAGGTAAACCATATTTGTAGAAAGAGGTGTTAATCCGTATGTGTGGAGAAATGGAGCACGGAAGATGTGATGTTTGTGGCAAAGATGAGACTTTAGAGAGAACTGTTTTTTACTATCCTATTAAATGTGAATGTCATAGCCCACAGCACTTTGAAATAAATCGTCACGGGAAAAACTGTACACCTAAGGAACCGGAATACACAAGCGTCCAATTCAAAACCGAGGACCTTAAAAATCCAGTCTCCATAGCAATATCACTATTGATTGACGCACTTAAAGAAGATAAAGAACCAGGTAGTTATTACTACTCGTGGCAATCAAACATTGCGTGTGCAATAATGGATACCATGCTGAACTTAAAATACTGCGGATTTAAGGACCAAATGTCAAATATGGAAAATATTCACGACTTGGCGAACGACGCAGCAAAACGATTTCTGGAAAATCTTATCAGATAATCGAACATATTTGTAGAAAGAGAGGCGCTTAAGCCATGGAAAGAGATCCGCTAGGAAGTTACCCGGGAAATTCACATAAGGCCCGTCAGGAAAAAAAAGAACCCAAGCAATTGACTAAGATCACAACAGGTAAGGTTGCCACAAGAAAGAAGTCGCTGTATAAACGCTTTATGGATACATTTGTGGTGGATGATATTAGTAATGTAATCCACTATATAGTCCATGATGTGCTTGTACCTGCTGCAAAGAGCGCAGTCGCCGATACGGTTCAAGGCGGCATCGATATGATATTATTCCCTGGACGAGGAAACTCTGGGTCGAGAGGTAGACGGGAACAAGGTCGTTCGTATGTAAGCTACGACAGACACCGAAATACCAATCAACGAAACCAAAGAGATGATCGTAGCAGGGATGTATCACCTAAAAATAGAGCCCGACACAACTTCGATGAGATAATCCTTGATTCGCGGGCTGAGGCTGACGAGGTTATAAGTACTCTTGTGGATCTAACCCTGGATTATGATCAGGCGACTGTATCTGATCTGTATGCCTTGGTCGGAACCCCACATACATCTACCGATACCCGATGGGGATGGACAGATCTTAGTAGTGCCAGTGCTAGTCCACTACGCGGTGGGGGTTATGTTCTAAATCTACCTAAACCTATATTCTTGGATTAGGGGGGGGGCATGACCTATTGGAATTATTCGAAGACTTATTGATAAACTACCATGTTCGGTTAGACCATGCGATTGGATATATGTAGGTGAATATACTGATGGTCCTACCGGACATGTTTTTGGAAAGTATTATAAACGTAGTAGATGCCGATTAAGAAAATGGGTAGTCTATGACGGACGAGTGTATATAGATTAAATTGCCTTAAATAATCTTGGGAGGGATGTCAACATGAATGATAAATTTATGAAAGCCCTGTCTGAAGGGGTTGCGGTTATCACTAAACCAGAGGCACCTAGTATTATCAGAAGAGATGATAACAATGCTATATTGAAAATGCTTGGCACTGAGTATACCATGGAATTGCGACGTGACATGAGTACAGGAAAGTTTATTGTCGCAATTTGTGATAGTCAAGATCGTATGATGATCAAAACATTTTCCGAATTAGAAGTCGAAACCGCTAATCATAATGTTTTGTTATGTAACATCGAACAGTGTATTCTCTCGTTAAAAGAAGAACATGACTCAGATACTACGTCTTGGTTATATAGGTCTGGATGGAGTGGTAATCACGATAAACCTATCGAAAATGCTAAATGTCTTAAATGCGGTTACATACATCCTACGGTATATGACTCATTAGAAAACTTAAGTAAATATTGCCCTGGTTGTGGACGTAAAGTAAAAGTTAATTAAAAGACACCTTAACGAATCTTGAAAGGCGGAATGGTAAAATGATTATCACCATAATCGCAGTACTTCTTGCGTTTATTTTAGGGATTGTAGTGGGGGTTTTAGGGTTAAAGTATCTTTTACTCGCTACACTAAAAAAAGAGACGGCTGATTGTAAACAGTTCTCACGATCTGGTAGATACTGTAAGTCTATTGCTTATTATAAAGGTAAGAAATTTCCAGTATTAAAAACCCGAAAAGAAGCCGAGCACATTTTAAGCGAGCTTAACGATATAATTAATACGTATGGTCAGACTAGCATAACTGATTTAAAAGAACTACTTGGTATTACTACTTCTAGTGTGGAATATAAGTTTGGTTGGAAGGATCTTAGTTATGCTCATGTGGCTGGTACGTATGGTGGTTATATGCTTAGATTGCCTGAGACGGTGATCTTAGATGTGGAGGTATCGACAAATGCTTAAGAAAGTAGAAGAGATTCTGTTCGATAATCGTGGTGATGCCGAGTATGTTCTAGACCATCTTAATGACACCATCAAGCGACGAGGTAGTGTAACCGTTTTTGATCTGCATAGCTGTATTGGAGGAACTAATCATCCTGAGAATAAAGAGCATGGATGGGTAGATCTCACTAATGCTCGCATTCATGTCACTGGTGGCGAACCTTATAGGGCGGGTATTCAGAAGCGTTATCGACTTCATTTACCCGAAGCTATAGTGCTTCCAGCGCCCAAGATTATGGTCGATATACGGGAGAAGGCCGTGGTCGACGATAACAATGCTATGTTGAAGTTGCTTGGAACTGAGTATAGTATGATGGTGCGTCGTGACACAGAGCAGATGGAGTATACAGTTAGAGTTAGTGATAGTAAGGATCATCATTCCCAAATATCCTTTTCCGAATTAGAAATGATCAGCGCAAATCGTAATGTTTTGTTATATTACGTCGAGCAATGTATTCTTGCGATAGAGGAGATGGATTAGTTATGAAATCTTTTAAGATTGGCGATAAAGTTATATGTTATGAAAATGGAATAGTCGGTAATGTTATTACTGGAATAGACTTAGCTTCTTCGCCGGATCAATCCGCAAACGCGCTTACTCCTTATGGTAAATATTTACTTGCATTCTCTAGAAACCACGGGATTACCATATCCGAAGCATGCGAACATCCAATGGTTAAAGCGAGATTAAATGTTTTTAGTGCAACTGGGAGGTGACGAAATGCCTATCTGCACCGTCGTCAATAAATACAAGGACCCATTCCATATTTACATTGGGCGTGGAAGTAAGTGGGGTAATCCTTTTGTATTAATGAAAGATTCCTCTGATGAAGAACGCAATCGTGTTTGTGACCTCTACGAAGAGTATTTTTGGACAACTAACTTGGTATCTGAGTTGTATAAGCTGAAAGGCAAGAGTCTCGGATGCTTCTGTAAGCCAAAGAGATGTCACGGAGATTTCCTGGCTAAACTAGTGAATGAACTGTAAGGAGCATAATTGTATATGAGATGTATGGCCCTCAAATCTGTTTTGTGTGGTAGTAAGAATTAAGTAGGCGACGAACGCATATGATGGTCTTGAACTATATGGGAGAGTAATATCAAGGATGTGCACATAGAATACTCGAGGCAGGGTCACGTCTGTATACTTGTGATGCAGTGAAAGGACGGACCCAACGAGTCGTGAAGAAATATATTATTCTAAATGCACTTGGTGGAAACTTATTCAAGGAGGTAACGGTAATGTCCCTCGATCAAATGAGGAATACTCTATTGACTGTATATCCTGGTGAGAGGTGGAAACGTAAGGTCTCTACTATGGCTGATGGTCAGGTTATTGCCATGTACTATAAGTTCTTAGCTGAGAGGAAATTTAAGTAAGGAGAACCCAAATGGAAGTTAAATATGAAGATTGGCACTTCAAACCTATTAAGGCATTTACCTTAAAAGACGCAGTCGACGCTATGATGAAAGGTTTTATTTGTATATGTGGAAACGGTAAAATTAATACACTAACGAACTCGGAGGATTTAGATAATGTTCATAATTAAAATGCCTAATGCTGATACTATGATGGGCGCATATATGGTTTGTCCGAAAGAAATTATGCAAGAAGCCTGGTTGTCTAAAGTCGGTACGTATATTGATTGGACTGATAGGCCTGGGGCAGATCGAGTGAAACGAAAAATTATATCTGTGACTTTTACGGATGACGAAGTTATCGTGGAAATAGAATAAGGGGCACCATGTTAAAAAATATCTTGAAAGGCGGAAATAATTAATGAGAAACAAAAGTATATTGATTAGTGAGGGACACCTAATGTTCGTTATTGCCGGTCAACTATTCGACCAAGCGCCCAATAGACAGCCAAGGAAACCAGAAATCATTATGCAAAAAGTTAGAGACGCATTTAGGGCTCTTTGTTATAATGATAATGAATGGTATGCTGCAGAGGTACCGGAAGCGGATGGAACATTCACTAGTTATAAATTCATAGAGGATTTACTTATGGGTATCCCCGAATTTACCGAGCTCAATTTATCCCAAACGGAATTCGAAAAGGGTATTTTGGTTGATGACGAAAGCCGCCCGAAATATGGCTTCACCAGTAGGTATGATGTAGAGACTGGTGAGAGTTGGAAGAACGATTTTATTGATCTTGACGCATTTATAAATAATGTTCACGCTCGATTATTATGGTTGGTGAAATCTGATCAGGATTGTTTTGCTTGCGTTAATAGTAATCAGGGACATGTTGGGCTAAATCTTATGGGTATTAGTGATGTATGCCGTGTCTGCCTTGTAAATCCAAACCTTACATATAATTACGAAGGCGAAAGAAAACCTAAAGGCGAATACACCTTCGCTTGTAAGTACAATTGTCGCGAGCATAAATATATCTGTTGCGAGGAATGTCCTAAAAAGGACGCCTGTGTCGGTAAATGTGATGGTGAGTCTGAGACCTGTGGAAATATCGTAGATCAATCACCAAATGAATCTTCTGAGCCCGTATCTGACAAAAAATCCGTTGTCATAAAAGATTACGGTAAAGTCCGTTGTCCAATTTGCGACGCATATATATGTGGAATTGGGCAGATTAAACATCGTAAGGTTAATCATTGTCCGAATTGTGGGCAAGCTTTAGACTGCGAACAACTCATAAAGGAGACCTAAAATGGATACTCTTGAAGAGCAACGTCAGCAGATCTCTATCTTGACGAAAAGGGTGGATGAACTCGAAGGTATGAATAGATTGTTATTTAATCGATGCTTTGCTACTACCCATGGATCTATTTGTGGTTGGTGTATGATTGCCAAGGATTGTACGGTAAAGTTAATGCTCCATTCATTACATTGATTAAACGCGTTTAAAACATGGTTTATGTTGACGGACAGCGGAACTAAAAACGAAGGTGGTAAAACAAATGAGTAAATTAGCATTAATTAAAGCAGCAGTAACAAGTAAAGGCGCTAGAAGTCTTCTGCTTCTCAAGAAGTTTAGTCCTGAGATATTAGTAGTTGTGGGTATCGCTGGTGTCATAACGAGTACTGTGATGGCTTGTAAGGCTACGATCAAGGCCGAAGACGCACTCGAAAATGCCAAAGGTAAACTGGATAAGATCCATATTGCCCATGACACACTGCCAGTTGAGGATTATAGTGGTACCGATTATAAAAGGGATATTGCTGTGGTCTATGCTCAGACAGCTGTCGACTTCGTTATAGTTTACTGGAAGCCTATTACACTTGGCGTATTATCTGTCGGTTGTATTCTTGCCGGTCATAATATTCTTAAGCAACGCAATGTAGCTCTCATGGCTGCTTATAAAGCCGTTGAAGAAAGTTATTCCGACTATCGCAAGAGGGTTGTTGCCAAGTATGGTGTCGAAGAGGATCGTCGTCTTAAATATGGTATTACCACAATGGACGTAACAGATATGGCTTATACAGATGAAAATGGCGTAGAACATGAGGCCAAAACAACAACTGTCGAAGTCATAGACCCTAATGGTCACAGCGAATACGCTAAGTTCTTCGATGAGTATTCTACTCAGTGGAGTAAAGATCCTGGGTATAACATGGCATATTTAAAAGGACAACAAAACTTTGCCAACGATATGTTACGTTCCCGTGGACACGTATTCCTTAACGAAGTCTATGATCTAATTGGTGTGCCTCACACGACTGCCGGAGCTGTTGTTGGTTGGGTCAAGGGTCAAGGTGATGATTATATTGACTTTGGTATATTTGATGCTGAAAGCGGTAAGGCTCGAGACTTCGTGAATGGCTACGAACGTAGTATTCTCCTCGACTTTAATGTGGACGGGACGATGTACGACAAGATTTGACTCCGGGACGGCTGGAATGCCGTCGGGTCCGGTTATTTTGAGAGGGATATTATGGACTACCCTAACCTGTATTTGTGTTTATAGGTTGGGGTGGACTGTTGTCCTAGGAAGGGAAATTAAGATGACCAAACGTGAAGTGAAAAAATTAAATCTTGGGTTTAATATCGGCGACGAAGTGATAATAAATCAGGATCTGATATATTATTCGTATAGTCAATTTATTAAGAAACATCCTAAGTATGCTCCATATTGGCAGTATAAACGTTTTGTTGAACCAACGGGATTTCCGTTAACTATCATCGGGGTGCACAACCATGTTCTGGATGAGATATATGATAAAAACGAGTATTGTATTGCGGTACAAGATAAATTTAATCGTATTTATCTTGTAGGAGGAAGTGGTGTTAGAAAAATTAAATTAGAATCAAACGAGGTGATTGATAAATTAGAATGTATATATTGTGATGGCGGAGTAGCTTTAACGACTGGTAAAACTAATGATTCTGGAATTGGTATTAGATATCCTGGCATTCTTAATGCATATGGATATGATGTTCATGGGTTCGGAAACAATGGTATTGAGGTTAAAATTGATTATTGTCCTATGTGTGGTCGTAGTTTAAAACATCTGCACAGGCAATAGCGGAAATCTTATTTTGAAAGGATATTATGGACTACCCCGATTTATGTTTATAGGTTGGGGTAGATTAGTATCTTGAGGAGGCTTCGAAATGAGTATAGGCATTATGATAGGCTGCATGTTTATTTTGGCCTGTCTTCTTTTAGAAAAGGAGCTTTGAAATGAAGAAAACTATTTTAGTGTTTGATGCCGGTAAATGTGTTGGCGAATTAGAGATTGAAGAGCGTAGTTCAGATCATGCAAACGTAATGGCTATAGTTAAAGCTAATATTAATGGTAAGGAAATTGACGTACTGTATATCCTCGATATGGATTATGGTATTGTGATTCCAGAACATGTAGCCAAGACTATCTACAATCTCATTTGACGGAGGAGTGATTGATAATGATACCGTGTAAAGTCGGCGATCTTGTTATGGCTAAGGTATTCCGACCTTATAATGGCCATGAAGCAACCATTCACGGCGAAGTGATTGCTGTGTCGGGTCAAATGTTTAGGGTGAAATATATGTTCTGTAGGTATATGGATTTTACGATGGACGATATCGGTAACACTGTATTTATAAAGGATTTGAATGGCGATGGTTAAGTCTAGAGAGCATGTGGTATCTTTAGTGATTGGTATTTGGATATAAATGTTATTAGTCTTTAGAAGGGGGAGGGGCTGAAATCGTATGTCTGAAAAGAATGATATCGAGTTGGTAAAGTCAACAATTGCCTCCAAGATAAGTTATTATAGACAAAAGCGAGACTTATCAATGAGAAGTTTAGCTAAGTTAGTTGGCGTTGGTGAAAAAATGATTAGACGATGGGAAAGTGGGAATTACGATTTTGTACCTAGTATCTCGTCGTTAGTTAAGGTGGCTAACGCTTTAGACGTTAATATTACTAAACTATTAAAATCTTGAAGGGTGGTTCGAGATGATTAATATAAACTTTAAAGGTTGCTGCCATAAGTGTAGTCAAGTAAAGACCTATCTAAATGATGAGGCTTTATATAATTGTGATGGTCAAATTACCGAAGCCATTGTTATTATAGGTTGCAACCATGAAGTTGTATGTAAAAAGTATATTGGTGAGCCTGATAATTCCCAAGATGCCGGGGAATCAATAATCGATGGGTTAAAAGTAGGATTAGATATCCAGATACCTAATTTTCTTAGAGGTAAACGATGTGAAGTTGAGGATAACCTTATACAACTCGACGTCCCATTAATTGATATTGTTCGGAATGATCAAAAGTGGGTTGAGTCCTTGCTCATACATGCCGGGTTTAACTTATCCGAGCCAATTCAATACTCAAGAAATTTTGCAACTGGAGCCTATGAATATAGTCAGAAGAAGGAGGATTTAAAATGAAACAAGAAATTAAAGATGTGTCAGTACGTTGGTCTGATGGATATTTGGAGGAGTTTGAAGCCTCCGAAGTTAGAGCCGGTAATGATCTGCTTTGGATGGTATTGGTTACTGGTCAGAATCGCCATATCCCACTGCGGACTGTACGGTGGTTTTCGATAACGCCTAAGCGGGAAGTTAAGTCGGATTCCAAAAGTGACATGGCCAACTACTTGCTAAACGAGAGGTCTAATCCTAAATCCAACTCAATTACCAGCGCCAATTAATATGGGTCAACACAAGCATAACCCTACAGCCAAATTAGCAAAGGCGGGGAAACTCCCACCTAAGGCTCCTAAGCGACGAATAACCAAGCGCGAGTCTGAGGACTTAGTAATAGGCGCTATTGGACATCTGTTATATCCTGACTTTTTAGGTTTGCTCGGTAGACGGAGGAGTGCAAACCGACCGGGGCAATGACTGACATACTAATGAATCCCGATTGCCCAAACCGTTGCGAATGTGTACGCTGTGATAAAATATGTTTACTGAGGAATCCGACATGTGTCCAACATGCGGCAACCGGTTGTGCGTACTCAAATCAAAACAATTTTGAACGACGATAACCATATATTGAAAGGAATACTATGAAGAAGTTATTAGTAATCACCATAATGTTAATCGCGCTATCAAATATAGGTTGCGCTAAATCAAACATCCCTACTAGTCCTATTGCGTCAGTTATTAAAGAAACGCCAATAACAGAAATTGAGCCGGTAAGTGTTGATGAAAAAGTAGTACAACAACCAGTAAGTGTTGATCCGGTAATTAAACCAGAAATTGAGCCGGTAAGTGTTGATGAAAAAGTAGTACAACAACCAGTAAGTGTTGATCCGGTAATTAAACCAGAAATTGTAATACCTACACCAATCGCGGTTAATCCTGATATAATGACTAACTTAACAATATATCACGCCGATGAGCAAGGTTATTTAATCGGTAAATCTATAACAATTAAAGAAACTACACCGCAAGCTATTTGGGATATGCTTGCCGATGAGCCTAAAGGTGTTAGCGTTTTGGATTTTTCAATTAAGGAAGGTGGAGTAGGTTATCTCGACCTATCGCATGATTTTATAGATGCGTATAAAGGTGGATCAACGCAAGCTATGGTGTATATCTACGAGGCAGTAAATACATTTACATCAATCAATGGGTGTAACAGTATTATATTCCTTATAGATGGAGTTCAAGTTCCAATCATTATGGGAATGGATAATAATGGATTCAAATCAAATGATATCTAATGATGGTAATAAACATCATGGCAAAAGCCGGAATCCGCCCTGTGGGCGTCTTGAAAGGGGATTTTAAAATGTCAATGTCACCAATTGACGTATCCAAAGAATTGAGGTTGATATCTAAAAAACACAAAGGGCTACCCACCGATTTTGGTGCTATTCGTATATCCGACATGGCGGACTCTGCAGCTAATGCAATTGATGAGTTGTTGATATTTACAGATCGAATAACTGAACTATCTAGTTGCAAGACGTGTGCGGTTACTCGTTGTCAGTTCAAACCGGCTTCGTACGAAGAAGTACGATATAATTGTCATCTGTATCGCCCGGCGAAAACAAGGTATCCGGATATAGACGGTGTTGGTCCATTTGATCTTAAACATTTAGAAAAAGAAACATTATCGGCGGAGTCCGTAGAAGAGTTGCGTAAACTTTGGGATTCCGAAGTTAGACCTATATTACATGCCTCCGAACCGTGCATCCACTGTAACGGTGGACACGCTTTAATCATCATTGACGACAACGATCGTGGCATAGCTATTCAACATCCAAATAGACTCGTAGCTTTTGGGTATGATCCGAACGGAACTAGTAGTAATGGCGTGTCATGTTTAATTAATTATTGTCCTATGTGCGGTGTTAAAGTGGGAGGTGCTTCGTAATGTGGAAGGTTAAAGTAGCAAAACCACATACTGGATTAGACGCATTAGCCGACTGTATTGGTGGGCGTTGGCTTATTTATGTTATGATAAGATATCTTCTGACACATTGATATGGGTAGGTGTGGTATAACTATGGCTGCTGTAAAAACAAGTAGGGGTTATGGCGCGTTTGATATTACGGAGCTACATTATGACGCCGATATGAATTATATGATCGATGAGTGCGGGAAAGTAATTTATGACATACATCGAATCGTATCTCCCGCAAGGTTGGCGGTGTTTAAGAATCATAAACAAAGCACGTCCGTTTGGGATAATCATGGGAATCTTGTTGTGCTGGTATATCATGACGCGGAAGATAGCCGTTATGGAAACTAAATCCTTCTATTATATGGAGTATTATAATTATCTTATAGATGAGGAAGGTACTCCTTTTATTGATGTGTTTAAGATTATGTCGCCAGCTAAATATGCATGGTGTAAACTTCACAGAGGGACATATTACTTTGATTGCCATTTAGATAAGGGTATCCAATACGAGGTGGTATTTCCACGCGAAGGCGAAGAAGAGGATTATTACTACTTTTTAGATCCTGATTTATATGTATACGAACGCGAGCAGATGTACTTAAATGAATAGAGTTAATGATCGGCCGATTATTAATTCTTGGTACTACGATCCGTATGACAACATGCTTATTGACCAAGAGGGACGCCCAGTCATAGATATATTCAGAGTCATGTCTCCTAGTAGGTTATTATGGTGCAAGCAAAAACGAGGAACATTCTATTTTAAATCTCAAACGGAAGTGGATGTTACTTATGAAGTAGTATTTCCTCGGGAAGGTGAAGAGGAAGATGGTTACTATGATTTTATAGAAAGGACGTATTAAAATGAATAAGATCGGATTGGTATTAATCGGGATTGGTATTGGTATAGTTGCTGGTGCGGGAAGTATGTATGTGCTCTATGCCAAGCAACTTAACCAAATCGATGCTGACAGGGACGCATGTATTAAAGCAGAGTATGACGAGAGGGAATTAGACCTTAAAACATATTACCAGGAACGGGAAGCTGCGATGATTAATGATCATTCAGATTATAGAGTGCGAACGAGAGCTGAAATTGCACGTGTAAATGCTGAGATTAATGCAATAAAGTCACCCGTTGAGAAAAAACCCCGTGTAAAAAGAGTAACTACAGAAAAGGAAGAGGTTTTAAACAATGACGGTATTTAAAGGCGTACTTATATTTGCACTAGGTTTTGGTTTTGGGGTAATCGGCGCTAACATGGCTTTGAAAGACTCCTTTGAAGAACGAGTACAGGAGCGACTGGATGATATTGAGCTGGGGTCTAAGGCTCGTGTTTCTGCGGATCACGGAGATCCAGAAGGCAGTATTACAGGCCAGGTTAGTAAACTGAGGCTCATGCGGAAAGAATACACTGGCTTGGCTAAACGATACGACACTCAGCAGGAAGACGCGGAGGAGGAAGACAGTAACATTAATGGTGACGTTAATCCATATCCATACGTGATATCAACTCAAGCATTCTCATTTGAATGTGACGATCACGAGAAGGAGATCCTATATTACTACGGTAAGGATCGAATATTATGTGATGATCAGTCAGATGAAGTTACTAACCACATGGTATTGGTTGGCGATGTGCATTCATATTTTGGTGTGGATGCAAGAGATACTCACGCAGTGTACGTACGTAATGAAATACTACAGACTGACTACGAGATCGTTTTCTTAGATAAGAAATTCTCAGTAGTAGTCTCAGGGGAGGAGACTTAAAATAAATGCGAAGTAAGAAGTTTACTGAGCCGGTCATAATGTCTAAGAACGAACTGATAAGTGCATATCACTTCTGGTTTTGTGACTTAATCAATACCAACCAATCTACTCGAAGCTATACTCTACTCACGAAGAAGCTCGAAGATACGTATTTCTCTTGGACAGTGCCTAATGATGACAATCGGGCATATGAAGGAACGAATTTACGTGAGAGATTTTGCGATGAGAATAACATCCGCTATGTATGCGAATATTTTAATGACGAATGCTCCATGCTAGAATTAATAGTAGCGTTAGCGTATAGATGCGAGAGTATTATGGCTGACCAATATGGCAACATGCCTATGACCAAATGGTTTTGGGACATGATGGGTAATATTGGATTGAGTAAGTTTACGGACGAAGTGTGGACCGCGATTGACGGGGATCTGAATGTGGATCGGATATTAAGGGAAGTCAATGATCGGACATATCGTCGCAACGGTCAAGGAAGTCTATTTCCACTAAATCACGCCAAGCAAGATCAACGAAAGGTTGAATTGTGGTATCAATTGAATGCATATTTGTTAGAGAACTATTATGGGCGATGAGGTGAATCTATGTTTAAAAAATTGTTAAGTATCTTTCGACCGGCAAGACGCGATATTGTTGAGTGCTGTCACGATTGCGAGGATAGATGTGCTTTTTCATGTATCTTAGATAAAGCTACGTGTGATAATCACAAATGTCATCCTGGTAATTGTGGTTGTTACACTAAGGGTAATGCGGATTACACTATGAGAGGGTGAAGTACTTTGAGGTTTCCTTGTAATGGTTGTACGACATACTCCGTAAGCTGTAATATATATTGTAGGTTATTAGCGGCATGGATAACTAGGAGGTGAACTGTTTTGCCGTTTATATTTTATGTATCCCCAGCGTATGATGGTGAGGATGTAGTTAAATGGCCCACTGAGAATTTTAAATTGGACGAACTTCAAGTTATTCAAAGATTCTTAGATGAGTTAAAAGCTCACGGCAAGGATACAATTCTTGATGAGATTTGGATAGAGAATAGTGAAGTAATTTTGGAAGATAAACCAATGCTTAATTTACCAGTAGGAATTAGTGTAGAAAGCATAGAACTTCCACCAAAGGATTTTGCAAAGTATGATCTTACGGTTACTGAAAGATTCTTGGATGGATTAAATAAGTCCCTCCCAAAAACAATAGTATTAAAACCATTATTATAAATGAAGGATGAGGTGAACTACTTTGGACGTAGGCGTCATGCTAGGAAAACAATTTAGTAAGGGTAAGAACAAAGGCCCATATATCGTTACTGAAAAATTAGATGGCGTACGACGCCTACTGATAAAGAAAGATGGAGCTCCTAAGTTTTATAGTAGGACTGGTATCGAGGACACTGGATTAGTTGACCTCAGACAGGAAGCATTGCATCTTCCAGATAACATGGTATATGATGGAGAGTTACTAGCCATGGGGTCATATTCTAATGCTCTTGAGTTACGTCAGGCTACTAATGCAATAGCGTCTACTAAAGGTATGAAGCGTGGGTTAACGTTCAACATATTTGATGCTATTCCGGTAGCTGAGTTCTTCAGATTAGGAGTATTAACTGATGGTCGTGGAGAACCCGCAGTGGCTAGGAAGATCTATATTTGTTCTATTTTGAAGGACCCGAGCTTTAGTTTATTACTGACAGACCAGGGTACGTACGACTACTTTATGAGGAAAGTGGAACCCACATTCAACTCGATCTTTAAGTTCAAGTATATTAGATCTGTGCCAATCTTAGGCGTGGCTTCTACGGACGAAGAGATAATGGGGTACGCTCAGGAGATCTGGGATCGCGGCTTTGAAGGCGTTATGCTGAATACTTTGTATGGTAAGTACGAGTTCAAACGGTCCAATGGTTTGCTGAAAGTTAAACAGAGTAAGGACCATATTCTACCGATCATAGCATTTAGTGAAGGGGATGGTAAACTTAAGGGTATGCTTGGATCATTGATTGTCGACTACAAAGGACACGCCGTTAGTGTTGGTTCCGGGTTAAATATTATGGAGCGTGAGGAGATTTGGGCTAACCGAGAAGCATATTTAGGTAGGTTAGTTGACATGGAATCCTTTGGTGAGTCTAAAAATAAGAAGGGGATGGTATCACTAAATTGTCCAATATTCAAGGGAATTGTGTAAAATGGGTGAAAAAAGTGTGACGTTTTTGTTACACTTGTTACGTTTTTGAAAATTGGATATTTGAAGAAATTGTGTAAAAGGGCGAAAAAAGGCAAAAAGTGTGACGTTTTTGTGACAGTTGTGACGTTTTTAAAAAAAAGTGTAACAGGCCTTAGCCTTAGGGGGAGTGGGCTTTGCGGGTTTTCTGTTACGAAAACAAAAAAAATCACTAACCTTTATAAGAGAAAAATTAATATATAGAAAGTTTATAAATGTGTTTCAAAACGTAACAAGTGTAACAGGTAGACAGTGGGGGAGAGAAGAGGGCGGAGATGTGGATTTTTATCAAATCAAAGAAAGGGCTGCAAAGAATAGTGTCATAGAATTATTCCCAGATTTTAAAGTGTGTCGATCTAAAGATTTAATGGTTAGAGGAAGATCATTCTATGCTATCTGGGATGAGGATCGAGGAATGTGGTCCACCGATGAGTATGACGTTCAAAGATTAGTAGATGGTAAACTTGTTGTGCATCAAAAAGAACTTACTGCTAAAAGCGATAATCGAATCAATGTAAAGTTAATGAGCGATTTCTCTAGTAACTCGTGGGCAGAGTTTAGAAATTACATTGGGCATATTTCTGACAATGCCCAGCAACTGGATACTCAATTAACATTTGCTAATACTACGGTTAATAAAAAAGACTATGTTAGCAAACGATTAAATTATCCATTAGAGAAAGGAAAGATTGATAGCTACGACAAGATCATTGGGACGCTCTATGATCCAGAAGAGCGTGAAAAGCTTGAGTGGGCAATTGGCGCTATTGTTTCAGGCGATTCAAAAGATATCCAAAAGTTTATTGTCCTTTATGGAGAAATGGGTTCTGGTAAGTCAACGATACTTAACATCATTCAAAAGTTATTTATGGGATATTATGTCACCTTCGAAGCCAAAGCGCTTACTGCTTCAGGTAACACCTTCTCGACAGAAGCATTTAAATCTAACCCGCTTGTGGCGATTCAGCATGATGGCGACCTATCAAAGATTGAGGATAACACCAAACTAAACTCTATTGTATCCCACGAAGAAATGAGTGTTAGGGAATTATATAAGCCGTCATATACCACTCGATTCAACGCCTTCTTGTTCATGGGTACTAATAAGCCGGTAAAAATCACCGATGCTAAGTCTGGTGTTATACGAAGACTTATAGATGTCAAACCATCGGGCAATAAGATACCGCCAAAAGAATATCAAATCCTAATGTCCCAAATAGACTTTGAGCTTGGAGCCATAGCTAAACATTGTCTTGATGTTTATAGGGACTTAGGTAAGAATTACTATTCATCATATCGTCCAATTGATATGATGATGCAAACCGACATATTTTATAATTTTGTGGAATGTAATTATGATATTTTTAAAGAGCAAGACGGGGTCTCGTTAGCACAAGCATATGCAATGTATAAAACATATTGTGATGAAGCTTTAATCGAGTATAAAGCCCCACGTCATAAATTTAGGGAGGAACTGAGAAGTTATTTTAAAACATTCTCTGAAGTTATGCGCGTTGCTGGATTGCAAGTTAGAAGTTACTATTCTGGGTTTCTAGGGGATAAACTAAAAATTGTACCCCCAGTCAAAGAGGAACCTCCAAACTCATTATTAATAGATTGTACTGAGTCCATATTTGATACTATGTGTGCTAAGTGTCCAGCACAATATGCAAACGATCAAGGGACGCCAATTGCTAAATGGTCAGAAGTAAGAACTAAATTAAATAAGTTAGATACACATCAGGTCCATTATGTTAAAGTCCCAGACAATCATATTGTTATTGACTTTGATTTAAAGGATGAAACAGGGACCAAGTCACTATCTAAAAATATTGATACAGCTAGTAAGTGGCCCGCCACGTATACTGAACTCAGTAAGAGTGGTAACGGACTACACCTGCACTATATATATGATGGTGATGTAACTAAACTTAGCCGAATATATTCGGATGATGTGGAGGTCAAAGTATTTACGGGTAACAGCTCTTTACGTAGAAAACTTAGTACTTGCAATAACATACCGGTAGCAACTATAAACTCTGGATTACCCCTAAAGGAGGAAGTCATGATAAACTTTGATGCTGTCAAAAGCGAGAAGGGGCTACGCGCTTTAATAAAGCGTAATCTGAAGAAAGAGATACATCCAAGCACGAAACCAAGTCTAGACTTCATTCAAAAGATACTTGAGGACGCATATTCATCAGGGTTAGCATATGACGTTACTGATATGAGACCTAGTGTTTTAGCATTTGCTAATAACAGCAATAACCAATCGGATTATTGCGTCAAGTTAGTAAGTAAAATTAAGTTTAAATCCGAGGAGGCTAGCATACCAAGTTCAGACTATATTAGCGATGGTTTAGTATTCTTTGATGTCGAGGTATTTCCTAATCTATTCGTTGTTGTATGGAAAGCAGTGGGTAGAGACCCCGTAAGAATGATTAATCCAACTCCGGCCGATATTGAATCGATACTAAACTTTAAGTTGGTTGGTTTCAACTGTCGAAGGTATGATAACCATATGTTGTATGCGGCATACATTGGTTATGATAATGCACAATTGTATACCCTTAGTCAGCGGATCATAAGTGGCAGTGCTAATTGTATGTTTTCAGAAGCCTATGGTATATCCTACACCGATGTATATGACTTTGCATCCGCACAGAACAAAATGAGTCTGAAAAAATGGGAGATAAAACTAGGAATTCATCATCATGAGTTAGGACTACCCTGGGATAAACCAGTAGATCCAAGTTTATGGATAAAAGTAGCAGACTACTGTATAAATGATGTTATGGCAACCGAAACAACGTTCAATCATTTATCGGGGGACTGGGCAGCGAGACAAATCCTTGCAGAGCTAAGTGGATTAACTGTAAACGATACAACCAACACTCACACCACCAAAATCGTATTCGGCACTAATGGGAAACCTCAGAACGAATTGGTATATACTGACTTGAGCGTTATGTTTCCTGGATATAAATTTGAGAATGGTAAAAGTACCTACCGTGGGATTGAGGTTGGTGAAGGCGGTTTTGTTCATGGGGAACCCGGAATGTACGCTAATGTTCCGGTAATTGATGTCGGGGCAATGCACCCAAGTACTATTGAGGCGTTAAACTATCTAGGACCATATACTAAGAAGTATAGCGAATTAAAGCAGGCTCGAATTGCCATCAAACATAAAGATCTTGAAACCTTAAAGACTCTTCTAGATGGTAGAATTATTCCATTTATAAAAGACTCACAAAGCGATAACCCAAAATTTACTTTAAAGGACGTATCAAATGGGTTAAAGACGGCCCTTAACGCGGCATATGGATTAACGTTCGCTAGATTTGATAATCCATTTAAAGACCCTCGTAACATTGACAACATTATTGCTAAACGTGGCGCACTGTTCATGGTCGATCTCATGTTCGCAGTTCAAGAGCGAGGGTTTCAAGCAGCCCATATTAAGACTGACTCCATCAAGATACCCGAAGCTACTCCAGAAATTATTGAATTTGTTATGCAATTCGGTAAAAAATATGGGTATGATTTTGAGCATGAAAACACCTATGAAAAATTATGCTTAGTAAACAATGCTGTGTATGTTGCTAAATATAGTCAGGATGAAAAAATCAATGGTAGAGATGCTGGTACATGGACAACTACCGGAGCACAATTCTCACAGCCATACGTATTCAAGACATTATTCAGTAGAGAGCCTATCGAGTTCGAAGATACATGCGAAACCAAATCGGTAACCACTGCTTTATATCTTGACATGAATGAGAACCTACCAGAAGATGAGCACAATTATCACTTCGTAGGAAAAGTAGGATCGTTCTGTCCAATTCAAATTGGGCATGGTGGTGGTATATTACTCAGGGAAAAAGATGGAAAGTATAATGCTGCTAGTGGCACCAAGGGTTATAGATGGCTAGAATCGGAGGTTGTAAAAGTCCTTGGGAAACAAGACGCGGTCTCGCACTCATATTATATGGGGTTGGTTAATGCTGCAGTAACTGATATTTCAAAGTTCGGTGACTATGAATGGTTTATATCCGACGATACCTCTAGATATGCGGTATTGCCTTGCGGTAGTACTAAATTTACAAGTTGTCTTAATTGTCCAGATTTCGATGGGGCAAATCTTGGGACATGCCAATTAGGGTATGAGAACCTTCCAATTTAAAAAGTCATCGGCTAATAGAGCCGTAAAGGCCGTTTTAAGCGTAGTGGCGGTAGATGGGGCATAATCGCACTGCTATATAAGTCCAACAGCTTAGAGAGGCCTCTGCGTTTCTTAGAAGAGAGTGTAGTGATTTGTTAATACCATATTTAAAGGTGGGTAGATTGTGATAAGGAGAATCATTGTTATTATCTTAGGGTTATGTGTTATTGCTAGTCCGTTTGTTGGTGCCTGGTGGTACCATATTACTAGGTAGATAAGGATGGTGGATTAAGCGTGTTTGGTATATCCGAGAAGTTTACATTTTGTTGTTTGAAAATGTTCAATCACGATGATCAGATTGACATTCTTCAGGAGGAATGCGCAGAGCTCATAAAAGCCTGTTCAAAAGTTAAGCGAGGAAAACCAGAGGCCTTAGCTAATCTGAAAGAAGAATTAGCACATGTTGCTATGTCTTCAGCTATGATTGCTAATATTTATGGTATAACCACTGAGGATATAAATGTTGAGACCAGAAAAAAAGCCGATAAATACGTATTTAAATATAACGAAGAGGAGTTAAACTAATGATTAAGAATAACATTATAATCGAAAACGCTCGTATTGCATTTCGTAACTTTGCTGGTAAAGAGGGAAAATTCAATCCTGCAGGACGCAGAAATTTTTGCGTATTTCTGGACTTTGATGTTGCCACTGCGCTAGAACAGGATGGCTGGAATGTTCGTTGGCTCGATCCAAAAGATGAGTATGAAGAAAAACAAGGGTACATGTCGGTGGCTGTTAGCTATGATAATGTGCCACCAAAGATTACGATAGTTTCAAGTAGAGGTAAGAGTCTTCTTGATGCTGATTCGGTCAGCATGTTGGACTGGGTTGAGATTGCTAATGAGGAACAAATAGTTGACGGTAAGAAGGTATATTTGCCACTTGTCGATTTGGCTATCCGACCATATAATTGGTCTATGCATGAAGGAACAAAGAATGCAAAAAGTGGTGTAAAAGCTTATATCAAAACCATGCGAGTGGTAATCGTGGAGGATGAGTTCGAGCACAAGTATAATGATGTGCCGGTTAGTGCGGCCTCTACCATTGGTGGTTGTGGTAACTGCGAAACCTGTGATGGTAGTTGCGATCACAATCACGATTAATCTAGGTAAGCTGTGCTATCGGCTTGACGGGCATTTTATTGAAAGGAGATTAGTCTATGGCTATTGAGTTATGTGAGTATCAGAGGAAAGCCATAGAAGAATTAAAGTCTGGTTCAATACTCTGTGGAGGAGTAGGCTCTGGAAAATCCCGAACTGCCATAGCCTATTATTTTCTCAAGGCTTGTGGCGGAAAGATCAAGACTAATGGTAAAGGTCCATCGCTTCCAATGAAAAAACCAAAAGATCTATATATTATAACTACTGCTAAAAAAAGGGATAGCCTTGAATGGGAAAAAGAATGTGCTCCATTTATGTTATTTTCTAATCCCGAATTTAGTATTAGTGGAGTAAAGGTCGTTGTTGATTCTTGGAACAACATATCCAAGTATATCGGCGTTAAGAATGCGTTTATAATCTTTGATGAGCAAAGACTTGTTGGATCTGGGGCATGGGTAAAGTCATTTTTGAAAATCGTAAAGAAGTACAATTCGTGGATCTTATTAAGCGCAACACCTGGTGATACCTGGACGGATTATATTCCGGTGTTTGTAGCAAATCGTTTCTATAAGAATCGTACTGAGTTTCTTCGTCGACATGCTGTATACAACCGATTCACCAAGTATCCTAAGATTGAGAAATTTATTGAATGTGGACATCTACTTAAATTGCGAGATCAAATAACAGTTACTATGGCATATGCGAAACATACCATCGCTCACGATAAGAGTATAGTTGTAGATTTTGATAAAGAAGTATTCAATAAGGTTATGGTTGAAAGGTGGAACATATTTGAGAATAGACCTGTGAAAGCTATTGGAGAATTATGCTACCTACTGCGTAAAGTAGTAAATCTTGACCCAGCCAGACTCGAGGCAGTAGAGAGGATAATTAACAATCATCCTAAGGTAATCATATTCTACAACTTCAACTATGAGCTAGATATACTCAGAACCCTCTCAGACACTCTAGGATTGCCTATAAGCGAGTGGAATGGTCATAAGCACCAATCTATACCTAAAGGTGATAGGTGGGCTTATTTGGTCCAATACACGGCTGGTGCTGAAGGTTGGAATTGTGTGGACACTGACACCATTATATTCTACTCCCAAAACTACTCCTATAAGATCATGGTGCAAGCTGCAGGCAGAATTGACAGATTAAATAGTCCATTCTCGGATCTATATTACTATCATGTTCGGTCTAATTCGGCTATTGATATTTCAATTGTTAAGGCTATTAAGGCTAAGAAGAATTTTAATATTCAAACGTTTGCAAATGTCTAAATTTGAAAGGTGGTTAATATTATGAAAAATAAAATTAAAACATTTGTTAAAACCAATAAGAAAACTATAACATTTATTGGTAAAGTCGTTCTTGGAGTAGTTGTGACAGTTGTGGTATTGGGATTAAGTAAGGAACTTATGATGGTTAGAAATTCCGAGACACTTACGGATAGTCATACTGAAGATTTTCCTACGCTAGAAGATACTGATCCTTTGCGAGCTCATTATAATGATGAAAATGTACTGTATGCAAATGGTCTGCCTGTGTTTGCTAATGATGAACAAACTATAGTTTACAGGGATGCTATTGATGACGAAGCTATCGACGACTGGTTAGATATGGGCGGTAAAATAATAGACCGCGTTTAACAGACACATACTATTTTTACCTCGCGCGCAAAACACGCACTATAATAGAAGGAAGGATAGAATATGATCGTATTTAACCTTCTCTTTTATTTTTAGCTAAGAATTGAATTATGAGAGGGAGAATGTAATGCTAGAAATAGATTCAATTATAACTAATGGTTATGTAGATCCGTCAACCATATACGATTTCACGTCTAGAGGTTGGGTATTTGTATGTACAGTCCCTGCTAACTTAGCACATCCTTATGCCGCACCAACCGATAAGTTGACTATATTCTCAAAGTACACGGTTCAGCCAAGCGTTAGTAACTCATCAGAAGCTACCGAACCTGGCGTTTGATATGTTAGAGAGTGCATTCCAGAGTAAGTTAATAAAAGAGCTTAATTTGATGTTTATAGGATGTGTAATTTTAAAAAACGATGCTAACTATATTCAAGGCTTTCCTGATCTATTAATCCTATTTAATGATAGATGGGCCGTCCTAGAATGTAAACGCGATAAGTATGCATCATATCAACCGAACCAAGAGTACTATCTTGAGACGCTTGGTCGTATGTCATATGCTAGTGTTATTTATCCGGAAATAAAGAAGGAGGTTCTAGATGAACTTCAACAAGCATTCAGATCTCGAAGGTCGTCACGCGTTTCTAAGTGCTAGTAAATACCATTGGATAAATTATGACGTTGAAAAACTGACGACGTCGTATATTAAATTTTTGGCAACTCAACGTGGAACCAGACTGCATGCTTTTGCTGCAGAGTCTATAGCCTTAGGCATTAAACTACCTAAAAATAAAAGCACACTGAATATGTATATTAATGACGCTATTGGATTTAAGATGGACATCGAACAACGGTTGAAATATTCAGAGAACTGTTTTGGTACTGCTGATGCCATATCCTTCAGACAAAATCGCCTGAGGATTCATGATTTAAAAACCGGAGTATCCCCCACATCGATGCATCAACTCGAAATATATACCGCCTTATTTTGCTTAGAGTATGATGTTGATCCGAATACTATTGAGATTGAACTGAGACTCTATCAATGTGATGAAATACTCATTCACACACCGCCTACTCAAGACATCCTTAATGTAATGGAGAAAATTATCATATTCGATAAGGAACTTGATAAGCTTAAGATGGGAGAGTAATTATGACTGATGAAATAAAACACTATGGCACTAAGCGACACTCAGGTCGTTATGAGTGGGGCTCTGGTGAAAACCCACAACAACGAGATCCTGATTTCATTGGGCGAATCAACGCCTTAAAGAAACAAGGAATGAGTGATGTTGATATTGCCAAAGGTGAAGGTATGAACACCACTCAGTTACGAATTAGAAGATCGTTAATAAAAGCCGAACAGCGTAAGATAGACACCATCCACGCTAATAGACTCAAAGCGAAAGGATATTCTAATGTCGAGATTGGCAAACGGATGGGTGGTCGTAACGAATCGTCAGTTAGATCGCTATTAGATTCGGCTATTCAAACTCGTTCTGAGGAAGCTGATTCTACAGCTAAAATGTTAAAAGCTAGCGTTGATAAAAAAGGTTATATTGACGTTGGGCTTGGCGTTGAGCGTCATATTGGTATTAGTAGAACTAAATTAAAAAATTCACTTGCTATGCTAGAAGAAGAGGGATATTCAGTTCATAACGTTCTTGTCGATCAGTTAGGAACTAGTAAAAAAACAAGGATTATGGTTCTAGCTAAACCGGGGACTAGTTATATTGATGTGGTCCAAAATAAAGACCAAATAAAGATGATCACAGATCATACCAATGATAATGGTAAAACGTTTCTTGGCTTAGAACCAATACAGAGCGTTAACTCGAACCGTATACAAATAAGGTACGGTCCTGAGGGTGGATCAGATAAGGATGGCGTGATCGAACTTCGTCGTGGTGTTTCCGATCTGTCAATGGGGAATGCTAAGTATATGCAAGTCCGTATAGGAGTAGATGATACCCATTATTTAAAGGGTATGGCTATGTATACTGACAATTTGCCAAAAGGTGTTGATATAATCTACAATACCAATAAGGCGGTAGGAACACCTAAAGAAAAAGTATTTAAAGAAATGAAAACAGACAAAGATGGGGTAATTGATCCCGATAATCCATTTGGGGCTAATGTAAGACAACAACATTATATTACTGATGCTGGATTAAAGATCAAAGACTCTGCCCAAATGTTTGACTTGAAAACTAAGGGCGATATGTCTTATTCTCAGATAGCCGAAAAACTGAATGTGTCAGAAGACATAGTTCGTAAGGCAGTAACAGTTAAAGCCTTAAACGTTGTAAATGAAGAGGGTGAGTGGAGAGATAAGTGGTCTAAAAGTCTATCCTCTCAAATGTTATCCAAACAAGCACCCGCATTAGCTGAGAAACAATTAAAATTAGCTTTTGAGCAAAAGAAACAAGCGTTTGATGAGATAGTATCTCTAACTAATCCATTAGTGAAAAAACGCTTAATGGACTCATTCGCTGATGATTGTGATTCCTCAGCGGTGCATCTTAAGTCAGCGGCCTTACCTCGAACTAGTTGGCATGTATTACTGCCATTTACTTCCATTAAAGAAAATGAAGTGTATGCGCCCAACTATAATGATGGTGAAAAAGTAGTGTTAATTCGATATCCTCATGGTGGTATATTTGAAATACCGGAACTAACCGTTAATAATCGCAATAAGGATGCTAAGCAAATTCTTAGTGATAAAACGGGAACAGCAAAGGATGCTATTGGGATACACCCAAAGGTCGCAGAAAAACTATCAGGAGCAGATTTTGATGGTGATGCTGTATTAGTTATACCAAATAACAATGGCGGAATTAAAACTGCAGCATCATTAAAAGGTTTAGTCGATTTCGATCCTAAGGTGCAATATAAAGGGTATGACGGTATGCCAACCATTGATGGTGGTATATTTAATGCCAAGACCGGTAAAGCTGAATTTGCTGAAGGCCAAAAGCCTAAAAATCAAACTATGCAGATGAAAATGGGAGACATATCCAATCTGATTACTGATATGACTATTAAAGGGGCAGTTCCTACTGGTGAAGAAATAGCTCGTGCAGTAAGACATTCTATGGTCGTTATTGATTCGCAAAAGCATAGTTTGGATTATAAAACATCTTATGCTGAGAACCAAATCGGTGCTCTAAAGAAAAAATATCAAGGTAGTTCAAGAAGTGGCGCCGCCACTCTAATATCTAGAGCGTCATCAGAAGTACGACCCAATATCAGAAAACGCCTTAAAGATGATCCTAATACTGGAGCCATAGTATACGAGGACATAAAGGGCACATACCTCGATAAGAAAGGTAACCTAGTAAACCTTGCAACATATACTGACAAGAAAGGAAAATTAGTTCAACGTACGACATCATCCACTAAGATGGCAGAAGCGAAGGATGCCTTCGACTTATCATCGGGAACACCTATGGAAACCGTATATGCCACCCACGCCAATAAATTAAAGGCTTTAGCCAACCAATCAAGAAAGGTCTCCCTTAACATTAAACCCCCACTTATGTCCCCCTCTGCTAAAAAAGTATACGAACCTGAGGTGCGCTCTCTTTTAGGACAATTAAACACCGCTCTAATGAACAAACCAATGGAGAGACAAGCCCAGTTATCAGCCAATTCTGTTATAGCTGCGAAGAAGGAATCTAATCCATACATGGATAATGCTGAGCTAAAGAAGCTGAAAGGTCAATCATTAGCCGCAGCTAGAGTTAGAGTAGGGGCTAAGAAAGAGCCTATAACTATCTCTGATAGAGAATGGGCTGCTATACAAGCAGGAGCATTAAGTGCTAACGTAGTATCTCAAATACTTAGCAATACTAACATTGATAAAGTTAAGGTGTTAGCAACACCTAGGTCTGCTAAAGTACTAACCGCATCTAAGATAGCTTCGATTAAGAGAAAGGTTGCGGCTGGATACACTCAAGCAGAAATTGCTGAGTCTCTTGGTATCTCTACTAGTACCATAGCTAAAGTCATGGAATAGATAAGGAGAAGATGTTATGGCACAATCTATGCTAACAACAACCGATAATCCATTCGATCCATTCACACAATACGATGAATGGCTTGCTTTTGACGAAGACAAAGGTTATTACTCATGTTCTCTCTTAGCTAGGATTACCAAGACTTCGGAGTCACTAAGCCCACAAGATGAATCAGATGCTATTGAAGCCGCAATTGATGAGATTGTTATGGAGAATGCATCCGGGCAGCATATACGAGTATCAATAGACGATTGATCTTGCTAACTAAAGCCTAGCCCATCCCATGCTATTGGGTCGATAACCAAGAAAGGAGGTGTAGTTCTCACATAACTAAGTCCATTAAAGGTATCCCAAATATCCGATGTCAATAAAGGAGGTGTTAAACATGTAATTTCATAGTGTTTCTACTTATTTTCATAGAAATTGTATTTAAATTAAAAGATAACCATAGGGGGGGGTCATCGCTAAAACTACCCCCCCTCTCTTAT
>Ga0209727_1000192_pt1 | contig 77205 bp, 87 predicted proteins | sample RifGroC1_FD_183995 | JGI IMG/M metagenome (GOLD analysis project Ga0209727, IMG submission 183995) | Groundwater microbial communities from Rifle, Colorado, USA - Groundwater C1 (SPAdes) (version 2) | ecosystem: Environmental > Aquatic > Deep subsurface > Groundwater | place: Rifle, Colorado... | reverse complement strand
CAAAGTATAGAGAATAAAGCGGATTTGCCAATCTTGAAATGTGAAAAATGCGGGTTGGTTATTGGTGTTCCCATGATTTATGCACCTGAAAAAAGATTAGCATTCAGACTTGTGCGCGGAACTTTTAAGAAAGAAATATGTATCAAATGAAATTCACAAAGCTTCAATAAAATGTTATTCTGATAATAGCATTTTATATTAATATTTAGTTTTTTAAAAAAATAAAAAAGGAGGTGAAAAAGAGTGTTAATCCGCGATGTATTTGAGATTTTTAATGCTTCAAATAAAAAGGAGATAGGGCATGAAAAAACTTATCATCGTAGGTCTTTCTTTATTGAGTCTTTTTGGTTGTAGCGGTGGGGGTGATAACCTTTCTCAAGCACCTGTATCGGAAACTACTGCACCGCAAATTCCTTCAACGCAAACTCAAGCAATATTCAAAAATTTCAGCACAACTATAACAACCGTCGCAAATCAAACGGTGGATGCTTTTCTTGGTGGTGTTGTTTCTGCAAATGTCGGCACTGTAAGCGATGTAAAGCTTACAGTGCCGGTGGGCGCTTTAAACCAAGATACTGCCATAACTATCAGCATGGTCGATAATCCACAGGCTTTGCCTAAACCCGAATTGAATTTTGTCGGAAAGATTTTAGATCTTGGACCTGATGGCACTGAGTTTAATAAGTCAGCAACAATCGAAATTCCTTTTACTGACAAAGACTTGGAAACTGCTGGTGTTGAAAGCAAGACATCGCTAAAGTTGTATAGTTTCAGTAAATCGACGGGTGTTTGGTCGGAAGAGAAAATAGTTTCTATTGATACTTTGAACAATATAGTCACCGGTCAAGTGAATCATTTTAGTTTCTATGCACTTGTAGGGCTAAGTGGCATGCCGCCAGAGGATTTGGGCACACCGCAACCTGGGGATTTACTATTTAAGCTTACATCTTACGATGGCGGTAAAACATCTGGATGGGTTCCTGCACATGTCGGTGTTTTCACGGGAGAAAAAAAATATGACGGCAAAGGACTTGCGACCCCCTACGTTGTTTTCTTTGGAAAATACAATACCGTGGAGTCGATGATTGGCGTTGGCGTTAGGTATGCTTACTATAATATACCGAACACTATCGAAAGTTATCTTATTGACGCTCGATTTGAATATGATTCCGTGTATATGGGTGCAAGAGAATTGAAATTTGATGATGTTACAATGGATCAAAGAAAGAAAATAATTGAATTTGTTGAAAATCAGATTAGTAAACCCTACGTAGATTACAGGACTTTATATGGGTTGAGAGATGGAAAGTATGTTAAGGGTCCAGATGCTTTCAATTGTGTTGGCTTGGCTGAGGCTGCATATGAATTTGCCGGAGTTCATAATGGATATGGAATAGTTGCAAACGATGATAACGAGCTTCTTTCGCCAGCAAAAATGTATGCTCAAACGAAGCCGGCTGGTGGCAATGTTGTGTTGCCGGTAATTGAGTGGGCAAGTTTGAGTCCCGATTGGGGAACGACGCAAACGGAAATGCTTGCTCAGATTTCAGTATCTCATGAGTATGGTCTTGATTTCATTGAATCGGTGACCTATATGACCGATAATGGATTCATAGATCCAAACATTCCCATAAATGATCAAGGTCTTTATGGTGACATTAAAGCAGGTGACGGCATATATAGTGCGAAAGCTCAGGTTGGCGGAAATCAATCGGACGGCGTATTGGGATTGAATTTTGCCGTTACTGATAAAAACGGCAAATCCATTTCCATCCGCAAGGAATTCAAATATGTCATAGTGATCACTGTTCCGGTGAATTACTACGTTTCCAAAAAGCCCATTTCTGAAAATACATGGGGAAAATTATGATCACTCATTGCTCGCGGGAAGCTTCCCGCGAGCAATTTTTTGTAAATTGATGTATAATATTAAATATGAAAAATGAATTCCCGAATAAAGTTAATTTGAGAGGATTTCTGTTTTGGAAGTCATTTTTGCGTGTCTTTATATTGTTTCAGATTGTAAAGCTGAGTTCATTTTTGATTGTTTCAATTTTACTTAATGATAATTCAAACGGTCATTTTCTTGAGGCATTATTTGATTTAGTTTTTGGCTTATTTGAATTAATTTTGGCATTCGCATGTTCCTTCATTGTTACTTATTTCGTCTCAAAAAGACTCATTAGTGATAATCCTGAATCAATATTTGGATATGGTTTGCTAAAATTATTCTTAGTTTTCTTTCTTATGCCGCTTCCATTAACTATTTTTGCTTTTGCTATTGCAGAAGGATTTTTTATAGATTTGGAATTATTTATTTTTTGGATTAGCACAGATATCTCTATATTGTTATGGCTTTATTTTTCGAGTCTTTGGCTATATAAATTTTATAAGAAAAAGAATTTATTACAAAACTCTTTATAAAAAAAGAAGCGTCGTTGCTTCTTTTTTTATAGATTGTGTGTAACTTTATGAAACACAGAGTCAGGGCGATAATTGAAAAAGAAGGGAAACTTTTGTTTATAAAAAGGGTTAAGAAAGCTGGCACGCATTGGGTTTTTCCAGGAGGTGGAGTTGAAGCTGGAGAAAATCATGAGCAGGCCTTGATACGGGAATGCAAGGAAGAGCTTGGAGTTGACGTTTCAATTGGAGAACTCGTTTTTGAAAACGTTTTTGAGCAGGTTGACCACGGGACACAAAAGGAATTCTTCTATGTTTGCAAAATTATCGGAGGCGAGTTGGGCACAGGTGAGGGATTGGAATTTCAACCAAACTCACATTATGAAGGCACGCATGAATTGGAATGGATAAAAATTTCAGAGCTTGATAAATTTAATATAAGGCCAACAGGAATTATAAAAATGTTAAAGAATTAAACCTAGTTTCGAGGACTTGGAGGACAGTCCTCAGGAAATCAGGAGACTCAGGGTTATTACAAGTGTTGAGGAATATGGTAGATTTGTTTCCAATATTGTTCCTAATTTTTTAACAAGGAGGTAAAACCGTGGAAAATACAATTCAAAACATTGCTAGAGGTGTCTGTATTAAAGACGAATTTATTCTCCTGGCTTACCATAAAGAGGATAAATATCACTTTCTCCCTGGAGGACACGTGGAATTTGGTGAGTCTTTGTCAGCTGCTCTTAAGCGTGAGTTTTTTGAGGAGTTGGGAATTACTATTGATTGTCACGGCCTTGTTACAATATTTGAACATGGCTGGGATAAGAAAGGCGTGCTTCAGCATGAGATCAATTTTTATTTCTCAATTGAGTTAACTGATTTCAGTAACATTATTGAGTCACAAGTTGATCATCTCTCCTTTGAATGGTTGCCTATAGCTAAATTAACAGAGATCAAATTCCTGCCATCGGAGGTGCTGGAAACTATCACAAATTTCAACAAAGGAGAATCTTCTCCGTGTTTCATTTCAACCCTGGAGAAATAATTCGACAGTGTAATAAAGAAATGATGCAACCCATTCTTCAATCGGACTTCCCTATGGGGTGGTCCGTTTTCTTTTGAGCTCGCGATATGTTTTTATGAAAGTTTTTGTGATATAATAGTAATATCAATTTAATAGAAACTTTTTCTTATGGATCCGGTAGTGAGAATTCGAAAGAATGGAGTGTCTAGTCGGAGAAGAAATATATTCGCGATTAAAATAAAAAAATATAATTTAGAAGTCTCTATTGGTCAAAGACCATTCGAATTTCTACTAACCGGATGGATAAAAAATCAAAAGTATTGTTGTGGGTAGTTGCATTTATGATTGCTGCTAGTGTGGGAGTGACGTTTTGGCGAATTATGATAAAAAAGGATTATATCATTGAAGTCGAGGCTGACTGCGACCCAACTCTGGAAACCTGCTTCATTTATGAATGCGACCCGGAAGCAGAAGAATGCACTGGCGATCCAGCAGAAGACACGTCGTATTATAAGATTATAAAAAGAAACGCTGCTAACATTCCACTTTGCGATCCTGCTGATGAAAATTGTGAGGCTTTAGTTTGTCCCGAGGGGGAGGCTGAATGTGAAGTTATCCTGTGCAATGAAGAAACAAATGAAGAAGGCCAGGTTTGCAATGACCCTGAGCAATATGTGATTGATAATTCAGTGGAAGATGAGGAAGTTGAATGTGAAGAAGGAGACGAAGAATGCATATCGGATGAATCTGAAAACGCGGCAGTTGTTGATGAAGATGCAGTAGTGGAAAATACTGAAGGATTATGAATTTTCCAAGGACCGTCCTCGGCGTGTATTTGACTCAAGCTTAATTGGGAGTAGAATGTTTATATGAAAAAAGAAATCCAGAAAATAAAAAAGATATATTCTGAGGATTATGTGGGTGCTATACTCGAAGAAATTCGAGGTGAGTTCAAAGTGTTTGGAGAGCAACAGCAGTTTATGATTGAGAGTCAAAAAAGAATGGAACAGGATTTGAAGGGTCTGACTGGAAGGGTCGATAAAATAGATTTGAGGCTTGACGGTATGGATTCAAGGCTAGTTAGTTTTGAAGAAAAGACAGAAAAGAATTTCAAAGTTGTTTTTGAATATATGTCTGGAATTGATGATGAGATTATTGACTTGAAGTCTGAAATAAAAGAATTAAAGATACTGTTCAAGGATAAGGCGGAATTGCAAAGAGTTCTTGATGTGGAAAAAAGAATGGCTAAAATTGAAAAGTTGGTTTTTTCCAAAATGGCATAAGCAGAAACTTTTTGATGATTATGCAAGAAGAGGCGGGAAGCTTCTTTTTTTCGTAATTCTTTAGAGGTCATCCTTGACTCGTGTTTATTCCACATAAAGAAAAAAAGAACTTGCAGAAATCCTTATTAGAGGAATAAATCGGAGAAGAACTCCGATTGGGTTTTGCCGGAGGACTTTTCTTTGAAAAGCTGGGTTGTTTATGAGGGATGCTTTGCTTAAGGCAAGAAACGGCATACATTGACAAATTTATAAAGTATTATATAATAGTTTACAGTTAACTATAAACTGTAAACATAATGAAAACTTCAGAAAAAATAGTAAAATACATTAAATCTAATAAGCAAGCAACCGTGCATGAATTGGTCTCCTATTTGGGAATCAGTAGGATGGCTGTTTCTAAACAAGTTAATAATTTACTGATAGAGGGCGCCCTGATAAAAATTGGCAAACCGCCGAAAGTTTTTTATTTGATTGCAGAGAAAAAACCAAAAGTTGCTTCCTTTGAAATCAGTAAGGCAGTAAGTAATGTAATTAGTGAGAATTTTCTTTTGATTACGCCTTCTGGGCAACGCAAAGAGGGTGTGGATGGATTTGTATATTGGTGTCAGAAAACAGATCAGCCCATTGGAAAAACCAGTGAGGAATATGTTAAAACCTTGGAAAAATACGCTGCATTTAAAGAGAATGGATTGATTGATGGCATCGAGAAATTCAGGTCAACTTTTGGTGAGGTTTGTTTGTCGCACGTATATTTTTTGGATTTCTATAGTATTGAAAGATTTGGAAAAACAAAGCTCGGGCAACTTCTTTTGTATGCTAAGCAGAGTCAAAACAAAAAGCTCATGAAGGAGTTGGCTTTTGACATCAAACCAAGAGTTGATCAGATAATCAAAAAACACAAAATTGACGGAATTGGTTTCATCCCGCCAACAGTCAAGCGCGAGGTTCAGTTCATGAAGGAATTGGAAAAAAATTTGCATCCTGCTGTCAGGAAAATTTCGATTGTGAAAATAAAAACAGAAATAAGTGTTCCGCAAAAGACGCTTAATAAATTGGAAGACCGCATTGAAAATGCTCGCAAGACTATTATTGTCGACGAGAAGAGCGTTTTTGAAAACATCTTGCTCATTGATGACGCTGTTGGCTCTGGCGCCACATTGAACGAAACAGCTTTGCAAATCAAAAGTCGAGGGATTTGCAAAGGAAAAATAATTGGACTTTCAATAACTGGAAGTTTCAAGGGATTCGATGTTATTAGTGAGGTTTAAATTAAGATAAGTCAAAAAAGAGCCTCAATAAGGGACGTGTATTGGTTTGCAACACTAGAATGCGGTCGTTTAGAAGTGTTGCAAATGAAAAAGGGAAAATCGGAGTAATCGGAGAAGAACTCCGAGAATTATCAGAAGAAAGACTGGCATATAGATTAATTCGAGGAACATTTCAAGAAAATAAAAAATTAAAGCTGCTGAAATAATTCATAAATAGTATGAAGACAATTATCTTAAAAATAGGGGGAAGTTGTTTGACCTATAAAAAAGAGGGTATTGCAAAAATACGGCAGCCTTTTTTGAATGATGTTTCAAGAGCAATTTATGATTTATTGAAATTGAAAAAAATCAATTTGATTATTGTTCACGGGGGAGGATCTATCACTCATCCATTGTTAGATAAATATCAAGTAGCAAAAAAATTAAAGTCAGGTCAGATAAGAACAAAAAAGGATCAGTTAGCAGCTGCAAAAATTCACTGGGCAATGAATGACCTTAATAAAAAGGTCGTTAAAAAATTTCTGGATGATGGAATTCCAGCCTGGCCGATGCAGACCAGCGCATTGTTTTCTGCCAAGGATGAAAAAAACAAAAATCTTACTTTGGAAACAATAAAAATAGCGATGGAAAAAGGATATGTTCCCGTTTTGCATGGAGATCTCGTTTTGAATCATTCTCGCGGAAGCAGCATTTGCAGTGGAGATTATGTTGCAACAATGTTAGCAGAAAAAACAAATGCAGACGTGATTTTATTTGCATCTGATGTCGATGGTGTTTTTTCAGCCGATCCAAATGAATCAAGAGATGTTAAAATTGTGAAGCTAATTGATGCTGAGGATTATGAAAAATATTTTCAAAACAAAGCTGTCCAAAGAGACCACTCTGGAGGAATGAAGTCAAAAATTGATAGTGTGAAACAAAATTGTAAAAATATTGAAGCATTCATTTTTAATGGTTTGAAAAAAGGTAATTCGAAAAAAGCTTTTTTGGGTCATTGCGTTGGAACTCGAATTAAATTTCAATAAAAACCGCATGGAGAGATATCTTACATCTGAACAAATAAGGAACTTTCCCCCGGGAGAAAAATATAAGAAGATCACATATGGTGGTCGAAAATTTTTTGTGAAAATTGGTTTGCCAGTGACGGATGCTGCTCGCGTTGTGGGCGAATTTTTCAATAAAAATCAATGTTGGAAAATGGAAAAGGATGAGCGAAGGAGGGTTAATAGTCTCGGTGTTAAAAAATCTTCGATTAGGGATGCAATTGTTGAACTTAGTTTGAATGCGCTTAAGAAACCAATTTCTCAAAACATTACAACTGCACAATATGCAAATTTATATCAGGGATATCCTGACATTGATAAGCTTGGATATTACGAAAAAGAATCTCCAGAATATGTGAGAGTTAAAAATGTTTTATCAGTCGTAGATCGCAATTCTTTGGTGTATGATGCCGGATGCAATTCCGGGGGAATTGGAAAAATATTAATTAAGGAAAAGAGCTGCAAAGTTTTTGGCAGTGAAATCAGCCCTGAGGTAGCAAGGATTGCTGAAGGAAAAGGATTGAATGTTTTTTGTGGTTGGGCTGAAAAGACAAATTTTGAAAATGATTATTTTGATTTTGTTATTCTTGATTTTATCTTGGAGCATGCGATAAATCCTGAAAAGGTGATGCGAGAATCCGTTCGTGTTTTGAAGCGCGAAGGAGTTTTGCTGGGTCACGTGCCAACGGAATTCGGAGATTGGGGAAAGCACACTATTGGCAATCATCCAGAACATTTGCGTGCCTATAATCAAGAGGAGTTGAAAAATTTATTGAAAAAGGCTAGTCTTAATTCTATAAGCATAAAAAAGGAAAAATTGGTTGGGCGCAGGGTTGCCGACTACTATTTCTTTACAGCAAAAAAATGAACAATAAATATGTTTCATCTGAGGTTAAGGTTGGAAGTATCATGCTTGGTGGAAAAAATCCCGTTCGAGTGCAATCCATGTGTAACACCGACACGCGAGACGTGAAAGCAACAGTTAAACAGATTTTGGCTTTGGAAAAAGAAGGCTGCGAAATTGTTCGCGTGGCAGTGCCTGACATGGCAGCAGCAAAAGCGATTGGAAAAATAAAAGCCAAAATTCACATTCCTTTGGTTGCTGACATCCATTTTGACTATCTGCTTGCATTGGAAGCAATTAAGCAAGGAATTGATAAGGTCAGGATTAATCCGGGAAATATTGGTTCAATCGAAAAAGTTCAAGCAGTTGTGGAAGCCTGTAAAGAGAAAAAAATTCCAATTCGAATTGGGGTTAATGTGGGCTCAATTGAAAGGAAATTGCTAGATAAGTATGGCGCAACTCCGAGAGCGGCAGTGGAATCAGCACTGGGACATGTCAGTATTTTGGAAAAACTTAATTTTCACGACATTGTTGTTTCAATAAAATTCAGTGAAATTCCTCCAATGCTCGAAGCATATCGAATGCTGGCAAAAAAAATAAAATACCCCTTGCATCTTGGTGTTACGCATGCAGGAACATCTTTCATGGGTTCAATCAAAAATGCAATCGGAGTAGGAACACTTTTAGAAGAGGGAATTGGTTCCACTTTGCGAGTTTCGCTCACGGCAGATCCATTGGAAGAAGTTAGGGTTGGTTGGGCGATTTTGAGATCTTTAGAATTGCGAAGAAGAGGGCCGGAATTAATTTCATGTCCAACTTGTGGGCGAACTGAAATTGATCTTATTCCGCTTACGAAAAAAGTCGAAGCTTTGCTCAGTAAAATAGATAAGCCGATCAAGGTGGCAGTGATGGGATGTGTTGTGAACGGACCAGGAGAAGCTCGTGGCGCAGATGTTGGCGTGGCTGGCGGGAAAGGTATGGGAGCAATTTTTGCTAAAGGGAAGGTTATCAAGAGTGTTAAGGAAGATAAGATTATCTCAGCTTTGATGGAGGAAATAAAAAAATTGTAAAACACTTGATCTTGTATTTAGAATATCAAAAAATTCCCTTGACCAGGGAATTTTTTTGTAATATTTTTTTGTAATATGGTATAAGAAGATTTATCAAAGAGCTTATCACTCTTTTATATTCGACATCAGAAATAATCGTGTCTTTGCCAGACATCCCACCCTTCCCATTACTAATGCCCAAAGTTAATTTTGGCTTTCCATTAGAGATATCAAAATCTAAAACTGGACCATATGTATGATTATGGCTGGGGCAAGCGCAGTACAAATATATTCAGCTGCTCACCTTGAAGGTTTGCGAGGGTTGGGTGAGTATAATTATGAGAGTATTGATCAAATTCGAGGGATTTTATTGCCAAAATTATTAAGGCAAGATCAGATGAAGAAAATTATTCCAGAATGGAATGAAAAAACATGTATAAGATGTAAGAACTGTCGAAATATTTGTTTGGAAAATGCAATAGATTGCATTGAAAGACCTAGGAATCAAAGATGGGGACATGATCCAAAAGGGATATATAACCATGCTTCTTGCACAAAACAAATCCCCATATTCAAAGTATATAAAGAATTAAAATTTTATCCTCTAGGGGACATCTTCGGAGTAGAAAAATCGGAGAAGAACTCCGATGGGTGTGAATAGTGTTAATTAATGTCTGACCCTGAGTGGACGTGTGGAGATTTTGGTGAAGAAAAAATGAAAAAATGCTCTTTGGCAAGAATGTCTTGTGGTGTTTTTAAGGACACATAGGATATTCACGAGTAAAGATTTTGATATTTTTACAGGCATGTTAGAGCATTTGTTTGTGTTGTTTGAAAAGTTGTTTTGTATTATAGTGGAAATACTTGATTTATTTATTGAAGCACAAATTATGAAAACTCATCAGATGAAATTGGCAAAGGAACCATTTGAAAAAATTATTAATGATGAAAAAATAATAGAATCGCGTCTTTTTGATGAAAAGCGAAAACAAATTAATGTAGGTGATAGGATTGAATTTTCTCAAAATGATGATTTGAAAAATAGTATTATTACAAAGGTAGTGGCATTGTATCTATGTCATTCATTTGAAGAATTATTTTCTAAGTTCCCTGCTTCTGATTTCGGTGGTGGCTCAAAAGAGGGTCTTTTGCAAGAAATTCATCAATTTTATTCAATAGAAGATGAAAATAAATTTGGTGTTATTGGAATTAAAATTGAAAAGAAATAAAAAATCCCGGGCAGCAATGAGCTACCCGGGCGGTTGGGGATTAGTTTAGTTTTTGGTCTTATCGAGTTCAAGCACAACAACGCCGAGCTTTTCTTTTTCCGGCGGGTAAATAGCTTTCAAGAGGGAGAGTACTTCTTCTTTTGATGAAGAATCCGGTGCAATGTGGTCATATGGTTCAATATTCAACATTTCTTCGAACGTGCGATATTTGCGAATTGCTTTGATTCGTACATTGAAGTTTGACGTGTGAGTGATGAGATTGATACTCTCACCGGCCTGTATGCGGTTTATTGTATCATAACCAACTCTGACTTCGAGGTTTTTCTTGCCAGACTGGATCAGATCAAAAAATCTTTTTTTGACACGCATTGTTCTCATTGTTCTTTCTCCTATGTTAAGGCTCCATTGCTGGGTAATAATTCCAGGGCGATACGCATTGGGCATAGCTGCGTCCAATTTCCATCCTAGTTGTTGGAGTGCAATAATTTCGTCAGCAGTAGGATCGATATGGATATATAGCTTGTGTCCATACGGAACCAATTGATGGGGAACATCAATTAGTAAAGCTTCGAAAGCAACCATGTTGGTTGCAATAAAAGGCATGACCTTGATCGGGCTTCCTTTCTTTGGTGTTGCAGCTGCAACACCAATCACGTTATTTGCATTATCAAGGGCAACAAAAATCAACTTATACTTTGCATTTATGTCAGCAGTATCTCTACGACTGTAACCGGAAAAGAGCAATTAGAAAAGGAGGGAGGAGTAGTTAAAGAGAAAAAGAGGCAAGAGCCAATAAATCCTAAACAAGACTTTCCAAGCCTTAAAGAACTTGAGGCGTGGAGGCAAAGACTATTATGAGTGAGCTATTTATTAACATTTTCTTTTCAGGGGTATTTGCACTGTGCACATATTTATGGGGCAACTAAAAAGGAGAATGGTATGTGTAAAAAAAACAGTGGAAATTGGAAGAGCCAAAATAGATGAACTGAGGAATCTATTGAGCGAGCTAAGAACCGAGCACAAGTTAGCAATTTTGGATCTTGAACATAGAATAAAGAAGGCTTACGAAGCCAGGGTTGTTGAAATCGACACTCGATTGGATGAGATACTTCGCAAAAGGAATAAAAAAGTATATGCGCCTCTGAAAAAGCAAATTAATAAGCTACGCGCTGAAAGGTTTGATTTAGAATGCTACATTAGCGGTGTATGATAAATTTTGTTCAAATCAAAGGAGACGGGCATGAAAAAAGATATGACCAAACTCAATGATGCCAAGGATAAAGCAGGAAAAAAGGAGTCACCATCTGACGATTCAAAAAATGAACACGAAGTGGCAAAGTCTGATTTTGAAAAGACATGCATTGAAATATATTTTTCAACATTTCACCCTTGAGGTATATTCTAATTTACGATTCAGATTAAGGGGGTAAAATTACCCCCTTCTTTTTTTGTAGGATTCCTATAAAAGCAAGTACTATAAAACGTAAATTTTGACAAAACATGGTTTCAGTGATATTTTTGTTTAGTAGTTTTTTAACAAGGAAGAGTTATGCGTGGTAATTGAGTCGCATGTGAGGTGATGTCAATCTTGGATTATAGAAATTAAAAAATCATTAACCAAAAATAAAGGAGAATTGGAATGGATAATATTATAGGAAATTACGATATTTTCTTGTGGGATGTTTTTCATAACATTAAAAACGTTGGTTTTGAATTGTCTGAATTTTCTGAACTTGATCATATGTGCTATCGTGTTGAAACAAGCGAAAGATATATTGCAAAGAAGATTGAGCTAGGCAAGATAGGGGAGTTATTGTCGGAAGAAATTATTGCGGATAGGCCTATAGCTATTTATAAACTAAAAATACCTATATTAGTTCATGGTTTCAAAATTTATTATATGGAATTGCCCGCTCCTAAGATTAATAATAGATTCAAGGAGGGACTTGAGCACGTAGAGTTTGTCATCAATGTTTCTCTGCATGATTTTTTGGTAAAGCATCATAACATTAATTTTTGTTTGGATTCGTATGATAGAGAAATTAATCCAGAGTTAGAAATTGAATTTGAACATTGTGCAGTTAAATTTCACAAAAAAAATATTTTAGAAGTCATCGCCATACAGAAATTGACCAAAAAACAAAGTAACTCTTAAATGTTTGAGTATATTAAAAAAGCCACTTCTCTCAAGTTTAGAGAAGTGGCTTCATTTTTTTACAGGACAATCAATAATTACGTTGCGATACTGCCCATGATAATATTCTTGGTTTTTTCAGAAATATTAAGATGGTTGAATGTATCCGTTCCAGGCTCGATTGCATAATATGCAGAGTGCTCTGCGGGATTTATTGATACCGATCCCTTTTTAACGGAAACGATGAAATTTAATTGTCTGGTTTTTTTGCCAGAGCCCGAGGTATAGTCAAAGAATCCAACATAACGATCGATTGATTCAGCATCAAGATCTGTTTCCTCCTTGATTTCGCGAATAAGACCTTCGAAAATTGTCTCTCCTTGATCTACGCCTCCACTTGGCAATTCAACTAGTCCACCCTTGAATTCTTCAGGGGTTCTCTCAAGCAGAAGGACGTCTTTATTAAAGAAGATAACAGCGCCGACAACAACTTTCTGAATCTCATCCAGTTTAATCTCGTGGTTTATTTCAGAGACGATTGTCTCGTCAATATTGTTTACTACATTTTCCATATCGAACTCCTTGTATTATTTGTTACACATCAAGAATAGCATTCAGTGTGTACTTGGTAAAGATGATGTTATTACCGAAGCAATTCAGGCTGTGTTGTAACAACTTGCATAACCTTGCGAAAGCCTTCAATGTAGCGTTCTACGGTAGAATAATCTTCGGGAAATGCCCACATTGGAAGCTTGATTGCTTGCTCGTAAAAGCGTTGCGCATTGTCAAATCTCCTCTCAGGCACTCTTTTTGCGGAGTATAATCTAGGCATTGCCTCATTTGAATCTATGAAGAGAGGTAAATTCTGTATTGGGCAAGTTGAACCAGGCATATCTACTTCGATCAGTCCTTCTGCGTGAAGGGCTTTTGTGAATTTTTCAATGGGTACACCATTGGAAAATTCAGCGTTGAATTGCATGACAAATGCGTACCAACTCGGCTGTCCATCAGGGCAAGATGGCATGCACAAGAAGGGATAATCCGCAAAAGCATCTGTGAATTGTTTTGCGAAAATCGATTTCTGTGCAACCCATTCGTCCAAATGACGAAATTGTTGATTTGCCATGGCAATTGCTAGTGGATGTGCGCGAAACTTCTGTCCAAATCCAGTGAGTGAAAACTTTGCGAGCGGATGCTCTTTGGGTATTTCATTTTTGCAACGTTTGTTGTAGTGGCCTTGAAGAAGAGCGCGGTAGAAAATATCATCTGAATTTGTAAGAAGTACTCCTCCCTCTCCTCCAGAAATAACTTTCTGCCCTTGAATGCTCCAGGCCGCCGCTGAACCAAATGATCCAACCTTCTGACCCTTAAATGAAGCACCATGAGCATGAGAACAATCTTCCAGTAAAGCAATACTGTGACGTGCGCATATTTCCTTAATCCTATCCATTTCGCAGGGAATACCCCACATATGGGTTATGATGACGGCACGCGTTTTAGATGTTATGTGCCTTTCTATTTCATCAGGATTAATGTTTCCGTCATCTCTGCAATCGCAGAAAATAGGAGTTGCTCCCGTATACATCATAGGGCTTACTGTGGCGAAGAACGTATATGCTGGGCATATCACCTCATCTCCCGTGGAGAGACCGAGCCCCTCATACATGGAAAAAAGTGCACTTGTTCCAGAATTGGACAAGAGCGCATGACGCGTACCATGATATGCCGAAAATGCATCTTCAAATTCTGCAAAAATTCCAGAACGATCGTATATCGACACATCCTTCTCTAGCTGTTTCATGACAGCTTCCCGGGTTTCATCAGTGATTCTGGGCCATTCGAAGTGTGCTTCTTTTTCGGATATGACTGGTGTCCCACCAAGAATTGCAAGTTTGTTTTTCATGTCTAATCTCCTTGTGCCGATTTCATATCGGGTATAAATGCATGAGGATTCTGAGAATTGGAAAGCCTATCTGATTCATAGGCGGCTTCAATTATTGCTATGTGTTTGAAGTGTTCAAGATACTGATCAATGCCCCTTTCTTTTCTGTCATGAATTTTCCTTGCAAAATAGTCAAGCTGATCAACAGCAGCAGAAGGCCATCCTCCTACCCTGCTGAGCTTTTCTATTTCATCTCCATTACAGTCGAGACGCTGGATTTGACCACGTTGTATCATGATAATACCATTTGTTCCAAAAAATGTTAGACTCTCCTCCTTTTTGGGATATACGCGTGAAATAACGAAGTTGCCGACCGTCTTTTCCTCATGATTTTTTCCATAGGAATAATCGAAAAGAAGATTTGCTGTGTCTTCAACATCGTAAAGTTGACCCAGACGATTACCTCTTGAAATTCTTGCGGTAACACTCGTTGGAAGTCCCATATACCAAACCAAGAGGTCGACAAAGTGATAACCCATATCGATCAAAACACCACCGCCAGCAATCTGATGTGAAGAACGCCATCCCTCATCTAATTTTGCTATGTTCATGACATAGCGCCCTTCGATGGAGTAAATTTTGCCTATCCTTTTCTTCAACTGGTGGAATGCTTGAAATATGGGGTTAAATCTTCTTTGGAGAGTTACGCCAAGTAATACATCGTTTCTCGAGACAACCTCATGGATACGTAACGCCTCCTCTTTGTTGATAGCAAAGGGCTTCTCTTTGATGATGTGAACTTTGGCCTTCGCTAATTGGGTTACGATTTCAAGGTATTTGTCATGTGGAACTGCAACAATAGCAACATCAATCTTCATACTTTGAAGTAGTGTGTTGAGATTATCGAAGCCCTCAATCGAATACTTTTTTGAAATCTCCTGTGTTCTGGTTTGATCAACGTCGCAGACTGCAACTACGTCGAAATTTGAACTTTCCAGTGCTGCTGGCAAATGATCCTCGACAGATTGTTTCCCCAGGCCAATTATTGCTGTTTTCAGTTTCATTTCGAACCTCCTTTGAAGGATTTAGTAATATCCCTATTTATACAGGGGCGAATGAGTGTATATATTGTTAAGGTGCTTAATTAAACGATAAAACGTTTAACGTTTATTTTTAGCATTAATGTGGGTTTTTGTCAATATTTCGTCCTATTCTGTTATCCTACCCGTTATCCGACTAGTTAAACACGACTTCTTCTTTGTGTATATTGGGTGGGTTAGGGTTTTTTAGATATTCCTGCTACAGTATATGTATTATTTTTTTTATACATATTTACCATGAAAGATAAAATAACCTGTCATGACTCAAAAGACAGTAAATTTGAGGTAGCCCCTGACAAACTTACTTTCCGCCCCTCGGTTTATGGTATTCTTATCGAAAATGGAAAAATATTGCTATCAAGACAATGGGATGGCTATGATTTTCCAGGCGGTGGAATTGATATTGATGAAACGATAGAAGAAGCTTGTAAAAGAGAATTTTTTGAAGAAACCGGCTTAAAGGTTGAAATATTACAACCAATACATTGCGAGACCTCATTTTTCCATCCAAGTCATTCGATTAAACATAAAGATGCATATTGGAATTCTTTGATGATTTATTTTTTGGTTAAAAAAGTTGGAGGTAAAATTTCAACTGAAAATTTTGATGAGGACGAGAAAAGATACGCAAATGAGGCAGAATGGGTTGAATTAAGTAGAATCAATGAGATAAAATATTTTAATTCTGTGGACAGTGTAAATATTATCAATGAATCAGTCTTACTCATAAAAGCTTCCTAGGCGTTTCTGGGTGATTGACAAATGATATTAGTTGTAATAGCATTCAATCTTACTTTAAAAAATAATTGTAAAAACAATTCATAAAAAAGGAGGTAGTTATTACGAAAATATCTTGAGTGTTGCTAGGAGAAATAAATGCTTTGCAAAATCAACTGGAGGTCAGGCATGGCAAAAACAATAATAGGACTTATTGGTAGGAATGGTTCTGGCAAGGACACTGCTGCTAACATGTTGGCTCAAAAGTTAAATGCGCAGATGATTGTATATTCTGGCACAATTAACAATGCGCTAATGATATTTCTAGATAAGGAGCAAATCGGCAGAGATAATCAAGCATGTATGGCGGCATTTCTTCGTGGAAAGTATGGAGATGGTATTATTGCTCAGGGAGTTAAAAGGGAGCTTGATAAAAAGCCTGACGGCGTTTATCTTTTAGTTGGAGCAAGAGACGATGGTGATTATGAGCTCGTCCGTTCTTTTCCAGGCAGTTTCTTTATAGTTGTGAATGCTGATGTAAAAATTAGATGGGAAAGGGTGAGGTTGAGAAAGGAAAAATCTGATGACGATATTTCTTTTGATGGTTTTCTTGCAAATGAAAGCTTGGCATCAGAAGAAAAAGTTGCTTCACTTTCAAAACTTGCTGACTATGTAGTTGATAATAGTGGCACGATTAAGGAGCTCGAAGCGATTATCGATAACGTAGTTCGTAAAATCCAATCGGTTTAACTATCAAATTTAAAGAAGCAAAGATTAAATGAGTCACGATGTACAATACGCATCGTGACTTTTCATTTCCCTAATCTTCCACGAATCACCTCCTCTCAAGGGAGTTAAGGTGCGGTTGAAAAATAATTTTTAAAGCAAAATTACAAAAAATACTTTATTTGAAGCAAAAAACATCTTCCTGTGTTTGACAAATGCTGTTTTTGGAAATTGTGTATAAATGTATTTTGAGGCATAATGTATAAAGGTGATGATAATTTTTACTTATTTTTTTACAATATGAAACTTGGCTGGATAAAGAAATTTAATTTAAAGATAATTGCGGTTGGTCTTGTTGTATTTAATTCCTTTGACTATGCTTTTGATTATGTTTTGTATCCGTTTATAATATATAAATACGGACCTCTTTATGGAGGAATAGCGATGGGACTTCTGGCTGCTGGAATTTGTCTTGGGCTTATGTATATCTATGATTTTTTGGAAAAAGATTGGCTTGGAATTGAAACAGTGAAAGAATTGGTGGAGAATTTTTTCAAAGAAGAAGAGGCAATTGCTAAAAAAAGCTGGAGAAAGCATGGAAAGAACATGATGAAATGGCTTTTTCATAAAAATAAGATTGGGCAGTTTATATTTCTTTCGTTACATTTTGATCCACTTATAACGACGATATATATGAGACCTGGTTATCATTTGTATAACGGCCTAAGTAAACGTGACTGGAAAATATTTTGGAGTAGTGTGGTAGTTTCAAATGCTTGGTGGACAGGGGTGGCTTTTGTAGCAGTTTCGTCAGTCGAAGAACTGATTTCGAGATTTTTTTAAAATTTATTATTAAAGTCTACATTTGTGTGGGCTTTTTTCTTCCCTAGAAACCAATTTAGGAGTATAATATTATTAATGATAAGCAATTATTCAAGAATGGTAGTTAGATTTTATGATTGATACAATATTGAAGCCAATAAAGTTTTTGTTTAAGTTTGGAATTTTTGCAGAAAAAGAAAATATAGAAAACAAGATTTTATCAGTTGAGGATATTTACACTCCACTTTCTGTAGCAAAAGAAGAAATATGGAGGAGATGGAATGATAAGGAACTAAGAAAGAAGGTGGAGGATTTTCTGGGGGGTGAAGTGGTAGCAGTTTTCAAAGGAATTCCAAGAGCTGTACTCGCTCGACATATTACAAGTCCTAATTTTGAATTCCTATTTTTTATAGATGTCATAAAGCATTTAAAGTTAGAACCTTTATTTATAGAATACAGAAAAGACCTTTTTTCAAGCAAAAACAAGGAGAAATATCATCTTTGCAAGCTTCATTTTGAAGATGGATTATCTGAAAATTGGATTCAGCGAATAAAAGCCGTGAAAATTACTGATTTTAACTTATGGGAGGGAAAAAAGTTGAATGATATTGAAATTAAGAATGGTAAAAATATAATTGAAATGCATAGAATATTGTTGTCAAATGTGGCACCAAATTTTGTTGGTAATATATGGGATATTTCGGAATGGTCAGAACAAGAAGGGAAAAATGTAAAAATGTTTTATAGGAAATATTTAGCACTATTCTTATGCTATGGAATTTTATTTGAAAATTTTTCAACAAGGGATACTGCTGCTGAAAAAGATTTTGTAAGAGATACGGTGATGCCAGCAATTACTGAAATAGAGAATGTTTTTGGAATAAAACCGATTATTGTTCCATTGTTGCCGATAGAAAATGAAGAGAATTTGCATTGGTGGTGTTATCCTTACAAATTAAAAAATGTTTTAGTTGATTTCTTAAAATAAAAAAAATATGGATTTCGATTTTATTAAGAAGATTGAGACTTGTTATTCTTTGGTTAGTGATGCACCATTGAGTCTTATTTATTATTCTCATATTCCAACTGTAATTATTGCATTGCTTGTTGGTTTATTTGTTCTTGTGAAGAGTAAAAAATCATTAGAAGGAAAAATATTGTTTTCCTTGTCCTTTGTCTTTTCACTTTGGGTGCTCTTTAATTTAATATTGTGGACAAGTTTTAATAGTGAAAAAACAATGTTTTTCTGGTCATTTTCTGGTTTGTTGATATCACTTATGTTTATCTTGTCCCTTTATTTAGCGTATGTTTTTATAAATAAAAAAGATCTCGAAATAGCGAAGAAAATAATAGTTTCTATTTTATTTTTGCCTGTAATTTTATTAACTCCAACATACATTAATCTTAGTGGTTTTAGTGTTATAAATGATTGTGAAGCAATTGAGGGTTCTTATTTTACTCAATATTATTATACACTTGGATTGCTTATATTTATTTGGATATTTTTGTTAGCTATTTCAAAATATAGAAAAGTTGAAAAGCAAGTTAAAAAACAAATTATCTTATTTACGTTTGGAATTGAATTTTTTCTTTTATCTTTCTTTACATCTGGTTTTATTTCGAGCCTTACTGAGTATTACGAGCTAGAGTTTTATGGGATTATAAGTATGGCAGTATTTATGGCGTTCCTGGCTTATTTGATAGTTAAATTCGAAGCTTTTCATATTAAATTGATTGCAGCGCAGGCGTTGATTGTGGCGTTGATTGTCTTGGTTGGTTCGCAATTTTTCTTTTCACAAAATTCAACAAGTAATATTTTGACAGGTGTGACACTGGTAATTGTTGGTGGAATTGGAATTGCGTTGATTCGAAGTGTAAAGCAGGAAGTTGAGCGAAAGGAACAGCTTCAATCAATGGCGGACAAACTGGCGACGGCTAATGATCAGCTGCGAAAATTGGACAATGCTAAGACGGAATTTATCTCAATTGCGTCACATCAACTTCGAACACCTATTACTGCAATCAAGGGGTTCGCATCACTTCTCTTGGAAGGTTCTTATGGTGAGCTCTCTGAAGGTGTGCATGGAGCTTTGGAAAAAGTATATGCTTCAAGTGAGCGTTTGGTGAATTTGATTGAGGATTTGTTGAATGTTTCGCGTATTGAGTCAGGAAGAATGCAATTTGCTTTTGAAAAAGCAAATGTTGAGAAATTGATCAAGGAGCTCTATGATAATTTTATTTTGATTGCTAAAACAAAGAAATTTTATCTTGATTTGAAATCGCCTGAAACTCCGCTTCCTGAAATCGTGATGGATTATACAAAGATTAGAGAATTAGTTTCAAATTTCATAGACAACGCTTTAAAATATACGGAAAAAGGCGGTGTCACCATTAAGGCTGAGCTATTGGAAAGCGGAGTTGTCATTGATGACCACGGATTTGTGATTCCAAATCAAAAATCAGAATTTGGACAAATGATTCGCATCACTGTTTCCGACACTGGAATCGGAATTCCAAAAGAAGAAATTCCATATCTTTTCAAAAAGTTTTCACGTGGCAAAGATGTTTCTCGTCTTCATGTTGGTGGCACTGGTCTCGGTCTTTTCGTTGGCAAGGCTATCGCCGAAGCTCATCATGGCCAAGTCTGGGTTGAATCCGACGGCGCCGGCTTGGGCTCCAGGTTTATTATTGAGATTCCTGTGGAGCATGTAAACTAGTTCGTAAAGTTTATCAGGTGGCTACTTTATAATTTGCATAAGTTACCCAGCGAAGTTGACAAATTACATAAATACTTTATAATAATAAGTCAAGTTCATTAACAAAAGGAGACTTAATCATGAGTGAAAATAAGAGACAATTTAAGCATGAAGCGAAAAAGGACAAGTACACAAAGGCACGTGGTGGCACAAGTCAGTTTTATTATCTGTTTTGTGCTACATGCGGAGAATTCCTCGCTCTTTACCAGAAAGATGGTCCTGGAAATTTGCTAAGATTGTATCTGGATCGGATATTTGAACCGGAACAACTCGCAAGTCTTCAGAATAAAACATCGAAAGGTGATATTCCCACTTTGGCTTGTCAAAAATGCAAGACACAAATCGGTTTTCCGATGGTGTATGCTCGCGAAAACAGGCTGGCATTCAGACTTATTCATGGATCATTTCGAAAAGAAAAGTGCAATGGCTCGCATTATGCGAAAAACTGAGAGAAAGGAGGATTTGCTATGAAAATCAAGTCGCCAGATCTGGTAAAAATCGCGAAAGCTAACAGTATGACACTGGAGCAGATGATCGGGGTTGTGGATTTAATAACGGCTGGAATGGATCCTGTCGCTAAACGTATCCCTGTTTTGGAAAACGGGGTTAATCGGTATTACTCAGTGGAAAGAAAGGGGGTTGGACCTCTAAGGACCCAATTCGGGGAATTTTGGGAATTTGCCTTCGAGCTTGATGATCAGTGGGTTGATTATACTGTCATCGTAAAAGCGAACATCGACAAAGAAACCCTCATGCCCAGATTCAAAAACATCAAAGAGCTGATGGTGAGGACTGATTCCGGTTGCATCACAGGGCAAGTTTTCGGTGACCTTACGTGCGATTGTCTGGACTAACTGCATCTTGCCATGAAAACCATTTCCGAGGCGGGAGAGGGCATGATTATTCATATACCGCGGCAAGACGGTCGCGGAATGGGCATTCCCTTTAAGTTGGCTACGTTGTGGTTACAGGAAGCTTTAGGTGTTGATACTGTGGAGTCTGCTTCAATGATCGCGCCTAACGGCGTAATTGATGTGCGTACCTATGCAGGTGTTGTCGGAATTTTGAAGTTTTTTGAAATTCCTGAATCATGCTGTATTAACCTTGCAACGAACAATCCGAAAAAGGCAGAAGTTTTTGCTGGAAACGGATATTCAGTTGCTGGTTATGTACCAATGCTCATCAAGCCGAACAAGCACACTAAGCACCACCTGAAAGCCAAGCAGGACAATCTTGGTCACCGTGGACTAATTACTGAAGAATAATGAGGGGGTAATCGTGAATGCAGCAAAAGAGATTTCCAGAAGAATGCTGCAGCAAAACACATTGGGCTGCTGTGGTCTTGATCCTGATGTATCCAAATTTCCTTTGGAAATTCTGGAGAGTCATCTTTCAGATGAGGAAAAAGCTTATCTTTTCCTCACTAACGTCATCGATATAACTGCACCGTATGTTTGTGCGTTCAAGGCACAAAAGGCTTTCTTTGATCTTTTTGCCGGAGGGCATAACCTTCTGAAAGAAGTTATCCGCTACAGTCACCGCACGTTTCCAGGTATTCAGGTAATTGTTGATTGCAAAATTGGCGATACTGAAAATACCATGGAAGCCTATCTTAAGAATCTGTTTGTAAATCTTGAAGCGGATGGCATCGTGGTTAATCCTTACATGGGCGATGACGTGCTTGAACCTTTCGCTGATATGCCTGAAAAAGCAGTTGTCGTCTTGGTTCGCACCAGTAATCCAGGAGCGAGCATCATTCAAGATATGGTGACCGCCTCAGGTAAAATGCTGTGGGAAGTTGTCCTGGATTATGTTGTGAATCGCTGGAATGGAGCGAGCAATATGATTCCTGTTATTTCCTCAACTGCAGGACTTGATCGTAGCTCGATCCGCAAAGTAATACCTAATGACATGAGCATTTTATATGCTGGCATTGGCGAGCAGGGCGGAGACGAACGCGGGGTAAAAGAATTGCTCAATGCTGAGAAAAGCGGAGTATTCGTGAACTCTTCTCGTGGTATCCTCTACCCTCTGTGTCATAATGGCCAGAAGTGGCAAAATGCTGTAATGAATAAGGCTATCGAATTGCGCGATTCACTTAATGCGCACAGGAGGAAACAATGCTGACAAAGTTTCTTTTGATTCTTGGTGTGTCTGGTGTCGGAAAAAGTACAGTCATAATGAATCTCCGCAAAATGGATAAACGTTTTGTATATGTATCTCCTTACATCACGCGCATGCTGAGAAACGGCGAAAAAGACAAGATCTATATCACCGATGAAGCCATGGACGAGATGAACAAAAGGGGAGAGTTTCTTGTGATAAACAAGAAATATGGCATTCGTTATGCGACTCCTTTACTTCCGATTACAACCGCTTTGAGTAAGGCGAATTTCCCCGTACTTGATTGGCCCGTAAATCGCTTGAGCATAATGATAAAAGCTTTTGCAGATCAGTTATATGTCGTTTATCTTCTTCCTCCGTCAATAGAGGAATTGGAAAAAAGGCTCGCTCAAGATGACCGGGATGTTGACGGCTCTCGCATGGTGGAGGCTCGCGAAGAATTGAATGCTTTTGATCAAGGCGAATATGAAGGATGCTACGATCTGTGCCTAACAACACAAACAGGCGATGACCAAGTAATTGCAAAGGTCATCTACGAACATTACTTGAAGTCGCTTCAATAATTTCCCAATAAAAGAGGTGCAAGAAGTATTGTAAACTTCAACAACTAAAACCCATACAGCATAAATAGTGTATGGGTTTTAAATTTTCTCAAGAATGTCACCAACTTTTTCTTTGTCGCCAATATTGAAATGAAGGGAGTCGATAAATTGAATGTAGGTTCCGCTTTGTACATTAAGTCGTTTGGCGATATAGTTTTGCAATGCAATAAATTCGTTCATGTTCATGAGAAGTTTTCCATAGCAATCAGTAGCGCGCATGTGAATATGCATTTCGAGTTTGCTATCAATGATTTGAAGCCAGATGAGTTGAAGGCATGGTCCAATTTTTCCATATAAATCAACCTTTTGATTCCAGATTGAAGCCTGTGCTCGCTTGCCGCCTGGTTTTTTTGTTAGATAATTGATAAGATTTTCAATCTGATTATATTTTTCATCAAAAAGTCTTTCTCTGTATAATTTTGTCCAATCATGAATTACCTTTTCTTTATTCTCGCCAGTAAGTAGAAAGTTGTTTATTATTTCTACATCATTCTTAGACATCGGGAAGTGCTCATCATATGTATCTGATGAGTCTGTATTTGAAATCTCAATAACTGCATGGGAAAATCTGTAAAATTCGCTTTCCTGTGATTCTGCTCCTTTTGCGTGAAGTTCCTTTAGGCTGCATCTCCATGCTTCTGCTAAAGTTTTTTCTTGTATATAAATCATGATAGTTTTTTTATTGATTTATTGATTAACTTAATCATGTTATAATAAATTCAATACAATGGCAATGTAACGATAATAAGAAATTCCATATCTTTTCAAAAAGTTTTCACGTGGCAAAGATGTTTCTCGTCTTCATGTTGGCGGCACTGGCCTCGGTCTTTTCGTTGGAAAGGCTATCGCTGAAGCTCATCATGGCCAAGTCTGGGTTGAATCCGACGGCGCCGGCCTCGGCTCAAGATTCATTATTGAAATCCCGGTGGAGCACGTTGTATGAGATCAATTATTATAATATGGTTATAGCGGTGCAGAATTTATTTGTAGTTGGTCTGTAATCAATGCAATGCTAGTATTTCTATGATAAAATTATAAAATGAAGAAGAACATTAACAAAAAAATATGGGAGAGGTCAAATGAATTTAGTAAATATTATAGGAAATTACGATAGTTTTTTGGATGATGTTTTTCAAAACATTAAAGACACTGGTTTTGGGTTGTCTGAATTTTCTGAACTTGATCATATTTGTTATCGCGTTGAAACGCGCGAAATGTATATCGCAAAGAAGATTGAACTAGGCGAGATAGGGGATCTATTGTCGGAAGAAATTATTGCGGGTAGGCCTATAGCAATTTATAAATTAAAAATTCCCATATTGTTTAATGGTTTCAAAATTGATTGTATAGAATTACCTGCTCCCAAGGTTAGAAATAGATTTAAGGAGGGGCTTGAGCATGCAGAGTTTGTCATTAATGTGCCTCTGTCTGATTTTTTGGTAAGGCATCATAACATCAATTTTGGTTTGGATTCATATGATAAAGAAATTAATCCAGAATTGGAAGCTGAATTTGAAGATTGTGCCGTTAAATTTCACGAAAAAAATATTTTAGAAGTCATCGCTTTGCAGAAATTGACTAGATGATATCTATAGTTCTTAAGTGTTTAGGCATATATTTAAAAAACCACTTCTCTCAAGTTCAGAGAAGTGGTTTTATTTTTTTGCAGGTTAAGCGGATTACGTTGCGATACTGTCCATGATAGTAGTCTTGGTTTTTTCAGAAATATTGAGATGGTTGAACATATCCGTTCCAGGCTCAATCGCGTAATATGCAGAGTGTTCTGAGGGATTTATTGACACAAATCCCTTTTTAACGGAAACGACGAAATTTAGCTTGCCTTGTGAATTTATTGCGGACGATACTGATATGGGTGATTTAGCATAATGAAAAAGAGCCCGAAAATTGTTACTTTTCCGGGATTTTTTTGTCGACGGTTTTGCTGTCGGCGGTTTTGCTTGACATAATTTATTATTTAGTGTAAACTATTTTGAAGTCTAGTTACTTAAAAATTTGCAAAATAACCATCAAACTAAGTCAGAAATGACAGGAGGAAGAGATGAAGATATCGGCTGCAGACATATTTAGAGGCGAATTACCATCGATAGGATATTTTCTTCAGAAGTATCCCCGCAGGATACTTCCAGCTGGAGCAATGGTTACGAGATTTGCCCCCAGCCCAACAGGGTACATGCACATCGGAGGAGTGTATGTCGCATTAATTTCCCAGCGTTTTGCTCGTCAAAGTAATGGTGTATATTTCTTGCGGATAGAGGACACTGACAAGGTAAGGGAAGTGGAAGGTACGGAAAATGTTATCACGGAATCCCTTCATAGATATGGGCTAGATCCTGATGAAGGAGCATGTTGTGGTAATAATGAGGTCGGTGAATATGGGCCTTATCGTCAGTCTGACAGAATTCAGATATACCAAGCGTTCATAAGACACTTGGTTGACTGCGGAAAGGCATATCCGTGCTTTTGCACAAGGGAAGATCTTGACGCGATGAGAGAGAAACAGGAGCGTCTTCAGACTACACCTGGATATTACGGCCAATGGACCAAGTGCCGAAACTTGCCGAAGGAAAAAATTAGCGAAATGCTTAACTCTGGCAAGGACTTCGTGATCCGCTTGAAATCTTCTGGTACTGGGGAGGAGTTTGCTTTCAGCGATCTCATCAAGGGCACTATCTGTTTGCCCGAGAACAGCAAGGACGCTGTGATAATGAAGTCTGACGGTTTTCCGACCTATCATCTTGCTCATGTCGTTGATGATTACTTGATGGGTACCACGCATGTTTTCCGAAGTGATGACTGGGTGTCATCAGTACCTTTGCATCGCGAGTTGTTTGATGCTTTCGGTTTTTCCTGTCCGAAGTATGGTCATGTCGCTCCTATAACCAAGATTGACGAAGGCGGAGGCAGGAGGAAATTATCAAAGAGGAAAGATCCTGAGGCAAACGTGCTTTTCTACCAGGAAATGGGGTATCCGGAAGATGCTGTAACTGAATATCTGTTGAATCTTGCAAACTCCAATTTTGAAGATTGGAGGAAGCTTAACCCTGAAAAGTCCCACATTGAATTTATCCTGGATTTAAAAAGGTTTTCCAGTGCATCGGGACCACTTTTTGATGAAGTGAAGCTCAGGGATATTTCAAGAGATCTGATAGCTAATATGGATGCCGAAGATGTTTTCTCTAGGGTATTAGAATGGTCGTCGGTGTACGATGTTCCATTCAATTTTATCCTGAAAGAAAATGAGAGTCTTTGGTTGAAAATACTTTCTATCGAGAGAGGAGGATTGAAAAGGAGAAAGGATATTGGTACCTGGTCTGATGTGGCGTCTCTATTTTCCTATGTTCACAGCGGAAGTTTTGCACAGCCAGACTGGAATGGCTTTCAAAGCGTTTTGGATTCCAATGAAGTCGGAGAAGTTTTGAATCGATTTCGTGTAATTTATTCGGCTGTTGATACTGCTGAAGAGTGGATGGGGAAAATTAGAGATATAGCCGTAGGTATTGGCTTAGCCCCAGACACCAAGACGTTCAAGAAGGACAGGGAAAAATACAGGGGTCATGTTGGCGAAGTTTCCCAAGCTATAAGGTACGCATTGACTGGAAGGGTGCAAACCCCAGACCTATACCAGCTAATGCTATCCCTGGGAGAAGATGAATGCAAAAAAAGGCTTGCTCAATAACGTTGAGCTGCCTATTTACACCCCGATTGTCATGTACAATCGGGGTGTCTTTTTATCTAGGGCCTAAAAGTGGCTAATTTATTGTATTACTGCTATAATAGGCGAAGAATTGTATGATTATGACATGAGTTTATCTATCGAGTTAATTGGTAGTTAAAAAATTTACTTAATTATGAAATATTGTAAAAAATGCATTCTGAATGATCATATGCCATTTATATCATTTGATAAAAATGGCATATGTAATTATTGCAAAGAGCAAGAAATTATAGAAACAAATAATAATTTTGATTTGCATCCTAAGGAAAGTGATTTAGTGAAATTATTAGACAAACACCGGGGCAAAGGAACATATGACTGTATAGTTGCGGTAAGTGGTGGTCAGGACAGTGTGGGAGCTCTATTTGTAGTTAAAAAAATTTACAATTTGAATCCTTTGGTAATCACATTTTCCAATCAGTTTCTGACGAATGATATGTTAGAAAATGTTCAAAATGCAGTTGATATATTGGGAGTAGATTGGCGTTTATATCATTATAATAAAATTAAAAAAGGTTTTGAATATTTCCTAAAAAGTCCCTACAAAAAGCAAATAAGTGTTTGTGATGTATGTCAGATATTTATCTCTCCTATCAAAATTGCTTGTAAAATAGCCAAAACTGAAAATATCAAAATAATTTTTACTGGCGCAACAATGGCTCAGCGCATAGGAGCTCTTCCTAAAAAAAGAAGTATTCCTGCTCATTATGAATATTCGAAAAGATATCGTACCATTATGAAGGATTTGAAAAAATATCTGGGGAAATTCGAAGAGTTAAAAGGTCTTATACCTGAAGAAATTGATTTAAAATCTGTAACTATAACATCCCCATGGCACTATCTGGATCAGGAAAAGTTGGGCATAAAGAATATACTAAAAGAATTGAAGTGGAAAAGAATAAAAAGAAGTTTTCCTAAAAATTCAACAAATTGCAAGCTAGCATTTCTTACTGGGTATTTGGGTAAAAAATATGGTGTTGCCAACTATGATATTACATTGAGCCGTTTGATTAGATTTGGTAAATTAAGCAGAGATGAAGCCGTAAGTAAAATTGATGAAAAAATACCCGAATCTTTTATTAACGATACGTTGGCTGAATTAAATATGAATATTGATGAATTGTAATTTTTATTACGGATAATCTGAAAAATATATCACATAAAAATAATATGGAAAATCTTAAACTTAAAAAGGAAATAATTGAAAAATTGTTTTCTGAAAAACTTCCAACAATTAATGAAATAGAAAAAAAATATTCCCCTCGAGATTTAAATGAGGGGGCAATGGTAACAAGAATTGCTCCAAGTCCCACTGGCTTTATGCATATCGGGAGTCTTTACACGGCCATGATTTCAGAAAGATTCGCGCATCAAAGCGGTGGATTATTTTTTTTGAGAATAGAAGACACAGATAAAAAGAGAGAGGTTAAGGGGGCTACTGATTTGATTGTTCAATATCTCGAATATTATGGAATCAAAGTTGACGAAGGAGAAACTCCTTCTGGTTTAGAAATTGGCAAATATGGTCCTTATAAACAAAGTGAGCGTGCGGAAATATACAAATCTTACGTGAAATATCTAGTGGAAAAAGACTTGGCTTATCCTTGTTTTTGCTCCCATGCTGAACTTGAGGAAATGCGCAGTATGCAAGAAGTGCAGAGTGTTAGGCCTGGATATTATAAACAATGGGCTAAGTGGCGCGATAAAAATGAACAAGAAATTTTACAAGCATTGGAAGAGAAAAAAGAATTTGTTATAAGGTTTAAGTCTAACGGTGATTTCAATAAAAGAATTGTTATCAGTGACATATTGAAAGGCTTAAGAGAGCTTCCAGAAAATGATCAGGATATAGTTATTATGAAATCTGACGGTTTGCCCACTTATCACATGGCTCATATAATCGATGATCACTTAATGGGAACAACGCATGTTTTGCGCGGTGATGAATGGCTTTCTTCTACTCCTCTGCATTTGCAATTATTCGGTGCAATGGATTGGAATTCTCCTGTGTATGGTCACATATCTCCAATTCAAAAAATGGATGGTTCATCAAAGAGGAAATTAAGCAAAAGAAAAGATCCCGAGGCAAATGTTGCTTATTATGAAGAACAGGGGTATCCACGAGATGCTGTTATGGAATATTTATTGAATCTAGCAAATTCAAATTTTGAAGATTGGAGAAAGGCCAATCCAAAGAGTAGCAATAATGAATTTAAATTGGCATTCAATAAATTATCAAGCTCAAGTGGCGCCTTGTTTGATTTTGTTAAGCTTAATAGTACAAGTAGGGAGATAATCGCTACTTATTCAGCAGGAGAAATATTTGATAAGGTTTTCGAATGGTCAAGAAAATATGATTCAAAAATGCATGAAATGATGATTAATAATCCTGAATACATTAAGAGGATATTTGATATTGAAAGGGGTGGACAAGAAAAAGTCAGAAAGGACATCGGTAAATGGTCAGATGCGAGAGTGGAAGTGGAATATTTCCTTGATGAATATTTTAAAATAACAAAGAGTGATGCGATAAATCTTATTTCTGCTCCCAACACTGAAATCATCAAAACAGTAATAGGAGAATTTATTGAATTGTATGACGAGGGCGATTCCAGAGAGGAATGGTTTGAAAAAATCAAGAAAATAGCTCGAGACAATAATTATGCTGAAAACGCAAAAGAATTCAAAAGCAATCCAGAAAAATTTAATGGAAATGTTGCTGATGTGGCAAAAATATTCAGAGTCTTACTTGCTGGAAAAACACAGACACCAGATTTGCATTCGATAATGCAAGTCATGGGCAAAGAAAGGGTTCTTAGGAGACTATCTATAATATAGTCGTATTTTTCTTGTAATATTTTTCAAGCTTTTTGCCGTCGTGCTTCGGATATTTCATAAAATGTTCCATTATCAAGAGATGGCTTTTATCTCTCCAAATAGCTCTTTCTTCATTGGAAATCAATGCTAGGACTTCATCTTTCCATTTGTTTGGATAATTTTTGTATTCTGATTTCAACTTATAAAGCAACTCTAGATCAGCGCCTGTTTCGGCTGCTGTTTCGCTGGTTATCATATCTGCCCAAATTATAGCTCTTTTTGTCCACACATCTTCTATCTCCAGTGTTAATTTCAGCGTTTTCAATATATTGAGAGTCTCGATTAATTTACTACGAGTAATTATTACTCCCGGATAATCATAGTCTGGCTTTACTTTATGGCGCTTATGAAGATCAAAATACCATTTCAGATATTCCGCCTCTGTTTCTTTGGAGGGTTCATTTTCTAGGCAAATAAAAGTATCTACATCGTGATTCTCATCTGCGTATCCCTTGGCAAATCCACCGCAAACGAAACCAAAAAGCATATTATCTTTGAATATTGCTTTTAATTTTTCTTCAACTTCGGCTAGTATTTCTTCTATGATTTTTGAATCCATATTTTTTATTGTTTTTAATGTATATACCAATTATTATCCATTGAATTTAAATAATTCAGGAGTCTCACCTTTTTTTCTTCAAGTTTGATGTTGTTTTCTTTTACGAGTTCACTGGTATTTTTTGAATACATGGAAAAATAATTTTTAGTCATTTTTTCTATTTCCGGAATGGGGCTAGACGAAACATCAACAACATTTAAACATTCTTTCTTTTCGCATAAACTTGCAATAATTTTTTTGCTGGCATTATCAAGTCTGTCGGTTGCTATAAATATGTCGTAAGGCTTAGCTAATAGATTTTCATTTATATTTTCTATCGCGACAATATTTATATGTGTATTTCTTGAACTGAAGCATTTCTTTGCTTTCTTAATGTTCCTAGTTACAAGAATAGTACTTTCATATTCGGTGTTGAAATCAAGTGAACTTATGATTGACTGATTCAATGAGCCTGCACCAAAAAATATGATAGTCTTTGCTTCACTTTTTTTGATGTGATCGAAAATTAATTGTCCGTGGTTTTTTGACCAAAACTGAAATAGATCCCTTGTCTTTTTAGCATTTGATAGTATATCCATCCAAACCTTTTCTTGAGGATTGTTGTATAAATAGGCTTGAATACTTTGAGATGTTTGCTTGAATATGGAATTTTCTCCAATAATTTGAGATTCTAGTCCTAACGCTATTTTAAACAGTCGCAGATAGACTTCTGCTGGATTTGATATTTTTTTAAAATTTTTGAATAAATTTTCTAGAGATTTGTTATCGATGCTATTTTCATCTGTATAGTATTCAATTCGGTGGCAGGTTATGAGTGATATGCTATTTTTGTCATCCAAAAATTTTGAAATTTTGTGAGACAGACTTAATTCAGCCAAATCCTGTTCCTTTTTGTTGTTAGATAAATGATCAATGAAATAACAAATCATAAAAATTTAATTTATGATGGCAAATGTTGCACCGCAGTCGAAATATGCTCTCCTGTTCCATCTGTATCCAAATTCTAATTTGCCACCTCTGAAATAAAAGAATAAATTTGTAACCCAACCACGGTCTTCGGAGTAGTATTCTTCCATTACAGAATCAACCGAAAGATCCACGTTTCGCTGAAAACGATCGGGGTTGATTAATAAAATCCATCCTAGGTCCACACTGGAAAGAGCAAGTCTATCTTGACGATGAATTATATCCTCCCTGGCTCTGCGCGGTGTCCATCCTGCATAATAATTGCCAAGATTAACATCCAAAATAAGTATGTCTCCAGGTGTAGACATTTCAAGATCCTTTCTTTTGTCTACAAGCTCCTGGATACATTGAATGCGGTTTGGTCCTAGTTGGTCTTTTCTATAATGGGTGAATTTTTCTTGTCTTTGGATAAATAATAATTCACAGACTTCTTCAATAAGTATGCCAATATTAGAATAGGGGTTTTTAATGTCTTTTATTTTTGCCAGATAACTCAATTTGGGAACTGCTATTCTAGTAAAACCCTTAATTTTTGGACTGCTTGTCCTTTCATTGACATAGTCATTGTTTGCCTTGGCGCCTATAAGGTAGGTATTTTGCAATAGGTCTAATTGTTCTTCAAGTTGAATTGCCCATTCTGCTGGTTCATAACGCTCTTTCTTTAAGATTACATCCTCTCTGAACCTATAATTTGGGTATTTTATTTTTTCAAACAATATTCTAAATGGATTTTCACTCATAGCTTTTTATTATTCTTGATAATTTATTTAAACCATTTTTTAAATCCGTTGATTTTTCCAGTAATGTAATTCGAAACATGGAATCCTTTTCGTCGCCAAGGCAAGAGCTGGGCATTATCGAAAGCTTTTCTTCCCTTATTGATTTTAAGAAAATATCGTAAGCTTTTATGTTTGCTTTTAATTTTATAAAAACATTCATTCCTCCGAAGTCATGAACCTTGTCTATGGAAGAAGAATTTTTTTTAGTCCAGCTTCCTAAGATTTTTCTATTATTGGACAATTTCTTTTCATTTTTGTCCAATGTTTTCCTAAAATCATTATATAGATATTCTAACTTTGAAATTGGGATATTATAATTATCCTGAAGTGGCTTTAACCCCTCGCCTAGGTCAATCTCTGAATTAGCTATAAATTCGAACTGGTATAAAAATTCACAGAGCAGAAAGAATACGCTTAGAGGACCTCCATAATTTGTAGACGCGCAATCATAGAAATGATGAATGAATTTATCGCTCGAGATCATGTATCCAAGTTTGCATCCGGGTATTCCATATTTTTTAGATAGACTCACTATTCTTATGATGCGTTCGTTGTTTATGTTTTCGCCATAATTAAGGGGGCTGAACCACATTCCCTCATCTATTACGAGATATATTTTTTTATTTTCAATTATATCTAGAATTTTTTTCCAAAAATTAGGTGAAAATATTCTGCCTTCGACGCCTATGGCATTACTCATCAAAAGTATCTTGGAATTGCTAGACTCTATAATTTCCTTGATTTCAGAAATTATCTCATCTTCTGATTGCAGGGAAGAGATGAAATAAATCTTTTTAAAATGAGAATTTATTGATTTTAAAATAGGAGGATAATATGGTTTAAGTGTCACGACAGATGAATCTGGTAGTAATTTTTTTAATTGCTTAAACACAAATCCGATTGTTGCCACATTTCCCAATGTGAGCGCTAAATTATTTGATTCATATTTAGTTTTAATTTTTTGAGTATTGAGATATTGCTCAAGTGCTGTGAGTGTGTGTTTATGTCCAAGGGAATCTGAATAACCCACCCAGTGATTTCTTAGTGTGTAATTTATGCAAAATGAGAATATTTTAGGAAAGGATACAAAGCCATCTTCCCATGTGCCCCTGCTTAATATCACATTCTTGTCATTATCAAAAACTCCATAGAGATCATCCCTGAAAAATTTATTGAATATTTTTTTACTACTCTCTATTTCATTAAGCATAATCTATGTATTTTTTGCAATGTATCTTATATGTTGATTAGTTAAATGGCTATTATTTCTATAGCTCTTGATACATTATGTAAAAAACAATTAAAATCATTGTTATTTAAGCCTATCAAAAAAGATGCAGAAAGTAAAGACGAAATACCCTTGATTTCTGGCTTATAGGCTATGAAATGGTGCCTAATTTGTGTGAATTGATTAATTTCTCATTGTTTCGTATAATGGATTTAGGCATTGGGAAGTAGCCAAGTGTTAAGGCGCAAGGTTCTGGACCTTGTAATCGGGGGCTCGAAACCCTCCTTCCCATCAAATTTTACCTTAAGTTGGCTTTTGCATGGTATTTGGGATCTAGCATTGTTTGCAGCAGATATGTGAACATTGCTTTTTTGCGAATAATATGTATAATTAGCGCAAAGAGCAGTTCTTATCAAATTAAAAAAAAGGAGGTTTGTCATGTTGAAAATTCAAGGAATTCCGTTTATTCAAGGTCAAGTGGTCTTGGAGCCGATGCAATTGGTGGTCATTGCAATCTCGTTAATTCTGATTGCCGTTACAATGCATGTGGTGCTTACAAGGGTTAGGGATTTTTGGAAAGTTCCTGTGCAAAAAACTACAGGAACAATTCAGGAAAAAGTATTTCTTCCCCCATATTTCAGTGATGATGAGATATCGATACATGGGAAAAGTGGTATGAGAGTATATAATAAGGCGGAATATCGCATTAAAATTAAACTCTCACTTGACGGTAAACCTTCCATAGGTGTCATGGTAAAGCAGGATGTTTTTGATGCTATTGGTGAGGGAGGTCAGCTTGCCGTTAGCTACAAAAAAGGTCGCAATACTGGAGAACTCAGGATCTTGGAGGTGTCATTGGCTTAACATGGTCCTTGACTTCATCAACAACAGTCGCGGTGTATCATATACTGCGACTGTTTTTTCTTGTCTGAAATGCTATATTTCCCCACGAATCACCTCCTTTCTAGGGAGTTAAGGTGCGTTTCCGACACAAGAATCGGCATTCCAAGAGAGGAAATTCCTTATCTTTTCAAAAAATTCTCACGTGGCAAGGACGTATCACGTCTTCACGTAGGTGGCACAGGTCTTGGACTCTATGTTGGCAAGGCTATTGCTGAAGCGCATCACGGCCAAGCCCTGAAGTGGAATAAATTCACTACGGGGTAAATCTGGGTTGAATCCGACGGTGCCGGACTGGGCTCAAGGTTTATTATTGAAATCCCGGTGGAGCATGTGAATTAGTTTATAAAGTTTATCAAGTCCATCAGGTTTATCAAGTGGGAATGCGAAATGCGGGTCTGGATTCCCATCCTTGCTTGGTATGACAAGTGAAAAGTTATGCACAGGACAAATTGATATTATAGTGTTATGATATCACTATAATATTTAATAAATACTTATGCAAAACAAAAACACGCTTGCAATCTTTGATGGGCACAAAATTAGGCGACATTATGACGAAAAAACCGAAACTTGGTATTTTTCAGTTGTGGATATTGTCGCAGCATTAATAGAGCAATCAGATTTTCAAGCTGCTAGAAATTATTGGAAGGTATTGAAAAATCGTCTTAGCGCTGAAGGAAATGAGTCGGTTACAAAATGTAACCGACTGAAAATGGAGGTGCTGATGGTAAGAAATATCTTGCAGATGCGGCAAACCCAGAGGTTATTTTACGTCTGATTTAAGATGCTGATGGAATGCCTAAAAATAAAATTGCTAGCAAAGAAGGTGGCGGTGTGGCCAAAAAGGCTAGAATGAGCTTGGAAGAAAAGACGGGTAAAAAAGTAATAACAGATAAAAATTTTTTATCAAAAAACAGTAGAATAAAAAAACTCAAATAGGAACAGCAAATATTAAATAAGAAGTTATGATTATATTTATCAATGGTTCAATAAATTCAGGCAAAAGCACTATATCAAAACTGCTTTCTCAAAAAATAGAGAAACCTGCGGTTGTTGAAATCGATAGTCTATCTGAATTTATAGAATGGATGCCAATTGAAGAAAGTGTTCCAATTAATTTGGAAAACGCAGTGGCTGTAATTAAAAATTTTGCCAAGAGGAATTTTAATGTGATTGTTCCATATCCACTTTCGCAAAAGAACTATGATTATATGGTGAAGAAATTGAAGGATGTAGAGGAGAAAATTTTTGTATTTACATTAAACCCAAAATTAGAAACAATTTTGAAAAACAGGGGTGAGCGCAAGCTTAATGATTGGGAAAGGAAACGCATAGAATATCATTATGCAAAGGGAATTAATAGTCCCTCATTTGGGATAATTATTGATAATACAAATCAAATACCAGAAGAAACGATGAATATTATATTTAATAAATTATGATAATTGACTCTCACATTCACATTTCATTATTTGACAATAATGCAGACTCTCTCCAGGGAGCCTTTGATTTATTTATGCAAGAAATGGTAAGGAATGGAATAAGTTCCGCTATTGTTATTCCAGACAATATTGAGGGAAGTGATGGCATTGCTGATCTGGAAAAAGCTCTTGAATTGATTGGTAAACGTAAGAATCTGCATCTTCTTGGCAGTCCGCAAATTATTCAAAGAGGTTCAAGCGAGATTGAAAAATATCAAAAACTTTTGGCAGATGGTGCGGTAAAAGGAATTAAATTCTTCCCAGGACATGATCCATATTATCCAACTGACGAAAGATGTCTGCCATATTATGCATTGTGCGAAAAATTTGATGTGCCAGTTTTATTTCACACAGGAGAAAATTCTGGTGATAGTGAATGCGCGAAGTGGAATGACCCAAAATATATTGTTGAAGTCGCCAAAAAGTATCCAAAACTAAAAGTCATCATCACACATTACTATTGGCCTAAAATGGACTATTGCTATGAGATAACAAAGGACACTCCCAATATCTATTTTGAAACTGCAGCTATGGCTGACTCCGAAGTTGTTGAAAAAAGTGGAGGAATAGAAAAGGTTAGAGAAATATTGCGAAAAACTATTATTGATAGGCCTGATAACGTTATTTTCGGTACGGATTGGCCTATGTGTAAGATTGAAGAGCATATTGAACTTGTAAAGTCATTGGGATTAAGCAAGGATGTGGAGAATGGTGTATTTTATAAAAATTCAGCGAGGGCTTATAATTTAGATATAAGTTAATTTTATGAGAAAAATTATTGCAATTATTGGAGACAAATTGGTTTTTGGTTCTGACTCACACTCGATCAGTGATTTAGTGAAATCAATTGAAAAGAGGCAGGAATTCATTGGACTTGTTGATGTTGAATGAGTGGTAAGTTCAGAAATTTGACAAAAAATCAATGTTGTGTTAAAAAATAAGTGTAACAAATTAAGCCTATTATAGGTATGTGCAGGAAATATACACAGTTGAATAGAGAATATATGGTGGCCGATCAAATCGGACGTATTTTTGCGTCTCCAAAGGCAAACCATATTTCGCTCAGCTGTGTGCACCTAAGGCTTTTTGAATATATAACTAACTTCTAGTGGATATATAAAACTTTTCTTGGATAAACTCAGCTCAGCAAAAGCTGAGTTTTTTTGTTGAGTAAAAGTTCTTTAACAATTAGCAGTCCCACCCCTAACCCAGAAAAGGAGGATGTCATGAACTGGTTTACAAGCAAGACCAACAATCTACAGAAATTGTATGTTATCAAAGCACTCAGAAGTGGCATGTTTAGTATTGCAATTATTATTTTGTTTTTTAAACAACATGGTTTGTCAATGAGGGAAATAACTTTGTTGCAGTCCTTGTTTGCAATCGCCGTACTTTTGTTTGAAGTTCCAACTGGTAACTATGCTGACAACTATGGAAAAAAGAAATCAATTTTAATTGGAGGATGTTTTTCAGTTTCCGGCTATGTGGCATATTCCTTGTCGAGCACATTTCTTGGTTTTTTGACTGGTGAGATTTTGTTGGCAATTGGATTTTGTTTTGTGTCTGGTGCAGACAGCGCTCTTATTTATGACAATACGGAGCAAGACCAGGAAGGAAATCAATCGTTCATAAAAACGGAAGGAAATGGTGGCAGTGCCAGCATGTTTTCAGAAGCGATAACAAGTTTCATTGGCGGATCGTTTTTGGCACTGGTCAGTTTGAGATTCCCAATTTATTTTGACGTCTTGCTCGCACTAACTGTTTTTCCTGTGGCGCTATCGCTACATGAACCAGAAAAAACAGAAGAAGAAAAACAACAACAAAAAGAAGAACGTGAAAGTAGTATCACTAAGATGCTGAGAATAATGAAATATTCTTTGCATGGTCATGTGGAGATAAAATGGCTAATCATCTATTCTGCAGTTGTTAGTACGTCGACTCTTACAATGGTTTGGTTTATTCAAATTTATTGGATGGCGGCACACGTGCCAATCTTTATGTTTGGTGGACTATGGGCAACTTTGATGTGTGTGGGAGCTTTAGTTTCCATGCGCGCGCATGTGATAGAGAAAAAACTAAAAAGGAAAAGATCATTGATTGCATTGATTGTGCTTCCAGTGATTGCGTATGTACTTCTTGGTCTGCATGTGGCGTGGTGGTCAGTAAGTTTCATAGCCTTATTCTATGTCGTACGTGGCATGAATAATCCAATCATGAAAAGTTATATCAATGGCTTGGTATCCAAAAAAGAACGCGCAACTATTTTGTCAGTGCAAAGCTTGATTGGACGTTGGATGTTTGCAATTATTGGGCCATGTATTGGTTGGGTGCACGATGTGTATTCATTGCAGATTGCATTTGCGGTATGTGCCGTATTGTTTGCAACTATGGGTTTTATAGTGCTCATGTTTCTGCATAAAAATCGTTTGCTATAAAATTTTAAAAAGCAGTTTTTCATTAATAATAATGAGAGCTGCTTTTTTCTTGTCCAAATTCTCTTTGATTTGCGTAAATATAAAAGTGTGCTATAATGAACACAGTTAGAAACTTCGTGGCTCAACAAAGCACTTCTTCTTAAAAATCGACCAAGGTAAGAAAAGAAAATTGTATACATAAAGCAATTTCTATTGATATCTTACTGGTCGGTTTTTTAATTTTTTATGCATAAAAAGGTATGGACAAGAAAGAGGAAATATTAGTAGACGCTAAAACCCATGTGAAACGGGTTTCTTTAAATTTGGAAAAAGTTGGCAAGGAAACTGTGAAGTCACTCAAGCGGAGCAAGGAGATCGTTAATAAACTTTCTCCGGCTGATCAAATCGTTGAGTATCGACTGATTAAATATAATAAGAAAAGAATTTGTGAGATTGATCATCTGAAAGGTTCGCCATATTTTGTCAGATGCGATGTTGTTTGGGAAAGAGAATCTGAAATTAAGAAAATATTTTTTGGAAAATTTGGTTTCAGTGAAGAAGACATTTATTCCTGGATTACGCCTGCTTCTTCGATGCGATTTGAAAATCCTGGCGAGGTGAAATATGTCAGACCGGACGGCCGAATGCAAAAAGCAACATTGGTGCGGAAGGATCAATGCATGATTGTCGACGGCGACATCAAATTTCTGGCCTCGGAATCAATCAATAGTCCTCGAGAACTTGTCTATCAAGAATATTTTTCCAATCGTAAAACAGGATTCATTTTGCCAGAAATTGTGGCGCAGATGGAGAAAGCTCAAGACCAAGTCATTCGCGCGCATCATGTCGGACCATTTCTCATTTCAGGACCCGCAGGCAGTGGAAAGACAACCTTGGCACTTCATCGCGTGGCATATCTTGCTGCCTCTCCCGATTTAGCTGAAACTTACAAAAGTGATTCAATGGTTGTTTTCGTGCAAGACAATGGAACAAAAGAATACTTCTCACACCTTCTTCCTGAACTTGGAATTGATGATGTGCTCATCACGACTTTTTCCGAGTGGGCGCTTTCAATTTTGGATTTGGAAATAAATTACAATATTAGATTTGGAAACTGCGAAAATGAAAAAGACCTGTATGAATTTTCAAAACTTAAGGCTTTGAAAAATGCTAAGTTGGATTCATACAAAAAGGCAGGCATATTTTCAATTTTAGAAAATGCTTATGGAGAATATTTTGACGAATCGCAGAAAGAGTTATTTCAAAACCAAAAAAAGCAAAAAATTTGCGATAGAATAGATTTAACATTATTGCTGAAATCATATTTTAATTTCAATGATGGCCTTGGCGTCATCAAGGATTATTGGGTTGAACTTAAAAATGGATCAATGAGAAAAAAGAGAGGGTTCGTTCCTTTTGAATATTCTTTGGCCTTGGTCGATGAGTTTCAAAATTATTTGCCTGAGCAACTTGAACTGATAAAATCTTGCATCAGCAAGAAAAGCCAGTCGATTCTTTATGTTGGTGATATGGCGCAGCAAGTTCTGTTGGGAACAGTCAGGGATTGGGAAGATATCGGAGAAAAAATAAATGAAGAAAGAAAAGTTGTTTTGCATAAAGTGTATCGCAATACTAAAAATATTTTGCGTTACATTCAGGGTCTTGGATATCAAATAGAAATTCCTGACGGCATCAAAGAAGGTGGGGAAGTCGGAGAATATGTTTTGGAAGGAGGCGTGCAAGAAATTGAACACATCTGGAATTTTATTGATGAAAAAGATTTTTCAAGCGTAGGAATTTTAGCCAAGGATGAAAAATATCTATTTGAATTTGAAAAAGCTTTTGCGAAAAATGATAAAGTTCACGTCATGACGATGAATGAATCTCAGGGTGTGGAATTCGACATTGTGTTTTTGGTTGGAATTGATGAGAATACTTTCAGTGTTTCCTTTGAAGCTGATGTGCCCGAAGATTTGATTGGAGAAAAGAGAAGAATCAATAAAGACCTTCTTTACGTTGCACTCACGCGTGCAATTTCGGAGCTGCAAGTTTTGGGAAAGCAACGATTAAGGGATATTCTATAAACATGTTTTTGCTTGCAATTAAGCGAAAAAATGATATCATAAAACTACGGAAATCAATAAAATACTTTAAATTAAGGCTATTTTCTAAGAAGCTAATGAAGCTAATGAAGCTAGCGAAGCTAAATTATGAGACAATCACAACTTTTTACTAGAACACAAAAAAATGCACCAGCAGATGAAGTTGCAATGAATGCGCAACTTTTGATTAGGGCTGGTTTTATTCACAAGGAAATGGCCGGCGTATATGCTTACATGCCAATGGGTCTTCGCGTTCTTGAAAACATTAAGAAGATTGTTCGCGAAGAAATGAATGGTGTTGGTGGACAGGAAGTTATGATGACAACTTTGCAACCAAAGGAAATTTGGGAAAAGACGGATCGTTGGGATGATGCTAAGGTTGACAATTGGTTCAAGACCAAGCTTGTGAATGGTACTGAATTGGGCGTGGGACTTACTCATGAAGAACCCATAGTTGATGCTATTAGTAATTATCTTAGTTCATATAAAGATATGCCATTTTCGGTATATCAAATTCAAAATAAATTTAGAAATGAAAAAAGAGCAAAAAGTGGATTGCTGCGCGGAAGAGAATTTTTAATGAAGGATATGTATACTTTTTCGCGTAATCAACGTGAACATGAACAGGAATATGAAAAAATTGTGGCTGCATATCATAGGGTGTATGACAGACTTGGTCTTGGCGAGATAACTTACAGGACTTATGCTGACGGAGGAATTTTTACCCCTCGTTTTAGTGATGAATTTCAAACGCTGACCGAAGTGGGTGAGGATACAATTTATGTTGATGAAAAAAAACGAGTTGCAATAAATGAAGAAATATTATCCGATGAAAACCTGGAAAAACTTGGTCTTAAGAAAGAAGATCTTGTGCAAAAAAAAGGAGTTGAGGTTGGTAACACATTTCATCTTGAAAGTAAATATACTGACGCCTTGGATTTATATTACAATGATGAAAATGGTGAGAAGCAGTCAATTATTATGGGATGTTATGGAATAGGTGTTAGTCGTTTGATGGGAGTGGTTGCTGAACTTTTTGCGGATGAAAAAGGATTGGTGTGGCCAGAAAATATCGCGCCTTATTCTGTACACCTTTTGAACCTTGGACAAGATGAGGAAGCTGAAAAAATATATAATGACCTTACTTCAAAAGGAATTGAAGTTTTATTTGATGACCGCGAAGCTAGCGCTGGAGAAAAATTTGCCGATAGTGACCTTATTGGAATTCCAACTCGCCTTGTGGTTAGTAAAAAATCTTTAGCCGCTGGCGGAATTGAAGTGAAAAAACGTAGCGAATCAGAAAGCAGCATTGTGACGGTGAATGAATTCCTGGCTCAAATTGGCTAAAATTGACATTGAAACTAAAAAGAATATAATTGTAGACATGAAGAAAAAACAAATTTCAACAATCGAAGATTTAGCGACAATGTTGCAGGGAGAATTTCTGTCTATCCAAGAACAATTTAAGGATGTGCATAAGCAATTTAAAGACGTGCATAATCAATTTAAGGATGTGCGTAATCAATTTAAGGATGTTCATAAGCAATTTAAGGATGTTCATGAAAAAATGGATAAGCGTTTTGATGGCGTGGAAAAAAGAATGAAGGATTTGGAAGTTGGACAAGATGATATTAAAATTCGTTTGGATAATGTGCCATATCGCTTTGAACTTGCCGAGCTTGAAAAGAAGGTAGATAGAAAACTCGGGTTAGTTTAGATTAGAAAATTTTCTTGAAATCCTTCCCTTCTTATGGTGAAGGATTTTTTGTTACGTAGCATGTTACGCAGCAAACAACATTCCAATATTCTTAAGAATGTGAGAATGTGGATGATATATTATCGTGGTAAGCTTTGCTCTTAGCTGGTATAATATAGGTGTAATGATTTTAGATTGATATTATGAAAAGCAAGCCGATTATTGAGGTAAAAAATTTGTGCAAGACATATGAGTTTGTTGAAAAACAGCCTGGTATTAAGTATTCGTTCAAGAATCTTTTTAAGGCTGAAAAGAAAAAGAAAGAAGCCGTGAATGATGTAAGTTTCAGTATCGAGGAAGGGGAATTGATTGGTTTTTTGGGTCCTAATGGTGCAGGCAAAACCACAACTTTGAAAATGCTTTCCGGAATCTTGACTCCAACTAGTGGGAAAGTTCAAGTTATGGGCTACGAGCCAATCAAACGTCAAAAGGAATATAAAATGCAATTTGCTTTCGTGATGGGGCAGAAGATGCAACTATGGTGGGACTTGCCTCCCATGGAAAGCTTTCTTTTGAATAAGAAAATATATGAAGTCAGTGATGAGGATTTCAAGAAAAACTTGGATGAGATGGTTGAACTTTTGGATGTGAAAGGAATTATTAATAAACAAGTGCGCCAGCTTTCACTTGGTGAACGCATGAAATGCGAACTAATAGCTGCACTTCTGCATAATCCGAAAGTGTTATTTTTGGATGAGCCGACAATCGGTTTGGATGTGGTGGCTCAAAAGAAAATTCGAGATTTTATTAAGAAATATAACAAAGAAAGAAAAACCACGATCATTTTGACTTCACATTACATGGAAGACATCGCGCAGCTTTGCAAGCGCATTGTGATTATTGATTTGGGAAAAATTGTTTATGATGGGCAGTTGGATGATTTGATTGCAAAGTATGCATCAAATAAAAAAGTTACTATTTATTTTGAAGATGGTGTGACAAAAAAGGAAGTGGGAAAATTCGGGAATATTTCAGAGTTCGAATCACTAAAAGTTTCATTTGAAGTTCCGCGCAATGATGTAAAAAATATGATTGGGGGAATTTTAACTTCGGATTTAATTATCAAGGATATCGAAATAGATGAAGAAGATATAGAAAGTATTATTAGAAATATTTTTACAAAATGATATGGGAAAATATTTAGCTGTTATTTCAAATAGTATTAAAAAAAATCTTGCATATCGTGCGAATACCTTTATCTTGATGATTTCTGTGTTATTTTCATTTGGAGTTCTTTTTTATTTCTGGAATTCAATCTATATGCAGGGGAATAAAGTGGGAACATACACTTTGTCGGAAATTATTTCTTATTATATTTTTATTACAATCTTCGAACTTCTGTTTACCTCTACAAATACCGCCTGGAGTATTGGTGATGAGATCAGGAATGGACAAATAACTAATAGTATTCTCAAACCAATGGGATACTTTGAATATAAGTTTTCTCAATCGCTCGGAGTAATTTTTTACAGAATGATGCTTTTTGTTCCTGTTATTGCACTCGTACTGTTTCTGCTTAGAAATTATTTGACCCAGCCTAAGGATGATTACGGTTATTTATTTTTTATCATTTTGTCTTTTCTTGCGTTTATCCTGAATTATATAATTTATTACATAGTCGGCATATCATCATTTTGGGTTGTTGATAATAACGGTTTCTTTTTTACTTGCTTGGTTGTGATTAGTTTTATGCAGGGACAGTGGATGCCGCTGGATTTACTACCGACGTGGTTTGTTACGCTTGGAAATTATCTGCCATTTAAATATTTGTTTTTCGTGCCGGTGGGAGTTGTTTCTGGGCGCAGCGCTTTTGAATATTCGATGCTGATAATCCCTTTGCTGTGGTGTGTGAGTCTGTATTTTTTGGCTAAGTTTTTATATAAAAAAGGTATAAAAAAATATGAAGGATATGGGGTTTAGAAAATTCAAAAAATATCTACAGATTTTTTTGCAATTACAGCGAATAAATCTAATGAAACGGATGTCTTATCCAGTTTCTTTTATTATGTCGTGCAGCACTGTTTTATTGACAATGGTATTAAGTCTTTTGTTTATAAATGTCAGTTTTAGTTTTATGGATAATTTGGCTGGCTGGACATACTATCAGATGCTTGCTGTTGTCGGTTCTTATATGATTATTGAATGTATTATGTGGGCTTTTTTTGGTCAACTTAATGCAATAAATTTTCATATAATGGAAGGCACGATGGATGGAATACTGCTCAAGCCAATTGATGATCAATTTCTTGCTTCCTTTTGGCGCGGTGATCCTGAGGATTTCATGCGCTTGATTACCGGATCAGCTTTAGTTGTTGTTTCCATTGAAAATACTATTGGCTTAGATTTCTTAAATCTATCATTGTTTTTATTTTTGATTTTTAATGGAACTGTTATTCTTTACAGTTTTAATTTGATTGTGCGATCCGTTAGTTTTTGGGTTATAGATGGAAGTGGACTCTGGCTCTTGATGGAAAGAGTAACTTCAAATTCGCAATTTCCGGTTGATATTTATTATAATAAAATAGTTAGAGGCGCTTTGACTTACATTATTCCTTTGGCATTTGTTGCAACTGTGCCTGCAAAGATTTTGACCAACAGGGACATAGATTTTCAATTAGTTGAGTTATCCTTTGTGATGGCGATTTTCTTTTTCTTTGTATCGAGATATTTTTGGAAATTTTCACTCAAGCATTACTCAAGTGCTAGCAGTTGAAAATTTGTTACGTAGCACTTGCTTAAATATCGTTATTCTTTTAGCATATGTGTAAGTAATTTTGAATTTCCAATTTTGAATTTTGAATGAATTTCTTAATTTTCTAATTTTTGAAATATTCATTTATTTAAAATTGAATCGAAATTCGAAATTCATAATTCAAAATTTATTTTAAATATGGAAATAACACTTTCAAAATATGCTGGTTTTTGTGAGGGGGTGCAACGGGCGTATGACATTGTGGAGAAAATAGCTAAAGATCCAAAAGTAAAAAGACCTATTTATGTTTTGGGGTCTTTGGTTCATAACGGCGATGTGGTGGATAAGATTGAAAAAATGGGGGTAAAAAAGGTTCACGTAGAGGGCCCACTGGAAGATTTTTTTGAAAAAATAAAAAGAGAGGTGGGCACATTGGTTATCACTGCTCACGGAATAGGGCCAGAAATTTATGAGCTGGCTAAAAAACATGGGGTTGATTTGGTGGACACTACATGTCCTCGAGTGATCAAGGTGCAAAGATTGGCTAAAGCTTTTTTTGATCGAAATACTCAGATTGTTATTGTTGGAGAAAAGAACCATAAGGAAGTTAAGGGTATTTATGAATGGGCAAGTAAGAAAGCCATTTTTATTGAAACGGAAGAGGATCTTTGTGGTTTCGTTGTTGATCCTGGGAAGAAAATCGCTGTCTTGTCGCAAACAACTCAAGATCAGGAATTTGTGGAAAGAGCTGCTGTTCAAATCAAGAAAAAATATCCACAAACTGAGGTGGTTGATTCCATTTGCCTTACTACGCATCATCGTCAGACTGAAATCAAGGATTTGGCTCAGCAAAACGATATTGTTATTATTATTGGTTCGCCCGAAAGTGCCAATTCTACCCGTCTTTGGGAAATCTCCCAGCGTATTAATCCTAAATCTTATTTTATAGAAAGAGCGGAACAATTGAATGGTGATTGGTTTGTTAACTGCAAGAAAGTGGCCGTGACAGCTGGAGCAAGTACACCGGGGTGGATCATTGAGGAGGTTATAGAAAAACTTAGAATCATGAATAGCGAATTATGAATCATGAAGGATTGTTCTTTACTTTATTTTCATGATTCTTGATTCATAATTCTTGTGCTGATTATTGCCTTTTCCCTTTATATCAGGTATAATCCAAATATTGAAAATTATAATAGAAACTGAAATATGGCTAAAATCATGCTTGTTGAGGATGATCCGATGATTGCCGAAATATACTCGAAGAAATTTGAGGCTGCTGGATTTGAAGTTGTGAATGCTGTTACAGGCAAAGAAGTGCTTAAATATGCGGGCGAAGACAATTTTGATCTTATTCTTTTAGATATGGTTTTGCCCGAGATGAGTGGAATGGATGTTCTGAAAGAACTTAGAAATAGTGGAGATTATAGCAGTGATTTGAAAATCATAATCCTGAGTAATATTAGCAAGAGTGAAAATGAAAAAGAGGCATTGGAGAATGGAGCAAATGACTTTATCAGTAAGACTCAATATGGTCCTTCAGATTTGGTAGTTGAAGTAAAAAGATTGTTGGATCTTTACGATGAGCAGAAGAAAAATAAGGCTCGTAATGATGGAAAGGTGTCAGAAACAAAAGATAAGAAAAAGCGCATTCTTTTTATCGAAGACGAGGAAATATTTCTGGAGATGTTTGGAAAAAAATTGGAAGATGAGGGGTACGAATTGGAATATGCTAAAAATGGAGTCTGGGGAAGCAAGTTGGCTTCTGAAAAAGAATTTGATCTTATTATTACGGACATGGTGATGCCAGCAATGGGAGGCGATGAAATCATCAGGAGAATCAAGCTTGATGATAAGACTAAGGACACTCCGATACTTGTCCTCTCGGCATCTATCTCGGAAGAGGATATCCAGCCGGTCAGGGATTTGGGAATTACTGATTTTTTTGAAAAAACTCGAGTAGTCCCAAGTGATCTTGCCCGGCGTGTAGCAGAGATATTGAATTAATTTAATCTTAAAATATATGCAGCGTACTAAAATTATAGACACACCGAAGTTTATTGGGCAGACAGTTAAGTTGGCTGGTTGGGTTCATATCCGGCGTGATCATGGCAAGCTTATTTTCGTTGACCTTCGCGACCACAGTGGGATTATTCAGACGGTTATCATTCCTGATCATGTTGAGGCTCATGACAATGCTAAGAGGCTTCGTAGCGAGTTTGTGATTGAAATGGAAGGTCTTGTGAAAGAACGTCCACTTAGCGCACGAAACGAAAAGTCTCCAACTGGAAGCGTTGAAATGGAAGTTGTCTCAATAAAAATCTTGAACGAATCAAAGGCTCTGCCATTTGAATTGAATAAAGACACTAAAGCTGTTAACGAAGAACTTCGTCTGAAATATCGATACCTTGATCTTCGCAGTGAAAGAATGCATGAAAACATGATTATGCGCAGCAAGGTTGTCAAATTCTTTCGGGATTTCTTGGCTACTCAGGATTTCATGGAAATCGAAACTCCTATTCTTGGAAAATCAACAGCGGAAGGTTCGAGAGATTATGTTGTCCCATCTCGAATTTACAAAGGGAAGTTTTATGCTTTGCCGCAGTCTCCTCAGCAATACAAGCAGCTTTTGATGGCTGCTGGTATGGAACGATATTTCCAGGTTGCTAAATGTTTTCGCGATGAAGATACTCGTGGCGACCGTCAACCTGAGTTTACTCAACTTGATATGGAAATGAGTTTTGTTGAGCAAGAAGATGTGATGAATGTAGTGGAAGAAATGCTTATAAATCTTGTTCAGACGCTTTATCCGGAAAAGAAAATCCAATCGTTGCCATTTCCTCGAATTACTTATAAGGATGCCATGGAAAAATATGGTAATGACCGTCCTGATATCCGTGAAGATAAGAATGATCCAAATCTATTGGCATTTTGCTGGGTTATTGACTTCCCATTCTTTGAGAAGGATGAAGAATCTTCAACTGGTTGGACATTCACACATAATCCTTTTTCCCGTCCGAAACCTGAATACATGGATGACTTGATGAAAAAGGAAAACATCGGAGATATCCTGACAACTCAATATGATATCGTGCTAAATGGTTTTGAAATCGGTGGAGGAAGTATTCGAAATCATCAGCCAGAAGCTCTTAGAAAAGTTTTGGAAATCATGGGAATTCCCGAAGAAAAAATTCAAAGAGATTATGGACATATGCTCAAGGCTTTTGAATTTGGAGCTCCGCCTCATGGAGGAATCGCACCTGGCATTGACCGCATCGTTATGATTTTGCAGGGCGAACCAAATATTCGCGAAGTGATTGCTTTTTCCAAGACTGGCGAAGCTGAAGACCCGATGATGAGCGCTCCAAGTGAGCTTGATGAAAATCAGCTTACTGAAGCAGGAATCAAAATCATAAAGAAAAAGAAAAAACTGGTATAGCTTCTTGAATATTACTTGCGTGCTTGTGATGAAAATATGAATGACTTTACTTTGAGTTATTGTTAGATTCATTTAATGAGCGTGCAAGTTTTTTCTGATAAAAAATATAATACTCAAAATAAAAAGATGGCAAATAAAAAACACAAGGAGAAAATCAATGATGGAAAGTTGAGATTAATCACATTTATTTCTTTTTTGCTGGGTTTTTCTCAATCTCTTTTGGTTTATATAGAATCATCATATTTTGAACTTTCTTTGGGGAGTGAAAATGTCAGTGTTTTTTATTTCATATCTTATGTTATTGCGCTGCTTGGGCTTTTGAATATGCATAAGATTATTAAGCTAGTGGGAAAATCAACAGCTTTCTTTCTTTGTTTTTTTATGCAGATATGCGCCATGGCAATATTAACCATGGTTCCGCCTTCCGTGTTTGGAATAATTCTGCTGATGGTGAATATCATAACTGCATATTTGATGTATGTTATTTTGGATATCATTATGGAATCTTATTCCGAGGACAAGAAATCTGGCAGAATCAGAGGAATGCATCTAACGCTTATAAGTGCCGGATTCATGATGGGACCAATTCTTTCCACGCGTATTTTGGAGAAATACGATTATTCCGGGTTGTTTATGCTATCTATGATCATCAGCATGATAATTTTTGTTATTGGGCTGATTGGACTGCGGGGTGGAAATAATAAATTTAATGGAAATATAACAATCAGGGATTTGGTGAAAAAGATTTTTATCAATAAGAATCTGATGCGCATATATTGGATATCGTTCGTACTCGAATTTTTTTATGCACTGATGACTGTCTATACTCCTTTGTATCTGATTGATCTGGGCATGACTTGGAGCCAAATAGGAGTTGCCTTCACTATCATGCTTATACCTTTTATTCTTATTAATTATCCAGTCGGTGTGATAGCGGATAAACTATTGGGCGAGAAAGAGATGATAGTATTTGCTCTATTTATAATGGCTTTTTCTACTTTGAGTGTTTACTTTGTGAATAGTAAATCAGTCTTGATTTGGGGCTTTGTGCTATTTATGACAAGAGTTGGTGCAGCTATGATTGAAACCCTCAGGGATTCATATTTCTATAAGCGCATTGATGGAGATGATATGGACGTGATAAGTTTCTTCAGGACTTCCAGAAGTGCTGCCTATATTGCGGCAACAGCTGTTTCTGCTATGTTGCTGGTTGTTTTTTCGGTCAAGATAATGTTCTTGTTTTTGGTTTTTGTGATTTTATTGGCATTGTATCCGGCCTTTACGCTAGTTGATAATAAGAGTGAGGCGGAACTTAAATCATCAAGAAAATACGTGCGCGCTTAATTTAAAAGGCATTATGGTATATCACATCAAGCTCGAACAATTTGAAGGACCACTAGACTTATTGCTTCAGTTGACTGAGCAGGAAAAATTGGATATCACTCGGGTGAGTCTGGCTCAAATTGCTGATCAATATTTGGAATATATTGCTAATGCGAAGAACATAACCCTCGCTCATTTGGCTGACTTTCTTACTGTGGCCTCAAGACTCATTCTTATCAAGTCAAAAGCACTTTTGCCACTACTTGAATTCACTGAGGAAGAGGAAGAGGAAATTAAAGATCTGGAATATCAATTGGCTGAGTATAAGAAATTCAAAGAAGCTGCTCAAAAATTGGCTGCAATTTTTGATGCGCCTGAAGTATGTTTTTCTCGGGAAAGTTTCCTCGGTTTAGGAACTGTTTTTTATCCGCCAAAAAATATTGCTGCTGAAGATTTGACTAAGGCTTTCTTGAGGGTTCTTGGTGAAATTCCGGTGCAGGAAAAATTAGAGGAAGAAATGGTGAAGGAAATATTAACACTGGAAGATAAGATATTGCATCTGCAAGATGTACTAAGGGAAAAAGTGCAAACTTCATTCTCACAATTAATTGCTAATGCAACGGACAAGGTGGAAGTCGTAGTTTCATTTTTGGCAATGCTGGAGCTGGTAAAACAAAGAATTATTCATGTTGAACAAGGAGAGTTGTTTAGTGAAATTAGTCTGAGACATAAAGCTGCTCATGAATCAGGAATCACGAATCAAGAATCATGATTTTAACATTGCATGGATTATTGGTGATTTCATAATTCATATTTCATAATTCATAATTCAAGTATCGGTATGGAAATTGAAAAATTACAATCAATTATTGAGAGCATTTTATTTGTAAGCGGTGAGCCAGTTAAATTGGCAAAATTGGTAAAAATAATATCATCTAAAATTGAGGATGTTGAAAAAGCTATAGATGCTCTGGGTGAAAAATATACTCAATCTGAAAGTGGCTTGATGCTTTTGCGAAAAGGCGAGGAAGTTCAGCTTGCTGCGAAATCTGAAAACACTGAATTCGTTGAGGGATTGGTAAAAAGTGAACTCACGGATTCTCTTTCAGGTTCAGCTATGGAGGTTATTTCGATCATTGCTTATCGAGGTCCTATTTCAAAAGCTGAGATTGAACAAATTCGCGGAGTAAACTGTTCTTATACCTTAAGAAATCTTCTATTGCGCGGACTTATTGAACGAAACGACAACCCACGTGATAACCGTGGATATGTTTATGCTATCTCTTTTGATTTTCTTAAGAAGCTTGGAATTAATGATGTGAAAAATCTGCCAGAATATGCTACACTATCAGTAGATAGTAGGATTAATTCTATTATTGAAAGCAACGACTCAAGTGATCAAAATCAACATTAGTTTAGCTAACGGTTGGTGGATAAAAAGCTGAACATTCAATGAAAATTGAAAATTATAAATTGAAAATTTTATATAAATATGGGTATAGGGGCAACCATTTTAATGATTATTGCGTTTCCGCTTAATTCCCTTTTGCTTTTTCATGAGGGTCTTTCGAGTGGCAGATTTGTGCAGGCTGATGGATATGGGATTGAAACTGCTGTTCAAGGTTCAGTAAAAGGCACAGAAATTCAAAAGATACCTGAACCTATTAAGCTGAAGGCTCAAGCAGTGGATAATCCTAAATATAAGACCGTTAGAAATGAGAATGTTTCTAATTTAGTGCTTCCGAATGCGCATGCATTTGCAATCATTGATGCTGACACTGGAGAGCTTTTAGCAGGTAATCATCCAACGGATGAGAGACAAATAGCATCATTAACTAAAATGATGACTGCTACATTAGCAATGGAAAAAATAAAGGATCTTGATGAGGCGGTCACTATTGGAGAAGAAGAAGTATATATTGAAGGTACTAAAGTAGGATGCCCTCGAAGTGGTTATTGCATTAGTCAGCGATTAAAAATTGATGAAAAAATTTCAGCTCGCAATTTATTGCAAGCAATGCTAATGAACAGTGCTAATGATGCGGCAATTGCACTAGCTAAACATATGTCAGGGACTCAGGAGTCTTTTGCCGAGGTCATGAATTTAAAAGCCAAGCAACTTGGATTATCTAATACTCATTTCTGCACAGCTTCAGGCTTGGAAATTGATGGACGAGAATCTGAATGTTATTCTTCCGCATATGATATCGGAAGAATCGCTGCTTACTCGATGCGCTACGATTATATCTGGAAAGTTTTTAGGCAGCCAAGTAATACCAAAGTTGCTTCAATGGATGGGAACCTTGTTCATACGATTTTAAATACTGATCTTATTCTTAATGAAGTCCCAGATGTTATAGGCGGAAAAACTGGCTTTACGCCACTGGCTGGATACTCACTTCTCATGGGAGCTACTGACCCAACTGGTAAACATCGAATCATTGCAGTTTTATTGGATGACAGTCATCGTTGGCAAGATATCCGCACTGCAATTGATTGGACATTCAAAGCTTATACTTGGCAATAGCCAAGTCACGAATAATCACAAATAAAAATACTCACGAATCAGCACAAATAAATTATTAGTGAAAATTAGTGGTTAATTAGTGTTGATTAGTGATTTAATCAAATGCAATTTGCACAAATTCAAACAATTCCAGAAGTAGTTAATGTTCTCAAGGTTCTTAGTACTGGGCTGATTGCATTCATTTTGGCTTTTGCGATTACTCCACTTTGGACGCATTTACTTTATAAATATAAACTCGGTATTAAGATTAAAAGCAGTGATGTAAACGGAGAGAAGCTGAAATTTGTCAGCAGCTTACATGCTCATAAATCTGGAACACCTACGATGGGTGGAGTAATAATGTGGATTTCTATTATCATATTGGCCTTCTCTTCCCATTTCCTTTTCCCGTTTTTTGGAAAACTTTTTGATATGAATTTTTTGGCCAGACTCGATTTTTTGAGCCGTAAGGAAGTATGGCTTCCTCTTTTCGCGCTGGCTTCAGCTGGAGTTTTGGGACTTTTTGATGATGTTATGAGTGTGCGAGGTTGGGGGAAAAATAAGGGCGGCGGAATGCGTTTTGCGATGCGTTTCGGCTGGCTAATTGCTATTGCGACAGCTGGCGGATTTTGGTTTTACTACAAATTAGGTTGGGATGTTTTGCATATCCCGGCTTTTGGAGATTTTTCAATCGGTCTTTGGTATATTCCTCTTTTTATTTTCGTAATTTTATTTGCTGCAGTTTCTTCAAATGAAACAGATGGACTCGATGGTCTTAATGGCGGGGTTTTATTGCTGGCCTTTTTTTCCTTTGCAATCATCGCATTTTTTCAAAATAAAGTTAATCTTTCAGCTTTTTGCGCAGCTATGTCAGGCGTGATCCTAGCCTTTCTGTGGTTCAATATACAGCCAGCTCGCTTTATGATGGGGGATACTGGAGCGATGTCATTAGGCACAACTCTTGGCGTCGTTGCAATGCTTACAAATTCAGCTGTGGTTTTGTTTTTGATAGTGCTTGTATATGTGTTGGAATCAGGCAGTGTGACAATTCAACTCTTAAGTAAAAAATATTTTCATCGTAAAGTTTTCTTAGCGGCACCCCTGCATCATCATTTTGAAGCTAAGGGATGGCCGGAATGTAAAATTGTTATGCGTGCCTGGATTTTTACAATGGTTACAGCTCTTATGGGAGTTGTGATTGCAATTTTTGGAATGGGAAGATAAATAAATAACATATAACTTATAACATATAACATATAATATATAATATATAACTAGCAATATATAGCTGATAACAATATAGCAAGAAACAAACTCGATATTTTTGGTTATCAGTTGCAAGTTATCAGTTATATGCCAATCTAAATATGAATATTAAAAAAATTCAAGAAGGAGTATTTCTTAGTAAGAAGGTTTTAGTGAGAGCTGATTTCAATGTGGCGATAGTGGATGGTAAAATTCAAGAACATTACAAATTGGAAGCCTGCAAAAAATCTGTTGATCATTTATCTGGGCAGCAGGGCGCTAAGGTCGCTTTAATGTCTCATCTGGGGAGGCCAGATGGAAAAGTCAATCTTGAATTTTCATTAGGCCAGATCAAGGAAGAATTGGAGAAGATATTAAATAAAAAAATTGTGTTTATCGATGAATGTATAGGTGAAAAAGTTGCCAAATCTTTGGAAAAGCTTCAAGAAGGAGAAATTCTTTTATTGGAAAATGTAAGATTTCACAGTGAGGAAGAAGTTAATGATGCTGAATTTGCTAAACAATTGGCAGAGAATTTTGACGTATTTGTGAATGATGCATTTAGTGTTTGTCATCGCGATCAAGCTTCGGTGACTGGGGTGACAAAGTTTCTCCCGAGCTTTGCTGGTCTTTGGCTTCAAGAGGAAATAAAAAATCTTAACAAGGTTATCCATGAGCCTCTTCAGCCAGCCACGGCTATTATTGGAGGTGCGAAAATTGAAACTAAGTTGCCATTGATTAATAAATTTGAGCAAACATATGCTCATATTCTAGTAGGTGGAAAAATAGCAAATGAGGCGATAGATCAAAAAACAGAATTTTCCTCAAAAGTTATCTTGCCAATGGATTTTGCCATTGATCGTTTGGATATAGGTCCGAAAACTATTGCTAGATTTAAAGATATTATCGCTGTATCAAAAGTAGTTGTTTGGAATGGCCCTATGGGTAAGTTTGAAGAAAAGCCATATGATTGCGGAACTAAGGAAATTTTAGATGCTATTATTGAAAGCGATGCCTTTACCTTGATCGGAGGTGGTGAATCAGTGCAGGTTTTGGAAGAGAATAATCTGATGGATAAGGTTTCATTTGTATCAACTGGAGGTGGCGCCATGCTTGAATATTTAAGTGGAAATCATATGCCTGGAATCGAATCTTTGCGGGTAGTCGAATAATAAAATTAAGGAACTATTCTAATATATTTTTTCGTATGGTATACTGAGTGTATTAAGTACACAAAAAATAAATATGAATAGTCCTGAATTTAAGGATGGAAATTTAGATGTTTGCAATGAGCAGCAGCAACCATTGTATACGCTCAGAAGAACAAGTATGCGATCGTTGGTGGGTTTGTATTTTTCTCAAACTTTGCTGTATATTGGATTTATTTTGATTCTTTTGAATAATCTTAATGTGTTGGCTCCGGGAAATTATTTTGGAGTATATAGTTGGGTAACTGTTTTGGTTTTTTCTATTGGGTTGGTGATAAATTTTGTTTCAATTCCACACTTGTACTTTTCAAGTTTTGTTAATTTTAATAGGGATGATGATTTTTGGGATAAGGAAACTTTTTGGATTTTGCCATTGTTTTTCTTCGGAACTTTCTTTTTATATGGAAGTCAGATTTCAACTGCTTTTATTCTGCTTATAATGTCGATTGCCGTAATAGCAATAATCCATTGCAAATTTATTTTATCATCATGGAAGTTTATGCAGAAAAATTTGGGTCAAGAATTTTCAACTCATCATCAATATTTTACAACGCTTAAATATCTCACCGTTTACTACATGCTGCTTTTGATCGTACTCGTTTCAATCAATCCGTTGCAGCAAATATTTATTTGGATAAGGGGGATGTGATGCTATAGGTTTGTTTATAATTTATTCAATAAGGTAAAAATATATGTTCAAGATTTCAGAATTAGAAGCAAGAGAGATTTTAGATTCAAGAGGTAATCCTACCGTTGAAGTAGAAGTGGTTTTGAGTGATGGGACAAGGGCTGTTGCTGCTGTACCATCTGGGGCTTCAACTGGAAAATTCGAAGCTTTGGAGCTTCGCGATGGTGATGAATCGCGTTATGGCGGGTTGGGCGTCTTGAAAGCGATAAATAATATCAATACTTCAATCAGAGAACTTTTGATTGGAAAGGATGCGAGTAAACAATTTGAAATTGATGAATTGATGTTGGAATTGGATGGAACAGAAAACAAATCTAACTTAGGAGCAAATGCAATTCTTGGAGTTTCATTGGCAATATGTCGAGCCGTGGCTCTATCCAAGAAAATTCCACTTTATCAGTACATTAATGAAATTTCAGGATTAAATGTTGATCCTAAAATTCCAGTTCCGATGTTTAATGTTTTAAATGGGGGAAAGCACAGCGATAGCGGATTAAGCATTCAGGAATTTAAAGTTATTCCGACTGGAATTAAGAGTTTTGCTGAGCAACTTAGGGCTGGAAGTGAAATTTTTCACACTTTGAAAAAAATTCTGGAAGCAGCAAATCATAGCAGTGGTGTTGGCGATGAAGGTGGATTTTCACCAAAATTGGAAAGTAATACTCATGCGCTTGAGCTTATTAATCAGGCCATTTCGAAGTGTGGATATGAACTTGGAACTCAAGTTAACCTGGGTATTGATGCGGCAGCCAGTAGTTTTTATGATGAAGAAGAAAAAAATTACGTCTTTAAGCCAGAAGGAGTTTTGTTGGAGCGCGAACAGCTGGTTAATATCTATCGAGAATGGATTGATAAATATCATATAGTTTCAATCGAGGATGGTTTAGCTGAAGATGATTGGGAAGGTTGGGCGCAAATGACTGAAAAAATTGCAAAAAAACCAATTGCTGTGGGAGTGCCTAAAGAAGTTTTGAATGAAAATTTGTTAGTTGGGGATGATTTATTGGTAACGAATGTTAAAAGAGTTGAGCGTGCAATTAAGGAAAAGGCTTGCAATGCTGTTCTTATTAAGGTTAATCAAATCGGTAGTCTTACTGAAACCTTAAATTGCATCCGATTAGCAAAGAAAAATAATCTTAAAATTATGATTTCTCATCGCAGCGGCGAAACAACTGATGATTTCATTGCTGATCTTGCGGCTGGAACTGCAGCTGAATTTATTAAATCTGGTTCACTTTCACGCGGAGAACGACTTTGCAAATACAACAGATTAATGAAGATTGAAAAAGAAATTAGCAAGGCATAAAAACATACAAACATACAAACATAAAAATAGATAACATGTCTAAAATAATCACAATTGGTTCCGCCTGCCAGGATATATTTTTTCCAACCAAGGAGGGTGTGCTTATTGAAACTCCCGATGATATTCTTTCGCAAAAAAAAATTGCTTTTGAATTGGGCGCAAAATATGCAATTGAAGATCGACATGAGACATTGGGAGGAAATAGCATTAATGTCGCAGCAGGATTGGCAAAGCTTGGAGAAAATGTTTCATCCTATGCAACTATTGGCGACGATATGACAGGCAAGTGGATATTGAAGCAGGTTCAAAATGCAGGCATTGGAATTGAACATATAAAAATTGAATCTGATTGCAAGAGTGATTTGTCAGCTATTTTGGTTGAAAGTAATTGCGTAGACAGAGTTATTTTTTCCAGTCATGTGGCAAGTCAAAGGATGGCCTTTGATGGAAGATTGATTAAATATCCGCATTGGTTTTTTATTGGGGACCTAAGTGGGAATTGGCAGCAAAACTTGGATGGCATACTTTCGTATGTAAAGGAAAAAAAGATTCACGTTGCTTTTAATCCGCGACAAAAGACAATTCATGAGGATATACTTAAAATTGTGCATACAATTGGTAGTTGCGACATATTATTTGTGAATAAGGATGAAGCAATAGAAATAGTTTCCGGATGCGGAGAAATTGCTGTTAGAGAACTTTTAGAAAGTGAGGAATATTTATTGAAAGTTTTGCGAAGATTAGGATCCGAAGTGGTTGCCATAACGGACGGAGAAAGAGGCGCTTGGGCGTATGATGGAAATGTTATGATGCATGCTAAAGCCATTATGCAAAGAGCCGTTGATACTACTGGAGCGGGAGATGCGTTCACGAGCGGATTTTTTGCATCCTTCATTAAACGTCACAATTTGGAAACATGTTTAAAATGGGGAATTGCAAATAGTTCGAATTCGGTTACTGAATACGGAGGACAGAAAGGACTTTTGGATGAAAAAGAGATTGAAATATTGGCGGATAATGTTATTGTGAAATCAATTTGCTGATTATATGTAAATCGTTTTTAAAAACCCAAATCTAAATGACGAATGTTTTGCTTCAAGCTTACCCCTTGGGGACAAATAAAATCTAAAAATCATAAATTCTCAATTCAGTTAATTGAATTTGAATTGTTTATTTGAAATTTGGATTTTGACATTGAGATTTTTGTTAGTATGTCTATTTTTTCCAAAATATTTTCTAAATCAAATGCTGAATTTTATTTAGCTTTGGATATCGGTACTGAAGTTGCAAAAGCTTTGGTTTTTCAAATTGATGGCGAGGAAAAAACTGGCGTGGTTATCGGTGTCGGAAAAGAGTCGCAAAAAAAAGGGAACATGCAAAGCGGCGCAGTCTCGGATATTTCAGGTGTTATAGAAACTTGTAAGATATCAATCAGTAAGGCATTGGCAAATGCTGGTATTAAAAAAGTTAAAAAAGCTATCGTTGGAATTGCAGGTGAACTAGTTAAGGGCACTACTACAACAGTACATTACGAAAGAGGTAATCCTGATTCCAGGATTGATTTCCCTGAACTTAAGAGTATTATTCAAAAGGTTCAAATGAAAGCTTACGAGAGAATTCAGCAACAAATTGAATGGGAGACGGGTCAGGATATTGATGTGAAACTTATTAATGCTGCAATTGTTGATGTGCGAATTGATGGTTATCAAGTTACTAATCCTATTGGATTTCAAGGTAAAGATGTGTCAGTCAGCATATTCAACGCCTATGCGCCAATGATTCACTTAGGCGCACTTCAGGCAATTGCAGATGAACTTAATATAGATCTGCTCAGTATCGCTGCTGAACCGTACGCTGTTGCTCGCAGTATAGATTATGATGATGCTTTGGATTTCAATGCAATATTTATAGATATAGGAGGTGGCACGACTGATATTGCTGTAGTTAGAAATGGAGGATTAGAAGGTACTAAGATGTTCGCCTTTGGTGGCCGCGCTTTCACGAAAAAACTTGCGCAGGAACTTCGTATTGAAATGGATGAGGCTGAAGAACTGAAAATAAAATATTCCGAAGGAAAATTAGGCGAAGATGTGAGTTCAAAGATTGAACAGATTTTGCAAAGTGACTGCGCTGTTTGGCTTAGTGGCGTGGAACTTTCATTGGCTGAATTTGCGGGTAGTGATGTCTTGCCATCAAAAATTTTGCTTTGCGGCGGTGGAAGTGGTTTACCTGGTATAAAAAAAGCACTTCTTTCTTCTGAATGGGTGAAAAGTCTTCCTTTTGCCAAAGCGCCTGTTGTTAGCTTTTTGCAACCCCAAGATGTTGTCAGAATAATAGATCATACTGATGAATTAAAAAATCCACAGGATGTCACACCAATGGGCTTGGCTAATTTGGTTTTAGATGTGACAGGGGAAGAAAAGGTTATGTCGGGAATCTTACGTAGAGTACTGCAAACAATGCAAGATTAATAAATAGCTAATTAGGCATTAGCTTCTCAGCTTCTTAGGAATTCTAAAAAGCTAAAAAGCTAAAAAGCTAAAACCTGATTGTATGCATCAAACATTTTATATTGATGTTGACGAAGAAATTTCCTCAGTCATTGATAGGCTTAATAAATCAATGTCTAGCGATAATTATTTTGTTGTGCCTAAAAGAGCACTCTTTTTGCAGAGCATTGTGAATTTGAAAATTCTAAAAAGAGAAGCAGATAAAATTTCAAAGCGTGTGATAATTGTAACTCAAGACGAAATTGCAATTTCAATGGCTGAGAGAAGTGGTATAGAAGCTTGCACTTCATTGGAAGGCCTCGACTCGTCTTTAGATGTTTATAATGACCAAGAAAATGAGGAAGGTGAGCAAACAAGAGATATTGAATTTGAAAAAGTGATGGATTCTAGAAATGATAAGCAGGCAAGACTTAGTAATATTGGTTCTGGGGAATATTATCAATCTGGTCTGCGTCGAGATCTGAAAGAATTGCCAGCGAATAATTTGAAAGCTGCTAAAACTGCGCCAGTTAGTCGCGCTTCAGATAGGAAAGAAAAACCAGAAAAGATTGTTCTTAATAAAGTTAAATCGAACCTGCGAAAAGAGGTTGCAATCAAACAAGATAATGTAAGGCGTGCGACATTGGGAAGTAGCGCCGCAAATAAAAATTTATATAAAAATCAACTTGACCCCTATAAAGCAGAAACTCTTGAAAAAATGTATTCAGCAAGGTCTAATAATTCAGAATCTGCTCAAACTCAATCTAAGAGTATTGGGGGTGGAAAAATTAAAAAAGTTTTCCTAGCTTTTCTGATGACATGCGCGCTAGTATTTCTTGGAGTGGGTGGGTATCTGTTTATTCCTAGCGCTAAAATCATAATCAAGTCAGATATATCTAAAAAGAAAATAGATATGGAAATTAAGGCAGTCGGCGCCATAAGTGAAGACGATTCGGTTATTCTACTAAGAAGTATTGAAAAGGAAGAGCAATTTTCGTTGCCATTTGAAGTAAAAGGAATGGGCGAATCATCAGGCAAAAAAGCTCGTGGCACAGTGGTTATTTATAATGAATTTAGTCCAGAACCTCAAACACTTATTGCTACAACACGCTTAGAGACAACAGACGGAAAAATATTTAGGCTCATCAAGAATGTAGTGGTGCCTGGATATTCAAATATTGGAGGACAATTGAAGCCAGGCGTTATTCAAGCTGAAATTACTGCTGATAATGCCGGCGATGAATATAATATTGACGCGACTAAATTTACAATTCCAGGATTTGCTGGCGGGCCCAAATTCGAGAAATTTTATGCAAGTTCGGATTCCGCAACTGCGGGAGGATCTGGTGATGCTCAAATAGTGAGTCCCGGAACTATTACCCAGCAAGATTTGGATGGTGCAAAACAGAAAGCTGAAGATGCCTTTAAGGAGAAAATGAAAGACGTTATGAAGCAGCAGCTTGTTTCAGACGAAATGGTATTGAATCAAGCTGAAAAAATTACCATTACTAAATCGTCATCTTCCGCTAAACTTGGTTCTAGGACTGATTCATTTGACTGGATAGTGACGGGTTCCATCAAGACGCTGGTTTTTTCTGAAAATGATGTGAAAAATGTGGTAATTGATTCATTAAAAATTGATTCGCAATTAAACTCCGTAAAAACTGAAATTTCCAAAATTGATTATGGCAGTGCAGAGCCAAATTTTGAAGAAACTTCGCTAAAACTGCGAGTTTATACTGAGGTGATATCCACACCGCTCATTAACTTACCTCAAGTAAAGAAAGAGTTATTGGGTAAAAGTGATGACCAATTAGCTGATATATTGAGGAAATATGATTCAATAAAGAGCGCAAATGTCGAATTTACCCCAAGTTTTATCACTAGAATCCCTCAATATTCATCAAGAGTTTCGGTTGAAGTTCAAAATGAGACCAACTAGAGCCTTTTTTTCTTGTTTTTTCTTTTGGTATAGACTGAATTATGTGCGAATTATGGGCGCGTGAGCTACTCGCCTTGTGTTGACGAATAATCGTCTTTGCGAGTCGAGGTAGGAAAGTTACACTATAAAAGACACAGGCTGATTTCTTAGGGTTGACAAGAAAACAATACTTTGTTAAGATTGCTATACGTTTTTGAGCAAAACTTAATAGCTGTCAAGAGTAGAGGTTTATACTATTTGAATTCAAGAATTAGGATAGTGCTGCTCAAGTAACCCCCTCTATTTTTATGTTGTAAAAGTAAAGCAAATTATGGCACCAAAACAGGAAAAAGAACTTATAAAATTAGAAGGAACAATCATTGAAACGTTGCCAAGCACAACGTTTAAAGTGCGTTTGGACAATGGACACGAGGTTCTGGCTCATATTTCTGGAAGAATGAGAGTGAATTATATTCGACTTTTGCCGGGCGACAGAGTACTTATGGAAATGAGTCCATATGATTTAACAAAAGGACGCGTTACACAACGCATGTAAATAACTAATAACTAAAGACTCACAACTAATGACAAATTACCAAAGTAATTTGGAGAAAAAGTTATAAGTGGAGTGTAGGAAAACATTATGAAAGTAAGAGCATCAGTAAAAAAGATTTGTGCCAAGTGTAAAATCGTGAAGAGACGTGGAAAAGTTTATGTAATTTGTTCCACACCTAAGCACAAACAACGACAAGGTTAAGAGATTTGTTACTGCAGCAGCAAAGAACATGTACTGGACTGCTAGCAAATATAATTAGTGATTAAATAGATACTTATAAAATTTATGGTACGTATTGCTGGAATCAACCTTCCTGATGAAAAAAGAATCGAAATTGCCCTAACTTACGTTTTCGGTATTGGGCCTTCAACTAGTCGCAAACTTTTGGGACTACTTGGTATCGATCCAAATACTCGCACAAAAGATTTGTCGTCTGATGACGCCAACAAGCTTCGTGATGAAATTGAAAAGAAGCACAAAGTTGAAGGTGAGCTTAAGCATGAAGTTAAGATGAACATCAAACGCTTGAAAGAAATTGGTAGCTATCGCGGAACTCGTCACCAGAAAGGATTACCGGTTAACGGACAACGAACAAAGACAAACAGTCGAACAGTTCGTGGAAACGTGCGAAGAACTATGGGAAGCGGAAGACGATCTGAATCAAAAACCTAGTAAAAACTTCTTAGGCACTAGCTTGTTAGCTTTAGTCCTAAAATGCGGAAAGTAATCAATCAAATCTAAAAAGCTAAAAGCCTAAAAAGCTAAAAAGCTAGAATTATAATTATGGCAGAGGAAATTAAAACAACTGAAGAAATAATGGAGCAAGTTGCTCTAGAAACTGGAGGAGAAGCTCCTGCAGCTGTTGCTGTTGAAGGGGATGTGAAGAAAAAGAAGAAGAAATTGAAAAGACAAATTAATAAGGGTCAAGCCCATATTAAATGCACATACAACAACACCATGGTTATGATTTCTGATGCAAATGGTGCAATGTTGGCATGGTCTAGTTCCGGACTTTTAGGATTCAAGGGTGCTAAGAAGGCTACACCTTATGCTGCAACTCAGGTAGTTCATGATGTTAGCGAAAAGGTGAAAAAATTTGGTGTACAAGAATTGGATGTGTTTGTAAGAGGAGTTGGCTCCGGTCGAGAATCATCGATTCGATCATTGGCTAATAAAGGCTTTGAGCTTACTGCGATCAAAGACGTTACTCCTATTCCACACAATGGATGTCGTCCAAAGAAACCACGTCGTGTATAATAATAGCTTCTTAGGCATTAGCTTATTAGCTGTTTAGGTGTAACAAATGTAATATTTTTTTAAAAGTAGCTGAAAAGCTGAAAAGCTAAGAAGCTAATAATCTGATTTTTATGGCTAGAGATTTATTAGGATCAAAATGTAAACGATGCCGCAGGGCGCAAGAAAAACTTTTCCTGAAAGGGGATAGATGCAATAGCGCTAAATGTGCTATTACTCGTCGTCCATACGCTCCAGGAGTTCATGGAAAAAGTATTTCTCGAGGACTTAGTGAGTTCGGTAAACAGCTTGCAATGAAGCAACGCATCAAACGAATGTACGGAGTTTTGGAGAAACAATTTCGCAAACACTATGAGGAAATCGAGAACAAGCAAGGTGTGACCGGAGATTTGCTTATGACCAGATTGGAACTTCGTTTAGATAATGTAGTTCGTAAGATGGGATTTGCGCAATCACCGATTCAAGCTCGACAACTTGTGACTCACGGAGCATTCTTGGTTAATGGAAAGAAACTTACTATCCCATCTTGTGGAATGAAAGTTGGAGACGTGGTTGCAATTAAAGAATCAAAGAAAGACAATGCATATTTCAAACTTCAGACTCAAACGCTAACAGCTAAGAAAGATTTCCCACGTTGGATTCAGTTTGATCAGTCTAAGATGGAAGGAAAGATTGTTGCTCTTCCAAGCAGGGAAGATGTTGGAATCCATGTTGATCCACAAATGGTTGTTGAATCATACTCTCGATAAACAAGTTTTCATTTTTGTTTTCCTTAACTTTTTTAATTGAAAAACGTGCTTCTTGTGGAGATATCCATGAGCTGCCCGTTAGAAAGAGGATATGCAGACAGTGTCACTTCCTCAGAAGCCAAAATACACTCCTATTGACGAAAAGAGTGGTAAGTTTGAAATCATGGGATGTTACCCAGGTTATGGTATGACTCTAGGTAATGCGCTTAGGCGTGTTCTTCTAGCATCTTTAAAGGGTAGCGCAATCACCTCTGTGAAAATTAAGGGAGTTTCCCATGAATTTTCAACCATGGATGGTGTTATGGAAGACGCAGTTCAAATCATTTTGAACTTGAAAAAGATTCGATTTAAGATGCACAGTGACGAACCAGTTAAGGTTAGCCTTAAATTCAAAGGTGAAGGAAAGGTTACTGCAGCTGAAATCAAATGCCCTTCAAGTGTGGAGGTTGTAAACAAAGATCAAATCATTGCTACAATTACTGACAAGAAAGTGGAACTTGAGATGGAATTGGAAATTTCAAACGGTTTGGGATATGTTCCAATTGATCAACAGAATCGCGGAGAAAAAGAAATTGGAGTTATCGCAATCGATGCAGTATACACACCAATTAGCCGTGTTAACTACGAAGTAGAAAACATGCGCGTTGGAAAGCGTACTGATTATAATAAAATTACCTTGGAAATCGTGACTGACGGAAGCATTACTCCAGAAGAGGCTTTCACTAAGGCTGTAACTCTATTGGTTGAACAGTTTTCAGTGCTTGGAGGAATTGAAATAGTTGAAGAAAAAGTGGAAGAAGCAGTTCAGGAAGCTGAAATTGTGGCAGAAACGCCAGTAGCTGACGAAGCTGTTGACCCATTGAAAATCAAAGTTACTGAATTAAAAAATCTTTCAACACGAACTCTTAATGTTCTTGAAGCTAGCAAGATTGCTAAGGTTAAAGACATTGTGAAGATGACTGAAGAAGATTTGAGAGCTTTGGATGGAATGGGGGATAAGGGAATCAAAGAAATCAAAAAATCAATCGGAGAATTTGGAATTACACTAAAGCAAGAGTAAATAACTAACAACTAACAACTAAAAACTGACAACTGTAAAACGGATAATGATGTTATGAGTTATAAGTTGAAAGTTATGAGTTAATAATATGAATCATTTAGGAAGAAGCAGAAAATTTAGTAGAGTAAAGAAACAGAGAGTAGCTCTTTTGAAAACACTCTTGGGAAGTTTCATTATGAGGGAAAAAATCACGACTACTGAAGCTAAGGCTAAAGAAATTAAGCCAATGGTAGACAAGATTATCACGAAAGTGAAAAAAGTTTCCAAAGATGAAACCAAGAAGGTTGCAGTCCTTAGAGATTTGCGCAAAGGTCTTCCTCTTATTGCAGTTAAAAAACTTTCTGGTGAGTTTGCCCAGAAGTTTGACGGCCGCGAAAGTGGATATACTCGCATAATCAAGATGGGGCAGCGCAAAAGTGACGGAGCTGCTATGGCAGTAATTGAATTTGTATAACACGCACGAATAATCACGAATAAAATCACTAATGCGCACGAATGAATGAAATATTTGTGATGATTGGTGGGAAATTGGTGTAAATTAGTGAAATAATATTATGAATAGACATTATCATCTCTTTGATGCTCAGGGAAAAGTGCTTGGTCGCTTGGCAACTGAAATAGCAAAGACATTAAGTGGACGCAATAAAGTTGACTATGTCCCGCACATTGACGGAGGTGACTTTGTTATTGTGATTAACATGGAAAAGATTCATGTTACAGGGAATAAGTTAGAAGGTAAGATTTACCACAAATACAGTGGATATCCAGGAGGTATCTCAGCTATCGCTCTAAAGGATCTTTTGAAGAAAGACGCTGGAAAAGTTATGCAAAATGCTGTTTACGGAATGCTTCCAAAGAACAAATTGCGTGATAAAATGATGCTTCGCCTGCATGTTTTTGGAGGCAGCGAGCACTCTTTTAAGAATATTGAATTTACACATTAAAAAGCTTATTAGGCATTAGCTTATTAGCTTCTTAGGGGTCCGGATTGGCATGAATGTATTTCCTAAAAAGCTAAAAAGCTAAAAAGCTAAAACCTGAATATTATGGCAGTAAAAAAGGCAGAAACTGATAAAGTTAAAAAAGCTCCTGTAAAAAAGGCAGCTAAGGCCGCAGCTCCGAAAGCTGAGAAGGCTGTTAAGGCTGTAAAGGCTCCTAAAGTTGAAAAAGTGGAAAAAGTTGAAGCTCCAAAAGCTGTTAAGACTGAAAAGGTTGTAAAGAAATCAAACGATCCTTATTTCTACGCTGTAGGACGTCGCAAAACATCGGTTGCCCAAGTGCGCCTTTATGCAGACGAAAAGGCAACTGACAACGATTTGGTAATCAATGGAAAGAAATTGAAAGACTATTTCCCAACCATTAACCTCCAAAACAATTTCATGACTCCACTTAAGGCTGTTGGAATGCAAGGAAAATTCCGTATGACAGTTTTGGTTCGTGGAGGTGGTGTTACTGGACAAGTTGAAGCGGTTAGACTTGGTATTTCTCGCGCTTTGGTTGTTTTCAACCCAGAATTGAAGAAATCTTTGAAAGACCTTGGACTTATGACTCGCGATGCTCGCGAAGTTGAACGAAAGAAAGCCGGTCTGAAGAAAGCTCGAAAAGCTCCACAGTGGGCAAAACGATAAAGATTACAAATACTTTCGATACTCAAAAAAGCCTTTACAAAAGGCTTTTTTGCTTGTGCAAAGCTACTCTTGACATTTAATGGAAATTGATATATAATTAACAACTGGCTGAAATAGTGCCAGAATATCAAAAAATGGGCCGTAATGAGCCCACCTCAAGGAGGAAAATCATGATAAAGAGAACAAGTTTGGTCATTAACAACAGCGTTTTAATTTACTATGATTGGATTTTAGATTCATTAGGATTCAAACAAGCAAACGAGTTTTATTTCGTTGTTCTGAGGCTAACAAGCGGTCAAAGATTTCCTGAGGGAGAAATATCTGAATTGTTTGGTGTGGAAGCTTCGAAAATTCTTAGTCGTCAGCGAAATAGCATGATGCCACATGAAGAATGTGCGAAGTTGCTGATGGCGTTGGAAAATACGGTCAGAATTTCTGCGGAAATTTCCTTCAAGAATGAAAAAAACCGCATCAATCTCAATCTGATGTTTCATAAGAAAAACAAAGAACGTTCGAGGCTTGTAGTAGTCTTTGAGCCGACCGGCATCTTTGATTACTTCACTCTGGAAATATGATCAGATTATGCATAGATTTTTTTGCCACTTAGGTCAAGGCTTGTGAATTGTTTCGCTAAATAGCGAGGCAGTTTGCAGGCCTTTTTTATTGCAAAAATTTTCCTCAATCCGAATTTATTTCAGGATCTTGATTTTTGTAAGGCTGGAGATATGAAGGAATAGATTCTGAAATCAGACTAAAGCCGAGACTGGCAAGTTCAGAATGACATTTCCTTCTCTTCATAAACTTTACAAACTCGATAGACTTTATGAACTTGAGACTGTATAGGGCTCATTATAAAACCTGTCCACTTATGAAGTGGACAGGTTCAGAAGACATCTCATCTGATTACTGATGACCGATTACTGATGACTGCATTTATTTTTGCTCTTCAACCGTTGTTGTGCTTTGGAAGAAGTCGCCAAAGAAATTTGTTCGCTCTGGGAAATAAATAGCGTGCAAGGAATTTTGTCCCTGCTCATTTTTTTCCGTGTAATAAAGTTTATTGTCAGTGAAGTTGTCGACTAGCAATGAGCTGTTGTCATTCAAAGTAAGAATATCCATCATGTTGCGGTTGTCACGCTTGTCGATTTCAATCAATTTAACTTTGTTGTTATTGGTGAATAGGACATGCTCATAGTCACGAGTCCATTGTACATTTTCAATCTTATCAGACATGTTTGTTATCGGCATAGTCTCATTCTCAGCCCTTGTTGGTTGAACTTCCCACTTGCGGACAAAGTAAGCTGAGACTTCACGTTCACTCCAAAATAATAATTTCTTACCATCATCCGAAAATTGCGAACCGATAGCATTAACGGAAAGTTTGTGAAAATAGGTGTCAATTTCTCCTTTATTATATATGTATAAATTGCGGTTTTTGTTCATCATCACCATGCGATCATCATCATAGACAATGATTTGGTAAGACGAATCATTCATATCTTCAGGTGAAGATGTGGTGATTTGTTCTCGAGCATCAGATCCATCGAAATTTGTTTTATATACGATTCCCTCGGGAAGTTGGAAATAGAAGAGTGCTTTAGGGGAGAGGTCATAACTTGCAATGTGCTCAACAACTTGTTTTTTGTTTTCGATATTATTCAAATCCAATCGCCAAAGATTATCATCCGACATATAAAAAAGAACATCCTTGTTTTTAGGATCCCAGCGAACACGGGAAAGATTGCCGTGCCCAGTTAATTCTTTCAGACCTAACGGGTTTTCAGAATTATCAATCAATGCGATGAAATAATTTTTTTCACCGTCTTTGATAGATGGGATAATTATGCGATGAGCTTGCGGAGACCATTCAATATTTTCGCGGCTGTCATCTGTGAACTTGTAATCATTGGCTATGAAAACCTGGTCCATTTCAAGAGTCCCTGGATTGAAAATTTTAACCAAAAAGTCATTTTCAACTTGTTGTGAAAAGGCTGCTAGATTTTTGCGTGGAGAAATGAAGAATTTTTGGATGCCTGGCGATTCATAATCTTCTCTGGCATAGGAATTTTGAGCTAGAATTACGTTCCAAAATTCAGTTGAAATTCCGCTGTGGACAGATATTCGTTTTGACCAAGTTTGATAGCCCGGAGACTTTACTTCCAATAGATATGAGCCTGGCTTGATTCCGCCAATATGATATGAATTATTGATAACATTAAGCGCTTTGGCAGGCATTAAAACACCATCAACAAAGACATTCACCTCCTTGGGAGTGGTGTTTAACGTAATTGAGCCAGTATAAACAAAAACACCTCTTTCGAAACTGAAACTGTATCCAAAGGCATATCCTATGATGGCAGTTGCGGTAAACCAAAAAAGGACAACTAATGTCCAAAAGAATATTTTTCTAGGCAGTTCAGATTGCTCCATAATATGTTAACTTAATATATTGTTTGCTGAAACAAGTATACAGCAATAATGAGCTTTTGTCTACTATCTAATAACTTTCTTCATTACCTATCTCTCCTGAGATAAGGAGAGATGTCCTGTATTCAGGACAGAGAGGTTGAGCTTGGTCAGATATGGATGTATTAAGATGACAGACGTGAAGCTTGGCATTGCTAGTTAGTATGTTTGCGGCAGGAGATAAATATGGTAAAATACAAACATTAAAAACGAGAATTTAATCATACAAAATCATGCAATTAGAAAAAATTTTTCGAATACTGGGCCTTTCTGTTACTAGTGCTGAAATAGTGACTTTGGTTTTGGTTATATTGGCTATAACTGTCGCATTTTGGCTTCTGGTTGGACGATTTCGTTTGCATAGCGTTCTGATTAATATCTATATATCGTTCTCTCTCGTGTGGGCAATTCCTAAAGATGTGGTTGGCACAAGCCCTAATTTGTCAGTCATGCTCTTTTTGATTTCGGTCATATTGCTAACTCTCTTAGGAAAATATACTTTTGATATTCATCTGTCAGGTTCAGGGCTTGCCTATTGGCAGATATTCACTATGAGTTTCCTGGAAGTCGGTTTAATTGTGAGTATTTTAGCGGCTTTTATTGGTGAAAAAACACTTATAAAATTTGTTTCAAAGGATGCGCTTTTCTATTTTACCTCGCCATGGGCTAAGTTTTTATGGCTAGCATTGCCATTGGCTTTCCTTGTATATATTAATAAGAGAGGAAGATAATATTAAGTCATAAAGTCCATCAATCAAATTAAAACTCCCAGTAATGGGAGTTTTAATTTGGGTTCGAATCCCTCTGTGTCACTATTAAAAAATTAAAGAACACCCTAAGGTGTTCTTTAATTATCTAGTGGGCACAGAGGGATTCGAACCCCCGACCATCGGCTTAAAAGGCCGCTGCTCTACCAACTGAGCTATGTGCCCATAGCAATGAATATCGAAAGCTTTTTGTGTAACAAGGTTCATTATATCAGAAACAAAAAACTCGTCAACTATATGGATTATTTGCCAATTCTTTGCTATAATTAACATAAATGAATTTAGTAAAAGAAAAAAATATGAACAAAAGAATATTCTTAGCCTTGTCATTATTCGGGATAACTTTTTTGCTTTCAGGTTGCAGCTTGCCAACTTCAGTTTTGCCAGTGAAAAATACTATAGCTAATGCAACATTTTTGAAATCAGAGGATGGAGGCGGAGTTTGGAATCCAAAAATTAAGATTGATGATAAAAAAAATATTGCTGGCGTGGATGTTTTGACGATGGCTATTCATCCAATTGATCAGAATATTGTTTATTTGGGAACTGCTGCAAACGGGTTATTTGTCACAAAAGATGGCGGTGAAAATTGGACACAAATTGCGTATGCCGATAAAGCCTACGGATTACTTTTTGATCCACGTAATCCTGATATAATGTATGGTAGTGGAATTTTTAATGGCCGAGCTAAGATTTTCAAAAGATTGGCTGAGGGACAAGAATGGAAAGAGATTTACACTGAACCAGCTGATGGCACTACAATTTCAAGTTTAGCTATTAGTAATAGGAATCCTCAAATTTTATACGCAGGGACAAGTAATGGAGTGATTATTAAAACTACTGATGGTGGACAAACATGGGTTAATTTGAAAATGGAAAATAATTCAAATGCGCCGATAGTTAATATCGGATTTGACGCCGCGAGTGACGCGCATGTTTTCTTTGCAGTTTTTCAAACGGGAATATTGGAAACGAGGAATGGAGGAGCCACTTTGGAAGATGCAACAAAACAAATTGATAAAATAGGAAATGTTTCCTCTGTTTTCACTCTGACGACCGACCCATATTTCCCTGGAGTCGTGTATGCAGGAACGGGAAATGGAATTTTCCGGCGCAATGGCGATGGATCTTGGAATGCTCTAAATCTTATTGAAAGCTCTAAGGCATTTCCTGTGAGATCTATTGCTGTTAACCCATTGAATTCCCGGGAGATAATGTATTCATCAGCCAAGGCAATTTATAAATCTACTGATGGCGGCCAGAAATGGTCAACCTTCCAACTAGACACAAATAAGGATATCAGTATAATAAAATACGATGTAGTAAATCCTGCAAGGATTTATGCTGGTTTGCGTAAATTCTAGTGTCAGGTTATGGTATAAAAATTAAAATTTATAATTAACTCTTAAGTATTACATTATATGTACAATGAAATCATAAATTCTCATAAGGAAGATTTGGATAAATCAATAGAGCATTTCATTGGAGAGACCGGCAAAATCAGAACAGGCCGCGCAAATGCTTCTTTAGTGGAAGATATTTTGATTGATTATTATGGAACCAGGACGCCACTTAAACAGATGGCAGCCATAAACATTCCAGAACCTCGGCAGATTACGATTCAACCGTGGGATAGGAGTGCTATGAGTGTTATTGAAGGAACAATTAGAAATTCAGATCTTAATTTGAATCCGGTTAATGATGGAATTTTGATTAGAATTACTATTCCAATGTTGACAGAGGAAAGGCGAAGGGAAATGGTGAAAATGCTCAATCAGAAGGCTGAAGAAGCTCGCATTGCAATCCGTTCAATTCGCGAGGAAATCTTGAAAGAAATTAAGGAAGCTGAAAAGGCTGGGGATATTTCTGAGGACGACGAATTCAAGGGAAAAGAAAAAGTTCAAGAAATTGTCGCGGAATATAATAAGAAAATTGAAGATATTCGAGCTAAGAAAGAAATCGAAGTGATGACAGTCTAATAAGATAATTTCGAATTATGAATTTCTAATTTCGAATGAAATCTGAATGACTGAATGTTTCAAAATTAAAACATTAAAAAATTGAATCAAAATTCAAAATTAAAAATTCAAAATTATAAACCATAATTCATGGGTGTATTTTTGTTATTATATTTATGCTGACTCTCCTTGTTTTTCTAATTATTCTGGGTGTTCTTGTTTTCGTTCATGAACTAGGTCATTTCGTGGTGGCTCGTAGGAATGGAATAAAATGCGATGAATTCGGATTTGGTTTTCCACCTCGCGCAGTAGGTGTTTATAAAGATGAAAAAAAAGGAAAATGGGAATTTGTCATAGGCAATAAGCATATTGAATCGAAAAATACTATCTATTCTTTGAATTGGTTTCCTTTGGGTGGTTTTGTGAAAATAAAGGGAGAAGATGGTGAAGGAAAAAAAGAAAAAGATAGTTTTGCTGCAAAATCAGCCTGGATTCGAATAAAAGTTTTAGCTGCGGGTGTTACGATGAATTTTATTTTGGCTTGGGTTTTGTTTTCATGGCTTTTGACGATGGGTATAAATCAAGAAGTTGATCAAAATGACACTTCTGTTTCTGGAACAAAAATTCAAATTGCTTCCGTGGTTGCCAAGAGTCCTGCCTACGAGATGGGAATTCGGGAAGGCGACACAGTGATAAAGTGCGTTGGAGAAGACGCACGTTGCGCTCAAACATTCGCTAACATCGCGGAATTGCAAGCTTTTGTGGCCGACAATAAAGGAATGGAAATTACGCTGCAAATTTCAAGAGGTTCGGATTTGTTCGATTTTACTGGTGTTCCACGCTTGGAAGCACCAGTCGGAGAAGGTCTTTTGGGAATAGGCTTAGCTCAGACTACTTTTGTGAAATACACGCCATGGGAAGCAATCAAGCAGGGGCCAGTAGTGATGTGGAATGTGCTTGTTATGATGGGGATTGTGATTAAAAGTCTTTTTGCGGGCGACGTATCAAATATCGGAGGACCTCTTGCTATAGCTCATTTCACCAAGCAGGCAACAGCACTTGGCTTTTCTTCAATTGTGCAATTAGCTGCACTTCTTAGTGTGAATTTAGGTATTGTGAATATCTTGCCAATTCCTGCTCTTGATGGAGGTCGTATTTTGTTTGTCTTAATTGAAAAGATAAAAGGTTCGCCTGTCTCGCAAGAAACTGAGGGTACCTTGCATACGATTGGATTTTTTCTTCTGATGCTTTTGATGGTTTATTTGGTTGTGAACGACTTGATGCGATATGGCCTAGGTGGAATATTCTAGGGTATCCGCTGTATGAATTGGAAGTTTTTCTGTTAATTTTTCAACTTTTTACCCTATTAAACTAATTAATCTTTATTAAAGATTAATTTTTTGCGTGTATAATATTATTGATGAATCGCCATGGTTTTTGTTGGGTGTTTGATAGGGTTGACCCCGTTAGAAATTTCGAAAGTAGTTTTTTTGTAACTTGTAAAATCTGAAAATTAAAATATAAAATTTCAGTTTTGACAATAAAAATGAAATTTCTAAGCGGGGTTGACAAGGCGGCAATTTTTCGATATTATAGATGTGTTTGCAAATCATGATAAGTATGGTTTTTGCCGTTTTCGAGCGGTATTTTTTAATCACTAAAATGAAAGAAGGCTATGGTACGATTTATAACTAAAGAAGGATTGGAAAAGTTACGTGTTGAACTTGAAGATCGCAAAACTCGTCTCCGACAAGAAATTGCGCAGGCTATTAAGGAAGCAAAGGAGCAAGGTGATTTAAGTGAAAATGCTGAATATGCTGAAGCTAAATCTCAGCAGAATGAGAATGAATCAAGGATTGGTGAATTGGAAATGATTATCAAGAATTCTCAGGTTGTTGAAAGAGATGATTCTCAAAAAGGTGCACAGATGAGCAGTGTAGTGAAGGTGAAGTTTAACGGAGCTGAAATGGAATTCACTATTGTTGGTTCAAATGAAGCTGATCCTGCTAACTTCAAAATTTCAAATGAATCTCCACTCGGAAAAGCATTTATGGGACATAACGCTGGAGACACTGTTGATGTAACTACTCCTAAGGGTGTTATTACATACCAGATTGTGGATGTGAAATAATTCAAAAGATTTCTTTACTTATTTTAAAAGAGCGACTTAGGTCGCTCTTTTTGTGTTTTAGTGTTCTGAGTCTTTGTCATTCCGGACTTGATCCGCCTGCCTGCCGGTAGGCAGGGAATCCAGGACTCGGTTCACGAATTATGTTTAATTAATTAAACATAATTTATATATTTTTTAATAATGTATAGTAAAATTAACTTTCTTTCCCCCGAAAGAAAGTTACAAAGAAAGCTTCGCGACAAATGAAGATACTGTGGCGCGCGCATCGTTCTTCGCTAAAATTTTCACTGCGCCTCTCGGGTCGTCTCGCAAAAATTTTTACGCTCATTACTTGCGCTTCGCCTACGTACTTCATGTTGTGCGGGAAAATTCAGGACTTTAGAATAACGCATCCCGAGTTCGCACTAGAAATACGCCGATACAAATCTGCCACGAAGTGAGTGTAAAAATTCCGTGAACGAAGTTTTTCAAAAAACTGAGTGAAAGCGAAGCGTTCAGGAATTTTAGCGAGCGAAGTGTGCAGTTTGTCGCCGTATTTCTCCGTGCGGGAGTTTTCTTTCCTCCAGGTTTCTTTTGCGGCAAAAGAAATGTGGAAAACTGAATATCATTGCCAAAAGCCTTATAATAGGCTAATATTGATGTATTATCACTAAACTCATTCAGACAGCTAAGAAGCTAAGAAGCTAAAAAGCTAATGAAGCTAAATCATGATACGAGAAGATATTTTGCAAACTAAACTTGATAAATTGAAAAACATCAAGGACTATGGCATGGATGCTTATCCGGAAAAAACGGAAAGGGATATTTCTAATAAAGAAGCGCTTGAAAAGTTTTCTGAAATTGGAGAGAAGAAAATCACACTGGCTGGACGAGTAAGGTCACTTCGTCCGATGGGTGGAAGCGCATTTGCAAATATTGAAGATGAATCTGGAAAGATGCAACTGTTTTTCAACAAGGGAAACATGGATGAAAATCTTTTCAAATTGTTCACGAAAAACGTTGAATTAGGAGATTTTGTCCAAGTAACCGGGGAATTATTTTTGACAAAGACTGAAGAAAAATCTTTGAAAGTTGTTGATTGGAAATTATTGAGCAAAAATATTCGTCCGATTCCAACTGAACATTTCGGAATCAAAGATGAAGAAGAACTTTTGCGCCGGCGCTATTTGGATTTGATGATAAATGAAGATACTCGCGAACTGTTTCGCAAGAAAAATACTTTCTGGCAAACGACGAGAAATTTTTTGACCAACGAAGGATTTCTGGAAGTGCAAAGTCCAGTGCTCGAACACACTCCGGGTGGAGCTGACGCTGAACCATTTATTACACATCATAACGCTTTGGATCAAGATTTCTTTATGCGTATTTCTTTGGAACTTCCACTCAAGAGACTTTTAGTTGGAGGATATGAAAAAGTTTTTGAAATTGGGCGTGTTTTTCGCAATGAGGGAGTTGACCGGACACATCTTCAAGAATTTGATCACATGGAATTTTATTGGGCATATAGCGATCTTCAAAAAGGTATGGAAATGACTGAGAGAATGTATAAGGAAATTGCTTTCAAGGTGCTTGGAAAATATGAGCATGAATATGAAGGAAATATTATCAATTGGAATATTGATTTTCCGCATGTTGATTATTTCGAGGCTTTTCAAAAAGAAACAGGAATTGATTTGTCAGCTGATGTCACGGTTGAGCAATTGCGCGCTAAGGCTGAAGAATTGAAAATCAAATATGACACAGCTGCAGGCAAAGGAAAAATGATTGATACGATTTATAAAAAAACAGTGCGTCAGAAACTTATCCAACCTTGCATGCTTGTTGGTCATCCGATTGAAGTTTCTCCACTTGCTAAAAAGGATCCAAGCAATCCTAATAAAGTTTTACGCTTTCAAGTTGTGGCAGGTACAGCTGAGCTTTGCAATGCCTTTGCTGAGCTTAATGACCCGATTGATCAAAGAGAGCGCTTTGAAGCGCAAATGAAACTTCGCGAAGCAGGAGATGCAGAAGCGCAAATGATTGACGAAGATTTCCTTGAAGCGCTTGAATATGGAATGCCGAACGCTTTCGGACTTGGTTTTTCTGAAAGACTCTTCTCTTTCTTTATGAATAAATCAGTCCGTGAATGTGTAATCTTCCCACCAATGAAAGAGAAGCAGGATTAATCCTATTTTTCTTTCATTTTAAATAATTATAGATGGGATAAATCTATATATGAATACAAAAAAATTCGACATTTATAAAATTGAAGAAGAAGTCAAGAGAATGCATTTGGAAGCTGCGGGTGAGCCACAAAGAAAAAAACTGTTGGAGCATTTTTGGAATCATCACATTGTGCCGGTTGTTGCGTATAGTCGTGAGATGGCACTTCGATATGGTGGAGACGCGGAGATTATCCATCTTGGCGCACTTCTGCACGATATGGCGCTTATCGAGAATGCGGAGCCACATGATGAAATTGGGGCAGGTAAGGCATATGAATTCCTTATTGTTCATTGGGCACCCCCTGAGACTGCTCAAAAGGTCAGGGACATAGTCTTGAAACACAGATGCAAATTGTACATTCCTGAGACAGTTGAAGAAAAAATTGTTGCTACTGCTGATGCTCTCGCACATTTTTTTCCAGAATTTCACGGTTCAGGCGCATCAATAATTTCAGGTGAGGATCATGTTGAAATGAATGTTCTTGATATTGAAAGACTTGAAAAGGAATATTCTGATAAAGTTTTTTTTGAAAAAGAAAAGGAACTTTTCAAGGAGGTGATAAAAGATTTTCAAAAAGAGTTTTATATCTGACAGCTTTTTAGGTGTTAGCTTATTAGCTTTTTAGTTATATATGTATAATAATTTAATTGTTAGCTCTTGCTTTGCTAAAAAGCTAAAGCCTAAGAAGCTAAAAAGCTAATCCTATGGGTATTGCAGTTGAATTTAATCCGGATTTAGCACTTCGTGATATTTCTGAGTTCAAAGCTGGTCGAAGAAAAATTGAAGAATGTATCCCTGAAAAGCTTGAAGAAGGAAAAGTCTATGATTTTTTTAAAAAAGAACAAAGAATTTATTATTTAAAAGGCGAGGTTTCACTCATTGAAACAACCACCACTGGAGGAAGTTTTTCCAAATCTCATGCTAATGTGAATATTTTAGAAGTGACGCATTTCATTGAAAACGGAGAAGTTTGCACCAAGGGAAAATATCAAGTTGTGGAAGTTTTCGATATTGATAAGAACGCTTCATTTGAAAAATGTAGCATGGTAAAAAAATAATATGAAAATTACTATTTGTGGGAGTTCAGCTTTCAAGGAAAAGATGATTGAATATAAAAAGCTTCTTGCTGATCTAGGTCATGAGGCAATTGTGCATCCGGATTATGAAGCATTTATTAATGGCGATAAACAAGAGATTTGGAATCAAGTGATTAATGGTGAGCACGCTGAAGCAAAGAAGGCTCAAGGATATATAAAATGGTACTACGACGCAATTTGCAATAGTGATGGTATTTTGGTTTTAAATTTTGATAAGAAGGGCATTAAAAACTACATAGGCGGAAATGTGCTGATGGAGATCGGTTATGCGCATGTGCACGATAAGAAAATTTTTCTTTTAAATCCTATTCCCGAAGAAGTTTCATATGCGGATGAAATTAAAGCGACGTATGATGTGGTGCTCAATGGAGATCTGAATAACATAAAATTATAAACCTTGTCATTCCTGCGTAGGCAGGAATCCAGGATAAAACAGGATTAAGTAAGTTAATAGGAAATAGCGTTTATTGTTAATGGTAGTTATAAATCCTGGATTCCGGATCAAGTCCGGAATGACACAATTATATGGCAAAGATTTGTGATCATAAATGTGTTGGAATGTTGGTTTGGAAAGGTGAGAAATTACTTTTGATTGAGCGTGCAAAATTTCCATTTGCATATGCGCCGCCAGCTGGACATTGTGATGGCGATGACTTTGAATTCACTGCCAAAAAAGAATTGGAGGAAGAGGTGGGTTTGCAAACAAAATAAAA